>Ga0194137_10000391_pt1 | contig 29706 bp, 26 predicted proteins | sample TARM_MetaG_T3_14_FD_134025 | JGI IMG/M metagenome (GOLD analysis project Ga0194137, IMG submission 134025) | Freshwater microbial communities from Pennsylvania, USA, analyzing microbe dynamics in response to fracking - TARM_MetaG_T3_14 (version 2) | ecosystem: Environmental > Aquatic >... | reverse complement strand
GGAGAATAGATAAGAGAGTAGATAAGAGAGTAGATAAGAGAGTAGATAAGAGAGTAGATAAGGATATAAAAGTAAGTTTAAATGGTACGTTAAGGTAATTAAAGTAAGTTATATAAGTATTTGGTAAAATTAAAATAATTAAATAAATTAGTGCTATTGGTGTAAATGTGTATTTTCATTATAAGCTTCTGATATAAAAGTAAGTGTTTGGGTGTGGTGAAGGGGTAGTAATAGTGAAAATGATTGGTATTCAATGGATTCAGGGTATTAGAGGGTTATGGGTTGGTTATGGGGTGTAGTTATGGGTTTGGGTAGAGGGGTAGGGTAAATTTTAGGGTAGAAGTATGAAAAGTGTTGGGGATCAAAGGTTTTGGAGATTTTAGAATAGTGTATTCAAATTAGAATAATTTAGATTAATGAAAAGTGTTGGGTATCAATGGTTTAGGGGTTTTAATAGGAGAAAGTTCAAGAAAGTAAGTTAGGAGTTAATATAAAGAGTGAAGTTATAATAAATTTTAGAATTAAAAATAAAAAATGTATAAAATAAATTAGATTTGTGATTAAAAGTATTCTAAAGGTACTTATTTTAGGGTAAACAGCCTAAAAAGTGGGTTTTTGAGAAAAAATAAATAAGTGTAAAAGGGAGAATAGGGTAGTGCCTATGGAAATGAGAAAGGGATATAAAATGTAGTATTTTAGAATTTAGACAGCATTATGGGTAAATTATTTTTAAAATTTTAGAATTTTGAAGTTAAGTGGGATTTATTGATTGGCCTTTGGAATTGATTTCGATAAATTTAAGTGTAAGTGTAATTTTAAATAGGTATTTTGGTTTCAGAGTTTGAGAGTGAAAGAGTGATGAGAGTGTAGATTTGTAAATTTGTAGATTTTAGAGCTGATATGTAATAGAAAATGGATGGGTAGAGTTCTTGAGTTGGAAAGGTTATTTAAGTTTTAGATAGTTATAAAATTATGTATAAAATGTAAGGTTATTCTGATATAATAGGGTTAGAAAATGAGTATAAGGGAGTGTATATAATTGGGAAAGAGTAAGGTAAGGGTGTATCCAGCTTTGAGAGAGTTGTATGAGGGATTTGTGGGGAGTGATGGAAGTATAGGTAGATATCCGAGTAAGAAGTTTAAAAGGGTATTGAGTGAGAGACAGCTGAATTTATTGGTGGATATTCTGAAAGTGGTAATGGAGACTGATTTCATTAATGAAGAGAGTAAGAAGTATATTCGGAATAGATTTATTACAATTGAGGGTATAAATGAAGAGATGAGAGATGAGAGTGGGGAAGATATTTCTTTAAACACTACGGTTTCAAAGGTTATGTATGGTAAGAAAAAGATAGAAACTTTCATAGGGGATAGGTTCTTTGTGGATATAATTGCCAATGAAAATATTGGGATATATGAAGAAAGAGTTTCGAGTTTGAAGGTTAAGATTCATGGGAAGAGTGAGTATAGAAAGAATTTAGGGATTAAGATCCCTGTATATGATATATGTAAGGAGATTTCAGAGGAAGATTTCAATAATTTTGTGGCTACCATCGCCCCATATTCTAAGAGGCAGATGAAGTTTGTGGAAGATAGCTTAGATGAGGATGCGTGTGGGTATTTTAATTTCTTAGTCAGTGAAAATAATTTAGTAGGGGTAGACAGAGATAGGGCATTAATATTGGAGTCTCTACTATTAGATTAAAGATGAAATTTAAAGGTGTTTTTAAATTAATATTTAATAAAAACGTTGACAAGTGAGAGGGTAAGGGGTAATATGTAATAGAAAGATAAAATAAAGGGGATGTTTAATTAATGAAGGTTTTGAATGTAAAAGATGTGTATCCTTATGACACTTTATCGGCTAGTAATGATAATGGTTGGAAAAGAGTATTAGCTGCTGTAAGTGAAGAGAATGAGGATGTTGTATTAGATTTCAAAGATTTGCTAGTAACTGACCCTTGGAATAATAGGTTTTTCCTTTCTGTTATTAGGGGTAAAGGAAAAGTAATAAGGCTTTATGATTCAGAAGACACAGCAACAGGTATAAAAGGGTTTTCTTTATTAAATAATGTAAAGATTAGTGTAGAAAATATAAAAAGTGAGTCATTAAAGGTAAGGGATAGTGTAGAGGATAGTAGATTAAATGCTGCCTATGAGAGAAAGATAAATATACTGAAAAAGGTATGTAGAGTTGAGAATGGTGTTGGGTATATTAAAGTATTTGAGGTCTTTGAGAATTTAGGGAATGTAGAGACTGTGGAGAGTATTGGGAAAGTAATTCCAATTATGTTTGAGGGAGTTAAATTAGTTAAGGTAGAGCTTGGACATGCCACAATACAAGAGAATATGTATAAATTATTGATGAATATAGTGAAGGAACAGAAGAACAGAGGGGTTCAAGTAAAAATTGTATCGGAAGATACTAAAAATAAAAGTAATATTCAAATATATAAGGATATGAAGATAAATATAGGTAGGGATGAGAAGTATAAAATTCTCAAAGATAAGTTGGTACCGAACATGCCAGTGATGATTTCTACATTTAGAAGGAGTAAGTCCTTGGATGAATTAGGTAGAGAGGGTGAAGGAAAAGAGATAGCCATAAACCCTGCGGTTATTAAAAAAATAATTGAGACAGAAGATAGGGAAGGAAATACTGTATATAAATTAGTTGTAGACCTATATAAAGCCAGTAATTTCGTAAGTAAATTGAGTTATGCTTGGGATAATGATGGTGGTAAACACCCTGGAATTTCTAAGATAACCCAGGAAATAAACATTATGGATTTGGGTTTTATGAATGAATTCGTAGGTAGAAGGAGACACGTGTATGGGCCAGTGCATTCAGATAGAAGTCTTGGTATAGAGATGTATGTTGGAGCAGAGAATGGGAGTGTAAATAAAGTGAAAATGGCTATACCTGAGTGTATGAGAATCGTATTTGACGATTTCGGGGTAGAATATGATAGAGATTTCTTAAATGAGTGTATTGAGAGGACAAGAGAGTTATGATATAACTCTCTTTTATTATGTAAGCATGGATGAGTACATTAAGGTAGTTTAGTTATAGAATTTTAGTGGTGAGGTAGAGTATGGAAAACAGAGTAAATGAAGAGAAGATAATCAGTCAGCTTGAGGAAGTAGGAAGGGCCAAGTTTTCAGATGAGCAGTTGGAGATATTAAAGCATAATGGTGGTATGAGTATATTAGCTTGTGCTGGGTCTGGGAAAACTAGTTCTCTGATAAATTTGATAGCAAAGAGAATTAAGACTGGAGAAATTAAGTACGTTTCAAAGTTATTGTGTACCACATATAGTAAAGGTGGTGCAGATGAATTGGGTGATAGGTTAAATAAGCTTTTACCCAAGATAGGTATAAGAGAGAAGGTACAGGTAAAGACTCTACATGCCCTATATTTGCAGATTTTGAAGCAGTTTGGGGTGAGCTGTGAGATTATCAGTGCTGGAGATAGGGCTAGGTTTATTCGAGAGAGTGTTAAAGAGGTAGGCTTAAACCTAGACCAAGATGATTTGCAGACCTTGGATAGTTTATTAAGTTTTCAAATTAACAACATCCTAGATGATAAGAAGTTAGTGAACAGTTATGTGTATACTTTAGAGAATGTATCTTTGGATGAGTATAAAGAAATAAGAGAAGGTTATAACCGAAGAAAGGATGCGGCAGGTTTAATTGATTTTGACGATTTACAGTTAAGAATGTACGTCTATCTAGTTAAAAAATCTCATCCTGATATGTTAGCCTATATTCATTCACATTGGACAGACTTCTATATTGATGAGGCTCAGGATATAAGTAAGATACAGTTTGAAATTCTAAGAAAAATGGTGTCGGATCCTAATAAATTGGTATTTATAGGGGATGATGATCAGTGTCTAGTAGGGGATACAAAAATAAAGACATTGAGAGGTAACCTTTTAATAAGTGAAATTATTGAAGGGGATAAGATTTTGACTGGTGTAGGGAATGGGAATGCTGAGTACCAAGAAGTAGAAAAGGTATTCGAGAAGGAGTTTATTGGGAAGATTGCGGTAATCACAACTAAAGGAGGAATGGAGATAAAAGGGACTCCAGAGCATTTAGGTTTTGTAGAGGTTGAGAGTGAAAATGTTCCTTTTGATGCTAATGTGTGTAACATAGTGCATACATTGTTCAAGGGTGAAAAGGGCCTATTTAGTTCTGTGAATAAGAGTGAGTTAAAAGTATATACGTCGCCAGAGATATACAGTAAGGTTGTAAATAAGTATATGAGTACTAGGGTTGTAGAGGAGTCTGTTGAGGGTTATTTTTACACCAGTACTCGGTATAATACTACTGATGTAGTATTTCAAGAGAAGATTATTAAAGAGATCGTTCAGGAGTGTAAAAGATTAGGTATAGAGGTTCGGGTAAGTACCACTTTAAAACTCAATGGTAAGTTGTATGCTCCCATTAGTTTGGGAGAAATGGAACGAGGAATGATTATACCTGTAACAAAGGGTAGAGAGGTAAAAAGAGAAGAAGTATGGAGTGTAGAGTTCGCTGATTATAATGGTAAGGTATTCGATGTGAGTGTACCAAGTACCAGAAATTTCAGTGCCAACGGTATACTAGTGCATAATTGTATATATCAGTGGAGAGGAGCAGACCCTTCAATTATTTTAAATATAGATGCTTATTATGACATTGAGAAGTTCACGTTATCGACTAATTATCGTTGTAAGGGAAATATAGTAAGACCTGCAGCTCAAGGAATTAAAAACAACTCTAGTAGGTATCCGAAGAACATGGAGCCTTTTCTAGATGGTGGAAGTGTAAGGATTGTGGACACTAAGGGTGGAGATTTATTCAATCAGTCCAAGTATGCCTTTGCTTATATTATGGATTTAATAAATAATAAGGGTGTAAGACCTAAGGACATAGCTGTTTTGAGTAGAAATAACATTCACCTAAGTATATTGAACAATATGCTATTTAGGGAGGGAGTATTCAGTGAGACCAGTCCAGAGATGAGGTTCACGGGATCCTATATTTATTCAGATATTAAAGGGGCTATATTATTATCAGAAGATTCATGTGACCCTCATTTGACAAAGAAGATGCTATGGAAAATGTGTAGATACATGGGGGCTAGAGGTTCCAGATATATAGGAGATTTTCAAGAGGGTACTGGGATGATCCTGAGTGATGCCATAGGTTATGTACTTTGGAGAATGGGAAAAATAAAGGTAGATAACCCAAGGTATGCTAATATTAATAGTGCGGTAAGAGTGAGGGCAGAGTCCTTTGGTAAGAGTTTAAAGAGTGATACGTTAATTGACTTAGAGCTTATTTACAGATTTTTGATCCAGAAGGATAGAGGAGAAGCTCTTATAGGGATTGTAAGTATGTATCTTGAGGGAACTGCATTCATGTATAAATCTGAAGATAAGAGAAGGGCAGTTGAGGGTATGGTAGCCTACACTATAGGACTTTTAAGGACTGTTGGACCGGAGAGAATTGAGAGTTTCTTTAGGGCTAGTGAGCAAGTTGAGAAAGGGCTTATGGATACTGGTGGAGATAAAGTTACAATGAGTACTATGCACGGAAGTAAGGGTAAAGAATGGCCTTATGTAATACTATTCTCGGATGATAATGTAGCTTTTCCTTCTTTTGATGGTATAAAAGTAATGTTAAACAAAGGAATTGAGATGTCAGATATTTCAAATAGTATAGATGAAAACAGAAGATTGCACTATGTAGCTATGACCAGAGCTAAAGAAAACTTAACAGTTTTCACAGACAGTGAGAACCCTAGTATATATTTATTAGAAGCCTTTGGGTTATTTATGCCAGAAAAGGGTAAGAGTAATGGGCTGATTATAGGAATGGCGGACGCTGGAGGATTAGTGAAGGTATTAGTAGATAGGGGAAAACAGTATCTGTTTAATAGAGAGCATCCATATCTATTGGAGATTGACGTTAGTAAGGTAATGACTGAGGAAGAAAATGAGAATGTACCAGAAGAAGTGGTAGAGTTTTCTCTTGGAGTTGATGAAGATTGCATGGGAGAGTACTATTAGAGATATAATAAGTACAGTTCTAATAGACTACATTCTGTTAAGCATGTAGATATATTAATATAAAGAAAGGAGTGGAGGTTAAGCATGGCATACGATTTTACTAAGGATGTAGCTGAGATTATTGAGGATTTTGAAAAGGGAGATAAAGGAGCCCTAGTAAGAGTGAGCAGGATTGTGAATACAGAAAGTGGGGAAGAGTTCATAGACATTAGGAATATGTATACGTCAGATGGAGAGATTAAGTATACTGCTAAAGGTATTCGTATGAGTAAAGAAATGGCTATGGGAGTACTGAAAGCTGCTATTAAAGGGCTTGGAGAAGACGGAGTGGGATTATTAAAAGAGATTGGAGGACTATAGGAATATAGGACTATAATCATGGAGAGGGGCGGAAGCTCCTCTTTTTAGCGTTAGAGGGTACTTCAGGTAGAAATGCAGGTATGAGTTGAGTAGGGGTGGGAAATATGAAGAAAATAGTTATTTTGTGTATGCTGTTATTAACCTTCGGAGTTGTAGTAGAGGCAACTGATAGGGTAGATGAGGGAGAGAGATGGGAAAGCCTGATTATTGAGGTATTAGAAAAGGATATTGGATTGGAGGATATTTCAGAGTCTATTGAAGAGAGAGGGGATATGTCCAGAGGTATTCAAGCTGAGGAGTGGTATTATACGAAGAGTGAGGTACGTTGGAGAATAGAGATATCAGAGGCTCTTATTAAATTGAGTGGAGCATCTGAGGAGTTATTAGATAACTATTATAATATATACAGAGACATTGCAGATGTTAAGATGAGTGGGGAGTTAGTTTCTATACGAGATGGGTATGGAGTGAAGGTAATGAACCAAAAGTTTTGGCCTATTGTGTTGAGGTATGGTGTAAATAGGCCACAGGATTTCAGAGTTCTTGGGAAGTTATTATATGGGGATGGGGAATTAATAAGAGCCTCTGGGAGAGATAGCTTATTAGATAAGGGGCCTTACCCCTATGTATTAGGTGAGTATACAAGAGAAAATCTATTAACTGCTGGAGTAGGTTTAGTTGGAAGAGTAAGGTATGTATGGGGTGGCGGACATTTTGGAACGGCTTCTATAAGAGGGGTAAATCCTCTATGGTATCCCTTTTATGAGGGATATGGGAAGAAAGAGGGTGAGGAAGGTTTTAATAGAAGCATAGTGCCGAAAGAGAGCTGGAGTCCTATACTTGGTGAAATAAAGAGTGGGCATCTAAATTTATTTGATAGGGGAGAGACGGTTAGAAGTGTGGAAGAGTACCATGAAAAGTATGATGAGTTATTAGGTACTTTAGGTGAGAGAAGTAGAAGCTTAAAACTGGCTAGTGGTGTTATAGAATTCAATGATGGACTGCATCAGCAGAGGTTAGAAGGGTTAGATTGTAGTGGATTAACTTCTTGGATGTACAATCAAGTAGATTTGAGCAGAGAGTATAGAGGTTTAGCTGGAGATTGGGTAAAGCAAAACGGTTTTAGAGAGGTACGTTACGGTTCAAAGTTATTGCCTGGGGATTTAATATCCTGGGAGAGTCATATTGTAATGGTAGTGGGAGAGTATGTGAAAGGAAGCGGAAATTATTTAGTATTAGAGTCTGCTCCTAACATGGTAAAATTTGGAGTTGCACATTATAGCGGTAGTAAACATTTAGATGAAGTAGCTGAGTATGCTAAAGAACTGAATTCTAGAATTGGGGGAATACCAGAAGAAGAAGAGGTAAAGAGGTATAATTTGAGAAGTCTTAGGGAGCAGGTAATATTAGGGAGAAGTCTTAGGGAGTTTGATATAATAGATGCGGATATAAGTGAATTTGAAGTTAGAGATATAATGGAAGTTATTATAGAGAGACTGCCTGAGTACCGAATAGAGAGATAGAAGAGAGTATCCGTATGATAATACGGATATTTTCATGGCTATAATAGAGCAAGTGTTATTATTAAGAGGCTTTGAGTTAAGCAGTTGGCGAATATAAACATATAATAAAATTGAGGTGATAGACTTTGGATGCGTTTTATAAAAAGTGGGGAAGTAGAATAGTTACTGGTGAGCGAGAGGTTGAGAAGCCGAGTTTATTGGGGTTTAGAAATGTAGAGAAAGCGTGTGATTTTATACATAAGCATGTTAAAAATGGGAGTAAGGGTGCGATACATTTCGATGTAGATACGGATGGTATCTTTTCAGGTTATATCATGCACAAGGTATTGAAGTCCTTGGGGTTAGTTAGGTTGAGGCCTTTGATTAACAAGGATAAGAGTCATGGGTTAACTAATAAGCAAGTAGATGTATTGAATACATTGGGTTTAGATTTTATGGTAATTGTGGATAGTGGGAGTAATGATATAGAGGCTATTGAACGATTAAATATGGATGTGTTGGTATTGGATCATCACGAGTTGGAACATGATAAGCTTTATATTAGGGATGGTTTTGAGAAAATAATAGTAAACAACATGGCAGAAAATAAGAGTGTTGAGGTTATTAATGAGTGGATAAGGAAAGTAAACCCTAAAAGCTCTTTAATTATAGAGCCATACATCGTTGAAGATCGCATGAGTGGGGCTTTGGTTGTATATGAAACTCTGAGAGTTTATATGGAAGTCTATGGGGATATAAATGTATTAGAGGATATGAGATTGGACCAGTGTGTAGCTGTAACTTTGTATTCGGATGTAGTAAAAATGGTGGGGGATAGAACCCAATGGTATGTTCAAAGATTATTAGGAGTGGATGATATTGAGCCGACTTTGAAGATTTTACTAGATGGGTTAAATGGGTTTAGTCGTTTCTATAGTAAGTCCTTTGTGTTATTTACATTATCTCCGATGATTAATAAGAGTATTCGAGCTGGGGATAGTAGTCATGTGTTGGATGTGATTTTAAATAGACCACAGGAAGTAGAGGATTTAAGAGTAAATGCTCAGAAACAAGCTGAGATTGTGGAGAGAGCTATGAGAACTAATATTCAGCAGTACGATAGTTTCATACTAGCTGATATATCAGATTTGGGAGTTAATAGAAACTACTGTGGTATCATAGCTTCTAATATGGCTGGGACATATGGAAAGAACACTGTGGCGTATCTAGTTAGGGATGGGTATGCTGAGGGTTCATTTAGAGGAAGAGATGGGTTAGCTGACTACAAGGGAGTGTTTAATAGTATAGATGAAGTAACCTATGGAAGAGGTCATAAGGGAGCCTTTGGTTTCAGGGCTCACATAAGTAAATTACCTGAGATCATGGAGAAGTTAGAGAGTGTGGAGGGGATATCTAGTAAAAGGTATCTCACATTGGGAAGTATAGAGCCTGGAGAGTACCACATAGAAGACGTCAATAAATTTAAGAAGGACTATGAATTAATGAAGTTGGCTGTTGGAAACAGTAGAGTTTCCAGTGAGGAGCAGATACTCATTAACATAGTTAAAGATGATGTAATGTTGGTAGAGAAAGTTGGGAATGTGTGGTATTACAGCGTCTGTGGGTTACGGTGTAAGGCTTTTGAAGATATTTATACATCTGAATGTACAGTATATGTAGAATTTCAAGACAATATAGAAATTTATTTAAGGAATAAGTTATAAGGGGATTGAAAGATGAGATTAAGAGGTTTAAAAGAGAAAAAAAGAGGTAATAACTTAAACACTTTGTTGGCTAGTGGAAAGCCATATAAGAACCAGGCAAAGAAGAACGGAGCCATATTAGCGGTTGGGTTAATTACTCTAGTACTCATTCTATGGGTGTATTCATTGGGGAAGAAGGCTGAGAACACAGTAACAATTGCAATGATTAACCAAGCTGTGTATAAGAATCAAGTAATTACTGAGGATATGTTAAGTCCGTATGATATGATTGTTGGGGAGTTCGAGAAGTACGCTGTTACAAATGCCAATGGGCAGCAGAGAAGAAGGATAGTACTTTGGGAAGAGGCTGGGCAATTATTAGGTTCATTCGCAGCTTATCCTATTCAAAAGGATACTTATGCTGAATATCGTTCATTCATTAAGAGTAGAGTAGACAACAGTGATAGCGTGCTATATTCATTCCCTGGTAAGGAAATCGTTCCTTTAGAGATTGGGGCGAGCGAGCTACAGGCATTTAAAACATTCTTACAGCCTGGGGATAGGCTAAATATTGAGGCTACTTTCTCAGAGAAAGAGGTGGTAGTTACTGATGATGGATTTGGGGGAGCTACTCGTACGGATGTAGAGGTGTTTAAGACAGAGAATGTATTTAGGGATATTATGATAGCAGACTTATTGAATCAGGGTGGTGAATCTATTTTAGATATTTATGCGGCTTACAGAGATAAGACTGTATATGAGCAAGCTCAGATGGATTCAAGCCAAACTTTTAAAGAGAGTACTACTCCAGCGAAGTTATTAGTGGCGCTGACTCCTGAAGAAAAGGAGAGATATTACTATTACATTAGTAAGAATCAGCTTACGTTTAGAGTGTCAATGCCTCAGCGTGTAGAATAACGGAGGGTATAAGATGGGACTGTTAGATAGGTTTATGAAGAGAGATGGGGAAGCTGCTAATGCGTCTAAGTTAGTGGCTGATACTGCGGCAGATATTATAAAAGAGATGTCTGGGGAGAAGTTAAAGCCTAAGAAGAAGTTAATAGATAATGTGGTAGGATTTGTGGGAGTGTCTGGGGGTGTTGGAGCTTCTACGGTAGTGACCAATGTAGCCTATATGTTAGCCGAGAGGGGTTTCAAGGTAATAGTCATGGACTTAAATATTATGTATCCAAGTCAGAGTATGGCCTTCGGTATAAATCCTGAGATTCAGAAGAAGGATTTAGTAACTTATTTATTAGGTAAGAATGACCTTGGAGAGTCCATTGAGAATATGGGAGCAATGAGTTTGATGTATGCTAACAACCAAGGGATTACGAGTTTATTAAATGTTGAGGAGGATGCTCCCATAGAGAATTTCAGGCAGGCTATATACAGACTTCGTAAGCTTTACGATGTTGTGTTATTGGATATACCACTCCAAATTGAGCATACATTAAGTAATACGGCTATTTATTCGGTGGATAGGTTATACATGGTAATGGATGAGAGTATAAATTCAGTGGTTAACATAGAGAAGTTCAGGAAGGGAGCTGCTTTTACAGGTGTAGATACCTACAGTAAAAGTAGTGTAATAATGAATAAAAGAACCAGTGTGCATTATACTGATTACATCTTCAATAAGTTAGGTTTGGAGCTGGTAGAGGTATTGCCTTTTGAGGTGGATATCGTCGAGTGTAATTTAAAAGGTAAGATATTCTGTAGAGACGGAGCAAGTGGGACGGATAATGCTGATTTATTTTACAAAAAGATGGGAAATATAGTAGATAAGTTGTTAGAGAAGGGGGGTTATATAGATGGATACCAGCAAGCTGGCGAAGTTACAGACAAGTAGAAATGCTAGAGTAGAGGGTGAAGTAGCTAATACAATAACCTTGGAAGATGCCATACGTAGCTGTAGAAAGGCTATAGAAGAGAGGGCTGATGAGTATAGGAATCTAGGGGCTGCCTCTAAGAAGGATACCATTAAGAGAATCATTATAGACTATGTAATGAATGAGAAGCCAAAAGTTGAGGGATTTTTAGATGATAATAAGAATCCAGAAGTAAACAAGATTATAGATAAGCTTGTGGAAGATATCACAGACTACGGTATATTGACTGCGGCTATGATGGATGAGCGGGTTTATGAGATAAGAGCCAATGGAAAGAATATTAAGGTAGAGATGGAAGGTAGGTGCCATGACCTCACCGATAAAGATGGTAATATCATAGAATTCAGCTCTACTGAGCAGCAAGAGATTATATTAAAGAAGCTATTGGGGGATGTTAGACTGACTCCAAAAGATGCTTTGGTGAATGCTAGAACTGTGGAGGGGTTTAGAATAGCAGTAGTTCATTTTAGTGCTACTGGTGAAGACCCTACGGATCCAACTGGGGATAAGTACCATAATTTTGTACTTAGAAAGTTCAAGAAGAGTAAGATGAAGCTTTCTGACATTATTAATTATGGGACAATGTCAGATAACATGGCTAGGTTTCTAGCCTTGACCACTTCGGGAGGATTGACTACTATCACTGCTGGTCCTACTGCATCTGGTAAAACTTCATTATTGAACGCATTATTGCAGTCTGTACCACCAGCTACAAGAACGGTGCTTATACAGAATCCTTCTGAAATTGATATGAGGTTTAAAGACCCTAGTGGTAGAGTATATAATGACGTGATACATCTTGAAGCTCGTGAAGTAGATAACCCGTCTCCACATGACCCAACTATGGCAAATGTGATGGCTCATGTACTTAGACTTTCGCCTACCTATGTAGTATTAGGGGAAGTTAGAAGTAATAAAGAGTTTGGTATGGGGATGATGATTATGAGTGCAGGGCATCCATTGTATTTATCTCTTCATGCTGAAAATGCTAAGGGAGCTGTTATGAGATTTCTAAGAGCTTATATGGCGGATAGCAACGAGACCATAGAAACTGCATTGCCAGGTTTGACTGACCTATTAAATATAGTAGTAGTGCAGAAGATTATGAAAGATGGAAGTCGTAAGGTGTTGCAGATTTCAGAGGTACTTGGTGTAAGTTCGGAGAATAAAGGTGAGCCTATGTTGAATGACCTGTACAGGTTTGAACCTGAGGGGGATCCTGTGATAGATAGTAGTGGTAAAGTATTGAAGATACCAGGCAGGCATATGAGAGTGGGTAAGTTATCGGACAGAGTAGTGAGAAAGATGAGACTTGAAGGTATACCATTTAAGCATTTTGAGTTTTTAACTAACGAAGTAAGTTCTGAGGAGAGAGAAAGTTATACTGGTAAGAACGTGGATAGTTATGGGAGGTAATGGAATTGGGAAGTAGTTCAATTTTTAGTTACCTTAACACAACTAGTGGTGCTTCAACTGTAGCTATTGTTTTTATAATAGCTCTGGCATTGTTGGTAACTTCAAAAATGGCGGGTATAAAGGTCTATGGAGTAGTGCAAGCTATTTTACAGGGTTTTTTGAAGGGATTTGGAAAGTTAGTTCATAGGTCTGAGAGAAAATATCACAGAGATTATGAGATAGGTAGGATTAATGAAAAGACTCGAAAAGTTAAGATATACAGATTTTTAAATGAGTTGACTATAGACTTGGACTTGAAACGTATGGGTGCAACTCCATACCAGTTCTTATTTGTAGTACTGCTTGGGTCTTTTTTATTAACTGTCGTGATATGTAGAGCTTTATTTGGTGGATTGTTGTTAGTGCCTGTAATGTTTCCTATAGTATTTGCTGGGGTAATGAGTGTATTGTATACTAGAGCTAATATAGCACATGATGGAAGAATTGAGGACGTTATAGAGGCTGAGAATATCATCTGTAACAATATTAAAGATGGTGTAGTGGTGGCTGTGAGAAACAGTGTGGATATGATGCCAATATCAGTAAGAGGGTACTTCAAGGACTTCTTAGATAACATAGAGCATAAGAACTACCATATAAAAGCAGCATTGTTAGATTTAAACAATAACCTTGGAAGTATATCTGACGACTTCATTAAAAAATGTATAATCTTCGAGACAGAAGAGGAGCACGGGATAGTGGGAATGTTTAATGATGTTGTTGAGATTAACAACATTAAGATGGAAGAGCGTACTGATATGAAGAGGCGATTTGAGGAAGTAGTGACTGAGTTTGTTCTAGGAGCTACAATGATATTTGTATTTTTAGTTGGTGTAATGGTGGTATATGAGAACGTAGCTCACTTTTATTTACGTAATCCTATAGGACAAATAATATTGGCATTGGATATATTGTTATTAATATCTGAGTTTGTGTTTATTACATATCTTAGAGCTAAAGAAATTTAGAGAGGGGTGTTTGTTTGGGAACTGGTGGAGAGATACTAGATTACACTGGAAGAGGGGGTCAAAAACCTTCTTTAGATTTGAATGATAATCTGATAAGAATGTTTGTGGCTTTGCCTTATATAAAGTTAGTGATATACGTATTATTGGTATTAGTGGCTCTTATCATTATTATGAAGATGTTCAAAATAAAGTCTCCATTTAAAGGTAAGGCTGTAAGAGGGCAGATTGCTCATATGGAGGCCATAAGAAAAAGGGATGTTCAGATAGTTAGGGTAAACAGGTTCATAAGTAACTTGACACATCTAGTGGAGAAGTCTCCCTTTGGTTTAAATAAGAGTTATTTAGATTATTGGGAATACAACGTCAGTAGAGCTGGTGTAAAAGACCCTACGGGTAATAGGAAATTAGGCCCAAAGGAGTTTCATGCTTTCATTATACTTGGTCAACTAATAGGAATAGCTGTATCTGTTTTAGTGATTGTGTTTGTAAATTCATTACTTGGGTGGCTGTTAATGTTACTAGTAGTTGTGATATCTAATTACATGCCTATGGCAGTAGTAAGGCAAATAGTGAAAGCTAAAGATGGTGAAATAAAAAAGCATTTCAGTGATTTTTATCTTATGGTGCATTATGTGCTTTTAGAGGGTACAAGTACACCATTGAGTAGTGTAATGAAGTCCTATGATAAGACTACAGAGTCCGATGAGATGCATAAATTCATAGATGTGTGTTTACACAACATAGATACATACGGAGAGTATGAAGCCACAAGGTATATAGCGAAGCAGTATAGGGAGATACCTGAAGTTTCTAAGCTCATGCGTTTAATAAGGCAAGCAAACCAAGGTGGAGATATACACATGGATTTGACTGGGTTTAGGGCAGAGTTAATTAAAGAGAAGAGGTACGAGATTAGTAAGAAGACTGATAAGTTGATAAAGCAAGCTAGGGCTTCTTTCAATATACTAACTGTGGTTTTAGTTCAGGCAATTCTAAGTGCCATGTCGATTTATTTGCCAGATTTAGGGTTAATGAAGTCTTTTTTAGGCTAGTCAGAGAGCATATAAGTAAAATAGTGGTATATCAAAAAAATAAAGCATATAAGGAGATCTGAAAATGAACGTTAAGAAAATTTTTATCACACTTGGAACTGTAGTAGGAGCTGTTATTATTGTAGCATTCGCTTTGAATATTCTGATGCCTAACGTAACAACAACTGTAATTAACTCTACTGAGGATATGGTTTATAGAGCTACGGGAATGTCTTTTGATTTTAATGGTGATGGAGTAAGAGGTGCGGCTGCGAATCCAAACTACCAAGGTCCTAACACTGGGACTAACGATGACGTATCCGGTGGGGTAGATGGGTTCGAAAATTAGGGATTAATTTTTAGATAGGCCTAATGTAGTTTAAGTCTACATTAGGCCTTTTTAAATGGGAGGAGACTGATAAATGGATGGCGGAATAAGATTTATATTTAAGACCTTAGTAAAGGTTCCTATAATAATTATGGTATCTTTCTTTATATTTAACCTCTTTTCATTCACTGTAACTTATTTTAGACTGCAGAGTTTTGCCAGTGTTGTGATGCAGACTGCTGTTCAAAATAACTATATACCCAGTGCAGAGTATGCTACTTTAACTGCTAGTTTGCAAGATATCGCCAGTACTGATGTTATTGGGGATGCATTTATAGTAACAGAGTCTGATATTGCTGGGGTACCAGATGCTACTGTTAAGAGGCAGTATGGTGACCCTGTGACAGTTGGAGTATCTGCTCAATTTAGGTTCATATGGCCGCTAACTCCCAGAGACCAGCTAAGAAATACAGACAGCAGGTTTATAGGATATGGGCCTGGTGAGAGCTCAGGGTTCTCAGGGTATGCTTCTCAAAGCGAGTTAGAGAGACGTAGAGAGGCTATAGCAGGAAATGAATTGAACAGAATAAATATAGTGTATACTGTTCCTGGGTTAAAGTATTATCCTGATATGAACTAGAGAGTGGGAGAGGTGGAGAGAGCGAATGACAGTCAAAACTATATTCAAGATTTTATTGGCTTCAATGGTATTGCCTGTATTGAGTTTTCTAGTTATTGAGTTTTATAATGTAAGTTCAGTGAGTGGGGAGATAGGGAGACTTACAAATACGGCTGCCTATCAAGCTGCGGTTTTGTTTAATCAGGAGAGCTACAAGGTTGGAGCAGGAGCGGGGTCATACAATGGTTTAGGGAATCAAAAAAGTGTGGTAGACGAGTTTGGAGAGGTATATATCTCTGGAAAGTTTTATTCTGGGGAGACTCCTTACGATGTATATAAGAACATTTATAGGAGTAGAGATTTTAGAGAGTGGATTTCCCATGAAGTGCATCAAGTTTGGAGGAATATATATTTAGTGGATTTATACCTCAACTGGACTTGGTATGATGATGAAGATGGAAGAGAGGGTAGGTTTCTCGCTGAGTCTTTAATGACTCCTAGTAATATGGGAGTACCTTACTTAAATAAAGATATAGTAAGTAAGATGTTCAGATGGAATTTAGCGGAGTTATTTTCAGGAGGCAAGCCTCAAAATATAAAGAAAGACAGGCAAGGGAGAATGTATTCCAGTTATAACGGGTATAGGGTGTATGCCCAAGATGCAAGCATAACAAATTTAGAGTACAGAGTGTATGATTTACTTACTACGTCAGGAAGGTCTGGGTTTATGGCAGCTACTAATGTAGACCCTAGCGATATGATAGTGGGTATGGGGGCTGATGATGAAAGAAGGTATGTAGCTGTAGTTGGGATAGAGTACAGTGTACCTATGTCCTATGAAGGAATTACCCCTATAAAAAGAGCTTTTGAGTTCGTATGGAATACAGAGGTAGAGGGTTTAAATGGGAAGTCTCAGAGGGATGTGAATACTACGCAGGTTTGGAGTGAAGCTGTGGCAGATTTTGAGTCTGGGGGATTCAGTGGGAATACTGCATTAGAGGGAGTGTTGCCTCTGCCTGGAAAATTAATATACTTCATATTGAGATAGGGGAGCTGGTGAGATGTTTAAAAAGAAAAAGAAGGAAGAAGAGATTAAAGTTGAGAAAGTGTTAGCTGAGGATGATAAAGAGGTAGTAGAAGAGGTAGTAGAAGAGGTAGTAGAAGAGGTAGTAGACAGAGTTTTGTATGTGGTAATGGATAAAGAGATTCCTGATATGGGAGAGTTCATGAGGGGTTTAGGTATAGACGTATACGCTGTTTATAGGGATATAGAGGGAGTTAGAAATCCATTACTTATGAGTTCTGAGCCTAGTAGGTTAGTTATGTTAGAGACTGGAACAGGATTACTTACATCAACAAAAAACAGGGAGCAGCTATTAGATATTGTTGGGATGCAGGATGATGAGACATTAATAACCGTATTTTATACAGATGACTCTATAAGAAGAGATGCTATGAGAAGGCTTGGAAAAGGAAACAAAGCTGTAGAGTGGGTGGAGTATACAACTACTTTGGAGGCCATGGCCCACATATTAAAGTATGGAGAGAGGTATATTCTAGATGAGTATGCTTCAGTGGGGGACGATATTGGAGAAGGTGATATGCTGAAATACACTGGGATATTGTATGACAGAGATATTGAGTGTACAAAAGATAATTTGAGTAGAGAGGATTTGAGTAGTTTGGTGAGTGAAGAGTTGGTAGGAATAGAGAGTTTCAGTATAGATGTTTAGTCCAAAGCCCTGTCAATAGTATTGGCAGGGTTTTAGACGTTACAAGAAAAGTAAGTTATAAGTAAGTTTAAATGATGCGCTAGGGAGTGGAACTGCATGGGAAAAGATAACGATATTATAATGTCATTTAAGTGTAAAATACCAAAGTTGAGGCACGATGTGAACGCTGGGTTGAGTGCCTTTATAACGTTTTATGCTTATTACAGGACGTATGCCAATTTAAGGGAGTTAAGTCCTTTGAGGCAGTTTTTCATTCTATTAATAACTTATGCTGGGTATGCTATTATAATGAGAGCAGGATTTAACATCTGTTATGCTCTTTTATATCCTCATAGAGTTATAGTGAGTAGAGAAGGTGCGTATATTAGAGGGTATGGGAAACAGATAGAGATAGTGAGACATGAGGGGTATAAGATTTTCGGAAAGAGTGGAGTTATAGGATTTGCGTATGTTGAGGATGCTCTAGCTGTAAGGCTTCGAGTGAGGAATGCTACGAGGTTAATATTTATAGATGATAAGGATGGGAAAGCTGAGGAGAGGTTAAAAAATCTGGGTTTATAGAAGCATTTAATAGAGCATTGAGGTATATATAGTGAAAATTAAAGTTAATGGAGGAAAAGGTTATGAAATTTTGTGCGGTTGATTTAGGAGCTTCAAGTACTAGGTTTACGAGTAATAGCGGTAAGGTAAGTGTGATTCCTAACAATATGGTTTTTCTAGAGAAGGATGCTTTTGTGGATATTAAGCCACATGAGGATACTTTGGTAAATTCATTAGAGGTAGTAATTGAAAAGGATGGGGATAGTGAGTTTTATCCTGTGAAGGTATTGATTGGGGCTATGGCTGAGAGATATTCCAGTGAGAATGATAGGCCATCAGTAATGATGAATAAACATAAGCAGAGAATAAACTATGTGTCTGGAATCGTAGCTACTGCGTTTACTAAGATTATGGATAATGTAGAAGAAGATATTGATTTATATGTAGCTTTGCCTCCTATTGAGGTTAGACATGCAAAAGAAATTGTAAGCAGTAATTTTCTAGGTAAGTACAAAGTAACTCTACCTAAGTATAAGGGAGGTACTGTACTGGAGTTTACTATTAAGAGTGTAAATTGTCATGAGGAGTCTTTGATGAGTTTGACATCATTCTTTTTCAATACAAATGGAACTCCCAATGAAAAGAGTAAGCCTTACTATGTAGGAAATGTATTATCTTTAGATATTGGAGCTTCTACAACAGACTTGGCTATTGTAAAGAATGCTAGATACAATGATAAGTCAGGACAAACCTATAAGACAGGTGGAAATATTGCTAGAGATTATCTCATTGATGAGATTAGAATGTTGGAAGGTTATGATTTACCCATTGAGGATGCTGAAAGAACCATGGCTGAGGGAAGATTGCAGATGGGAAATACTTATAAGGATGTGAGTGACATTGTAGATAGGGCTAAGAGAAAATTCGCTAAGTCTGTGGTGTTGCATATGCAGGGATATTTCAGACAAATTGACATTCCTATTCAGACCATTAGAGCTATTATAGTATCTGGTGGAGGAAGTTTATCATCTCAGTTCATTCAAAATGGGGAAGTTGTGGAGACAACTAAGCCAATGAGTTATTATATCACAGAGTATTTACAAGAGATCTGTTCAGGAGTTGATGTAGTGCCTTATGGTGAAGATTCTAGGCTAGCCAACATTAAGGGACTATATATAAGAGCTTCATTAGATAATGCTAAGAAAAGTAAAACAGCTTAGGTAATGAAGATAGGACGCTTACTTAACTGTAAGCGTCCTATTTTATTTAGAGTGGAGGAAAGCGAGCTATGGAGATAGTAGTTAAAGTGGGTATAGAGTCGGATATTATTTTTAATAATGAAGTCGTGACGCCAATACGAGCTATTACGATTGAAGAGGTACGAAGTATTATTAAGAATAATACTGCCATTAGGTATGTAATATTCGAGAAGGTAGAGGAAAGAGAGTATGATTTATTAAAGGAGTTCTTAACGGGATTTGAGGGAAGAGTATTATTCTATGTTAAAGACTTGGATGATAATGAGACCAATGGTATAGCGGATGAGCTTTCAATGGATGTATATACGAGTATTGAAGAAGTACACAGGGATATAGAAGAAAGCACTGGAATTTGTGTAGAGAACAAGTTAAACACAGTAGAGGGTGCAGATATATTCGATACTTCATTGTTTAATTTGGGGGAAGAAGAGGTTAAGCCTCAGGTAGTAGAAGAGGTTGAGGTAGTAGAAGATGAACCTCAGGTAGTAGAAGAGGTTGAGGTAGTAGAAGATGAACCTCAGGTAGTAGAAGAGGAACCTCAGGTAGTAGAAGAGGTTGAGGTAGTAGAAGATGAACCTCAGGTAGTAGAAGAGGAACCTCAGGTAGTAGAAGAGGTTGAGGTAGTAGAAGAGGTTGAGGTTAAGCCTCAGGTAGTGGAAGAGTTAGAAAGTGAGCGGGACAGATTAAAGGAAGAATTAGAAAGTTTAAGAGAAGAGATTGGAAATATTGAGGAAGTTACTAAAGTAGCAGTGAATGAAAAGGTTGATTGGTATGAAGAAAGATTACTTTCTTTAAATGGTGAGATTGAAAGTAGGAAAGAGGAGATGGTTAGAATCTCCGAAGACAACGGCAGACTAACATCTGAAATTGATTCAGCCTATGATAAAATAAATGAAATTACCGATGAGTTATATACGAGAGAGGAAAGTATACAAAAGCTTAATGAAAAAGTAATAGAGCTTACTGGTAAAATAGAGGATAGCTCCTCAGAATTAGATAGTATGCAGTCTAAGTATGTAAATGAGAGAGAATGGAGAGTTAAGCTAGAAGAGGAATTAAGTGAGTTAAAGGAAAAAAGAGCTGGAGAGCTAGAAGAGTTGGACAAGTTAAAAATTCTAGTGGATGAGCTTAATAGTGAGATAGCTGGGATTAGAGAGCCTTATGATATAAAGATAAATGAGTTGAAGAATAGGATACAAAGTGATGAGGCTGAATATAGTGAGTTACAGTCTAGGTTCAATGCATTAGTGTTGAGGTTAGGTGGTAGTGAGGATGGGGTAAATAAAACTCTAGACAGGCTTGTGGAATTAGAGGATAAATATTTAGAGAGTGTGGGTAGTATAGCGGAGTTAGAGAAGAAGGTTTGGGAGTATCAAGAGAGTGATAAATTACTGAGGGGATATGCGGATGGGTATAAAGAGAGAGCGGATAGATTCGAGAGTGCGTTAAGAAAAAGTGCTGAGGCTTCTAGTGCTTCGGATGCATTCACTATGTTACCACTAAAATATAGTGGTGGAGCTAAGATTATACCTGTATTTGGCAGTGGAAGTTATGGAGTGACTACTGTCGCAATATCTGCGGCTTTCAATCTAGCTAAAACAGCTTCAGTAGCTATCGTCGATTTCGATTTAGATAGTCCTAAAATGGATGTAAAGTTCAAGAGAAGCCCTATATGTATTGCAGGTGGTTTGACTAAGGATAACAGAAACACTGTATTAGGAATGCTGATAGAGAAGGGAGTAAACGAACTCAAGAATTATTATAGTAGTTTCAATAAGAGAGTGACTAGGGATAGATACTCAATAGATTATCTTAGTGGGTTATATCATAAAGTTCAGACATTTAAATTTATAACTACGGATTTCAATGAGTTTATAAACTTTATTGGTAGGCAGTATGACTATATTGTAATAGACTTCGGTAAGATTGGAGATTCAAACAGGAAAATGGAAGCTTTAGTTCGTTTTTCTAGTATAGCTCACAGAAGTATAGCTGTGACTACTAAGCAAACTAATGAGATATCTAGGTTTTTGGCTAATATAAAGCGTAATAAGATTCCTGGGGATATAGGTTACATAATAAATATGGTTAAGAGTACTGGATTGCATGAGGATGATAAGAAGAGGTTATTGGGAAGCGTATACACTGAGATTCCTTTTGGGTTAAATATTTTAGGGACTGACCAGGATTTATTTACTGGAAGTAGCTCTGATGAGGACAGTGTAGTAGTACATGATAGGTTTGAGTTATTTATGAACACATTATTAGGGAGGTAGGTGTAGTAGTGGGAGTTAAAAGTGTAAAATTAGGGGCTACTCTAAGTTTTGATGATGTAAGAGAGGCTGATATTTTAAATGCTATTGAGTCATTAAGGGGCAGGCATAAGTTAGGGGAGTTTATATCCAACTTATTGAGGGTTGCCTTTGAGAGTCCTGAGAAGTTAGAGAGTAAAGCTGAGCTTTCAAAATTAATGACGGACCTTGGAGAGAGAGGCATAAGTTGGGAGAGAGCCGAGTATTTTAGGCAGCTGAACTCAGAAGTTCAGGATATGAAGAGAAAAGTAGATGCTATATATGATATGGCGTATAAAAATTACACCATGGCAGCCCTTGGAAAGAGGTTGGGTATGGAAGAGAAAAGTCAGGGAAGCTTAAGAGCACAGTTTGTACTCCAAAGACAGCTATCTGCCATGGCTGAAATTGTAGGGGCATCTATGACGGATCCCTACGAGAGTAATAGGCTTCAAGAAGTTAAGGCTAAGGCTGATGAGCTGATGGAGTATATCATTGAAAGTTATGATGGAATAGTTAAAGAGATAAAGGAAGAGATTGATGTAGAAAGAGCCCCTGTAAGAATACAAGAAGAAGTTAAGCAGGAGAAAGAAGTGGTTAGTGAGGGCATCGGTGAAGTAATATCTGTGGAAGAAGAGGAAGAGGATGACGATGAGGTGATTAGCTTCGATGCCAATGCTATGAGTGCTTTAAGTGACTTTTTCGGAGAGGGGTGAAGGAATGAGATTTAATAGAGTGGGGGAGATTTTAAAAAGTGACCAAGATAAGCTAGAGAAGTTTAGAGGGGTAGTTGAGAATGTGAGAGGAGTACCTCTAGTGGGTGCATTGGGTGGGTTACTGTCCAATGATAATACCCAACTAGAGACTATTAGTGACAAGAATGTATTAGGTTTAGTGAATTTACTGTTAAAGTTCAATGAGAGTTTAGGGAATATAGTATTAGACAACGAAAAGATAGAGCGTACCATTGAAAAGATGGAGAGACCATTTTTTAAGATGCGTGTATCTGGGAGAGTTCGGGTAGCCACTGCTAGGGAAGTAAATGATGGAGCCACTGGGTTATTTTCAGAAACCAAGTATGCACTTGCAGATGATAAAAAGAGGAAGGCTCTGTGGTTATTGGCTTGGGCAGCTAGTGGAAACGACTATTATTATTACAAAATAGGCAAGGGGTTTAATAAAGAAGTAGTGTATATGAAGCTATACAGTCAAATTTCAAATGCCACTGAGGAGTTAGCTTATTTATTGAACTGGGCTGAAGATCCTAGTTTTATGGTTGACTTGGGAGTGGTGAAGAGATTTGCTAAAGATAAGTATACATATCCAGATTATGAGGTAGACGAGGTTATAGACGAGTTAACTCGTAAGCAAGTTTTATATATGTTAGATGAGGAGATTCCTAGAGGCACTGAAAACAAGGAGTACCGAAGAGCCTTAGCATTGATAATAAAAGAGAAGACAAATAAGTACTATACTATACCTCCAAATGAGGTGGCGGAGTTGCGGGAGTTATACAAGAAGGTAGTGGAGAATAAGCCTAAGGCGTTGAGAGAGAGCAACTCTAAGTTAGAGATGGATAAGAAGTTAAAGAATGACTGTGAATATCTGATAAGTGCTCGGGATGCTGGGGTGATTCAACCTGGAGAGTTTGTATTCAAGATCATAGGGACTTTAAGGGAAAGAGGGTACGTAACTAAGGTAAGTGAGAAGCAATATAAAATTATAAAAGAAGCTTTAGAAAAAGTAGGGGATAGGCTAAGGAGTGAGAAGTTGGTTAGAACTCCTGAGATAGACAAACTGTTAGAGACAGGTGAGAATACGGAGATTGTAGACTCAGAAGATGCACCTATGCCAGAGATTAGTGAGCATGAATTAGCAGAGATGGATAAATTATATGAAGAGTATGGTTTAAGTGAGGACTTGGAAGATTTCTCAAATGCACTAGGTAATGGCTTTATCTAGGGCCTGTAGGTATTGTTTTGGAAAGGTGGTGAGAAGGTGAGAATCATTTCCGATTTTAAGGATTATTATGACGAATATTTCAATGAGAATGCTTCTATGACATATGAGAGAGTGCGTAAAGGTTTAGGGAGGGGTAGGGAGCTAAAGATACTTAAGGCTTTAGGTATAAAAACTATAGAAGTGAAGGCTGTGAGCGAGTTTGACATTTCAAACAGTCATCTGGTAGTTTATACCAACCCCTTGAAGCACGATTATCAGGGAAAGAAGATAGTGGAGTATGGGGAAGCCCAGATTATGTACGATAACCATTTAGCGTCTAAGTTCATAGAGGAGGCTAATGGAATCACCTTCAAATACCTTCAAATAGGAACTCGAAGATTCAGGGTGTATATGAAGAACGATGTTCCATTGGAATTAAAAAGAGGCAGGGTAATAGAGATACAAGAGATACAGAGTGTTGGATACAGGCAGTTTAAGAGCAATCCTATATTTTCCATCGACTATATAAATATAGGTGGAGAAATGGTGGCTATAGATTTCAATGAGGTTCAAAATCTAGGGGAATTAGGACTAGAAGAGGTAATGGATGCTAAAGCAGTTACTGAAGAAGTGATTAAAGTGAGTAGATAGGGGGGGGAAAGGGTTTAATGGAGATGCGTGAAGTAACGGGAAAGTGTGTATATGATAGGGATTTAGCGGCTGAAAATTTAGTGGGCTTTCTTCAAGAAGTGCCTACATTGGCATGTGGTATTGGGGATATAAAAAAAGATAAGTATAGTAATAGTGGGGAGTTAGTTTCTGTAGGAGTGGAGATAAATTCAAGCAAGAATCCGTCCTATTTCCTAGCTGGATTGAACAGTATGATAGAACTAAATAAGTTAGATAAGGTAATGGGAGAAGATGCAGATAGCCTAATAAACTATTATTACAGTAAGAATACAGCATGGAGTAATGAGAAAGAGGCCATTAGAGATAAGCTAATGAACCTAAGGAAGAATAGAGAGGTAGTGACTGCTTTTAATGTAGGGGAAGTTATTGGAGCTAGTCCTGAGATTGCTCAGAAAGTATATGGAGTAAAGAATCTGACCGTATCTGGTTGTCTATGGAAGATGAATTTACAGAGAAATAGATTTGAGAGTTTCGTTATATTGACTCATGACAAAAGGGCAGGTATAAGAGTACCTTTGGAAGAGTATGGGGATTCTTTTATACTGAAGAAGTTAGAGGGAGCAGAGGGAAAAGAGACTATAAAGGCTTCAAGATTCGGATATATAAAGCCCCTAAAGGTTACAGATGGTAAAAATATGTATGCATTGGACGGAAAATACATCTATAAAGTAATGAAAGGGAGCATAGAGGTTGTTGGGACACTGTCTGCTAGTGGGATAAATTTATTTGATGCCAAAGAGTTTAGGGCAAACAGTAAGGTAGGAAAGTTTATTAAGGAAAGTTATGCTTATTATTGTAAGCATCTGAAATACATTCCTCCATTTGGAATGGTAGGGGAGAATGTAGTAGAAGTATGATGGTGCATATTATAGTAGACTTTCAGCATTTGTATTATAAATACAAGTTTAGTTTGGAGAAGAGAAGATTACCTAGAGTCATAAATAGCGAGCGTGACTATAGTATTATATACTATGTAATAGATGAGTTAGAGAGGATAAGACAAGATAATGCAGGTGCATTAATGTCTGTATGTTTTGAATCTAATAGCAATTATGATAAGCCAAGTGAGTATAAGAAGGGCAGGGTTAATAAGCTAGGGGAAGAAGACAGAGCTGACATAGAGCTAATTCAGAGAGTACTTAGGGATGCTGGGTATAATATATATGTAAAAGATGGGTATGAAGCGGATGATTTAATTGGAAATTTAGTGAGAATGTATGGAGAAAGGTTTGATGAAACCTTAATATACACTCCTGATGCTGATATGTTGGCATATGTCAATGAAAAAGTAAGGCTGATGAGGCATAAGATAGGTTTAGGGTATGCTGCTATAGGTATGCACAATTTTGAGAGGTATGTGAGTAAAGAGTTTAAGAGTTGTGTGCCCTATAATGCCGTGATGTTATATAAAGCCACTGTTGGAGACAAGAGTGACAATATAAAAGGAATACCCATGTTTGGGCCAAAGGCGTTTGATAAGTTAGTAGAGTACCTCAATGGTGTAGGGGTAGACTGGGCAGCTGCGGCATCTTATTGTTACACACATACTTTGTTGGAAGTGGCAAGAGAATATCTAGGTGATAAGGGATTGGCTCAGGCTAAAAAGAGTTTAGAGTTGGTTAGGTTAAGGGAGTTCGAGATAGAGGAGCCGAAGATTGAGAGTAGTGCTGAGGCTAGGATAAATGCCAATAGATTACATAACATGAAGATTTTTAAAGAGCAGTAATATTACTGCTCTTTTACTTTGCTACTAGCTTTTATTACATAAGCAGTTAATATTAAATATTATGGGGGGTGAGTATAGTGGATTTAAGAGTACTGGGATTTAAAGACCATGAGATATATTGTATGCAAGAGCTTATGAGCAGTGGGGAAAAGATAACGCCTATGAACCTAAGTAAGCTAGGGTTCAATGTACATGAAGTGGGGAGATTAAAACAACTACATGGTTTAATGTCTGGTAGGGTGGAGATTGAGGATTCAGACGATTTTGCCAAACAGCTCAAGAAGTTAAGTGTGGGGCATAAAACTAGTATAAGGGAGCTTCCACCTACTAGAGTAACTAGGGTACCTAGGAAAGCGGTTATACATAGTATAGAGGATTCTACTTTTAAGATGTATAATAGTTCTAATTATGGTAAGGTAAATAAGTTTTATGATGTAGTGACTGTGGGTGGAAATAGGATACATATAGAGACTGCAAGAAAGCCTGTGTTAAAGTATAAGCAGAGCAAGAAAGTGGATGGCGTTATAGAGATCACTGAGTTATTAGAGGATGGTAGAGTGAGGATTGCAGTAAATAGAGAATATGCCTCTTTATGTAACAGGTATGTAATTGTGGCTGGTGTAAGAGAACCGGATGTTCACCATGGGTGCGCTAAGATGGTAATTTGGGATGGTAGTAAGATTTATGTCTATGTTAAGAGTATAGGAAGAAGAGAGAAGTTGGATTATATGTTAAGTTCTGTGAGGGTGTATGACCATGGGATATTCAAAGAGGATATAGAGGCCAAGTTAAAGTTGAGTGTAGAGACAGTTGGGTATAGGCTTGGAGCTAAACATGTAGAATATTTGGAGTATACAGAGGAATACGAGATTAGAATACCCGAAGGAGATAGGGAAGAAGATTCTGAATTACAGATACTCGATTAGCAATAGGGAAGCTTTTTTAAGAGCTTCCTTTTATTATGCCTAAGAACGTAGAAAGAAGGACAGGTGGGAGAATTTGGCTAAGAAACGGGTAAAGAAGAAGGAAAAAGTAAAATTAGATATTACTAGGGAGCAGAAGAATCTTAAATTTAGTTATTTGAGGCCCAGTTTAGTACAATACTCTCAGGTAACCAGTGTATACATTGAGGAATTTAAAGAGACTATATATTTCAAGAGCTGGGAAGAGTTAGCGTTGATGTTATTAATGGTAGTGCATGACACATATCCTAGTAGTTTTTTAAGTGAGTTAGTGGCTCAAGGTGTGTTAAGAGAGGGGTTAGACATAACTTCTGGGGAATTCAAGGAATTAGGTGAGGATAGTGGTATGCGAACTGTGGGGATACCTGGAACTTCCTTCAAATTGAGGTATAGAGTAGGGACTGGAGTGTTGTGTCATGTAATTACAGGGTGTGGTATGGCTTTAGGGTATACTAGCGAGCAATTCACTTTGAATACTTTACCATACACAAATGAGGCTCCTTTGAGAGAGGTTAGGATGTTAACAGTTACAGAGACCCTTGGTTATTATAGAAAGAACATCTTAGAGAGTGCTGAGATATATGTGGTTCAATTCAGGGGAGAAGTGAAGAAGGTAAGCAATTTCTTTGATATGAGCTTATGGCTATTAAATAGAGTACTAGGAGAAGTAGGAAGTGAGCAGTTAAGTAAGTTTGAATTAGCAAATACCAGAGGACTAGGGGTGACTAGGAATCCAGAGTTGGAGGTTATAAAGATTGAAGAGTTGAAGGAGAAAGGGTGGTATATGTACTATAATAATAGTAAGGTTCAAACCATGGAGTATTTTGGGAAGTTAATGGAATTAATGGAGATAGACTTAGATAGAGTGAAGTTTACTGTGAAGCAGTTATACTAGGAGAGAGCATGTTTAAGATAGATAGTGAAATAAATAAGCCAAGTGCGGATAAGTTATTGGAAAAGATGCAGATAGAAGCGAATAAGGGAATAAGGCTTGGGGATATTGAAAAATTACAGGGTGTATTTAGTGAGGAAGCAGTTAAGCTAAAGAAGTATTTGGAAGAAATCTATGGTATATACGAGCCTGGGAGTCCGAAGAGTGTAATAGGATTCATGAAAAGAATGAAAGACCCTGTAATATTTCAGGAGGCCTATAAAGAAGGCAAGTGGGTATCTAATAAGGCTGTAATGAAGAGACTTAGTGCATTAGGGTATGCATTTGCAGATGATGTGATATATTATAGGAAAGTAGTAAATGCAGTAAATACGCTGAAGTCTTTAAAGAATAATACCAGTGAAGATGGGTTAGTTAGGCCTAAGGTTAACTTACTGAGGACGAACAGAGTACAATACAGGGAGCCTAATATTGTGGGAATTCCAAACACACTATTGAAGTATGTCGTTAGACCTAGAGAAGATGGCATGGATTTATATTCTGTGGACATAAAGAATCAAGAGCCTTTTATTGTTGCGAATGTAATGAATATAAGGGTAATGCAGGATATTTTAAAGAGTGGAGAAGGGTTGTATGAGAAGCTGTTCAGTTTAATATACAAGCCAAAGGCTACTCTATTTATGCATTGTATAGATGGAGAGAGTACAAGAAGCATGAAGGATAGCGAGTTTTTAGATAATGAGGATATTTCTCCTGTGTATTATAGACCATCTAGGCCATTGACTCAGGATGTGTTTTATAATGGAGATAGAATAGTATTAATGGAAAAACTAAATATAGCTGTTGGGTTAGAGGGAAAGGTTGAGGTACCCAAGAGTGTGAGAGTTCAAGGGGAGAGTGGAGAAGTATATGAACTACCCGTAGATTGGGGTAATCTACGTATTAGAAATAAAAGAAAAGAAGAGATAAAGACTTTTAAAGGTGATATTATTGGGTTAGACGTCATATGCACTAAAGAAGAGCGTAAGATGTTCAAAGTGTTATGGAATGCTGTGATGTATGGGATGTCCAGAGTAAGTACTTCAAGTCTATTTGAGGGTTTCCACGGAGAGGTAGTATATGATTATATTCATGGGTTGAGCGAGGTTAAGAAATATAAGAAAGAAATTAGAGATAGTATGAAGAGGGGAGATAGTAACGAAATTCACACGTATTTCGGGACGGCTATTAAGACAGATGGAAGCACTTCAATAAGAAGTTTAGTGGATTATCCAGTTCAAGGGACTGGAGCGGATATACTGGCGTTATTGGTAGACCATCTGGAGGAAGAGGTAAAGAAGAGAGGTTTAGAGGGAAAACTTTCTGTGTATTATACAAGGCATGACGAGATTGTGTTACAAGTTCATCAGAGTGTGGAGAATGTGGAAGATACCTTGCGGGATATATTCGAGCACCAGATAGACGATTGGGAGCCATTCAGGGTAGATATTGAGAAGATGGAAATGGTGGAGATGAAAGTAGATAGGAAAGAGATTGCCGAGGAAGAGGACGGAGAAGAAGAGTAAGAAAGGAGGCAGGGGTATGAATGTGGTGGATCTTCGACATTTAGAGTGGGGAACTGGTATAAATGGGACGTCTAAAGGGCTGTTCCCAAAGGTGAAGAGTGGGAGATACTACTTCAAAATGTCTGCCTACAATATGAATGTGGGAGTGTACGGGAACCAGAGTATATCAGAGGTTCTAGCTAGCAGG
>Ga0194137_10000390_pt1 | contig 29759 bp, 27 predicted proteins | sample TARM_MetaG_T3_14_FD_134025 | JGI IMG/M metagenome (GOLD analysis project Ga0194137, IMG submission 134025) | Freshwater microbial communities from Pennsylvania, USA, analyzing microbe dynamics in response to fracking - TARM_MetaG_T3_14 (version 2) | ecosystem: Environmental > Aquatic >... | reverse complement strand
TTGGTAAGTAATTTTGTCGGAATGACCTTCCAAATAAGTGTCTGAATTGAATAAAACCTTTTCAGCCAAATAGATTTCCCCCTTTGATATAAAAAATGGGCATAAAAAAAGCTCTCCAACCAACGGAAAGCTTCGATATCTATCAGCTGCTTTTCCTCTTATTGCTCATAGGACTTGGATAATCCTACGCTCAGGTTGGGCACCCAATATCAATCCGTGAAAATAAAAATTAGATTGATTGGTTTGCCACCGTATCTTCGACCCCTCGTCTCAACGGCTATTAATAAGAGATATTCAATTTATGCAAGCTAAATTCTATACAAATACAGCGTATATGTCAATGATTTTGGACATAAAATTATAATTTTTTTCAAACGATTTTCCCGAACGATGTTTCGACATTTGTTTACGAACATTCACAAAAAAAGCCGAAAGCGTCCAGAGTGCGCGCTCAGTATGTTAGGACCGGCCGGCTATCCGCTCTGCTCCGGCGAACGACGGTTACACCGGAGTTCAGGATCAATTTCTCCGCGGTGCTCCGGTGAGCACCGGCTCGTCGGAGTTGCGGTCCGAATTTTGCTGCTATCTTCCGACGGACACCCCCTTCGCCGGAGTTCAGACCCCAACATCCGATTTTGCATGCACAAACCACAGCAAAAAAAACACAACCCATCAGGATTGTGTTTTTTTCGCACCATATCAGGCTTTCGACTGGCTTTTCACCATTTCGAATTCCTCTTCCATGGCAGCGGACGGTTTTTCACCGATCAGTGAGAAGATCACGATCGCCACGCAGGAAAGGATGAATGCCGGCAACAGTTCGTAGATGCCGAACACGCCGCCGATCGGCTTGATCAACAGTTTCCAGATGAAAACAGCGATCCCGCCTGTCAACATGCCGGCGATGGCGCCTTGGCGCGTTGTTTTTTTCCAGAACAAGGAGAACAGCATCAACGGTCCGAAGGTCGCACCGAAGCCCGCCCAGGCGAAGGAAACGATCGTGAAGATGACGGAGTTCTCATCCAAAGCAATGATGATTCCCAAGATCGCCAAAACGATCAAAATCATCCGCGTCATCGCCATGATTTGCTGATCGGAAGCATCCTTGCGCAGAACGCCTTTGTAGATGTTTTTTGAAAAAGCACTTGCGGCGATCAGCAGATAAGAATCCGCGGAACTGATCGTCGCCGCCAAAATGCCTGACATGACGATTCCGGCCAACAGCGGCGGGAACAATAATGTCGCCATCTCGATGAAGATCGTTTCCGAAGTTGCAGCTGTCGTCAACGCCATCGGGAACATCGCGCGCCCGATCAGACCAATCAGCACTGCCGCTGTCAATGAAAGGGTCGACCAAATGATGCCGATGCGGCGTGATTGTTTGATGTCTTCAGCCGAACGGATCGCCATAAAGCGCAACAGCACTTGCGGCATACCGAAATAGCCAAGCCCCCAAGCCATGCTGGATGCAATCGTGATCAAGCCGTACTTGCCGGCTGGACCAAAGGCTGCCATCGCGCCGTCAGCCTGTTGCACCCCATCGACCAATGTCGGTGTTGCGATACCGAAGAAATCCAAAAAGCCAGGGATGCCTCTCAGGTTATCGATGACCGCTCCGGGACCCCCGGCATGCAGGACGCCTCCGACCAAAACAACCGCCAAAGCGGCGATCATGATGATGCCCTGCATGAAGTCGGAGACACTTTCCGCCAAAAATCCGCCGATGAACGTATAGAAAACGACGAACACCGCTCCGGCGATCATCATCGGGATGTAAGGCACTTCAAACAAGGTAGCGAAGAGCTTTCCGACCGTCACGAAGCAGCTGGCCGCATAGACGGAAAAGAAGACGAAAATAAAAGTCGAGGAAACAGTCAAGATGACGCGCTTGTCCTCATGGAATCGATTGCTGAAGAATTCCGGCAGCGTGATCGCCCGCGCCGATTCGGAATAGTGCCGCAAACGTTTCGAGACGATGATCCAGTTCAACGCTGTCCCCAACGCCAAGCCGATCGCTGTCCAGAAAGCATCGGATAAACCCGACCAATACGCCACGCCCGGCAGCCCCATCAGGAGCCAACCGCTCATGTCCGAGGCGCCGGCACTGATTGCGGCAACCCAAGGACCCAGACTGCGTCCGCCCAAGAAGAAATTATCCGAGCTTTCATTCGAACGCTTGTAGTAATAGAAGCCGATGCCGATGATGATCGACATGTAGCCGGCCATCGCTATAAAAATTAATGCTTTATCCATATTTGCCCTCCAAATAAATAATGACATATTTCTTCATTTTGATTTAATGAAATCTTAATGAATGCACTACGATATCATAGCACAAGATTAAAATTTTAATCAACTTTATTTTCAGAAAAAATGAAGGAACCGGCATTTCGTCTAAAAATTGTGGCTGCAAAAAAGGCCTACCCGATTTCTTCCGTTGCGGAAAAATCTGGTAGGCTGAATTCATTTTTTGTGCCGATCAGAGCATCGCCAAACGGCCCTCGATCCACAAGATGACGTCTTCTGTCACTGCCTCTTTGTTCGTCTCATTGAGCAGTTCATGACGCGCACCCTCATACAATTTGTAGCTCACGTCCTGCAGTCCAGCCTTTTGATACGCCCTGCATGCCTGGACGATGCCCTTCCCGGCCTTGCCTCCGACCGGATCCGCGGTGCCCGAGATGAAATGCAGCGGCAAGTCCTTCGGTATCGCTTGGATGTTCGCGGCATCATTCATGGCCAGCAAACCGCTGAAGAAATCATGGAAATAGCCGGATGAACCGATTTTGCCGCGCAACGGATCGGCCAAAAACCTGTCCACTTCCGCCTCGTCTCTGCTGATCCAATCCAAATCCGTCCGGGCGGGCTTGAAACCCCGGTTGAAGTTCTGGAAGACCAATTTGTCCAACAACCGGCTTGGATGGGTGCGACCCTTCCTTTTGATTTCCGACATCGCCACCACTGTCCCAAGCTTCAGCAACCCATCCGAAAACACACCGGAGCCGGGCAATAGCGCGCCCGCAAGATCGTCCCCGTGCAGTTGGATGTAGCGTCTGGTCAACAGTGAACCCATGCTGTGACCGAAAAGGAAAATCGGAAGGCCGGGATGCTTCTCCTGGATGATTCGGGTCAGCCCCCGCATATCCGCGACGACCTTGTCGAATCCGGCCTCATCCGCAAAGCAGATCGCTTCGCCGGCATTCCCGTTCGTTTTGCCATGGCCGCGGTGATCGTTCGCGTAGACGACAATCCCAGCTTCCGCCAGTTTGCAGGCAAAAGCAGCATAGCGTCCGATATGCTCGGCGTAACCATGCGCAATCTGGACTGCCGCTTTCGGTTTCTGGAGATTTTCCGGCGACCATTTCATCGCGAAGATTTCCGTGCCATCAGTTGATTGGAAAGTGAATGATGTTGCTGTCATGAGTGGTCCCCTCTTCTGGTATCAGGTTATACAATCGGTTGCTGAGCATGGATAATGCTATACTTTTCTCCAATTTAACGATACCGTTTGAAAATGTCAAGCACCCGGCAGAAGGTCACGCAGCTCTTTTACTGGTCCAATCCTGCATGGATCTTTTCTATGTTCCATTTCATCATGTCATAATAGCTGTCGCCGTCCTCCCCGTCCTTCGCGATGGAATCCGTGAACAGCTTGCTGTAAACAGGAAGATCCACCTCATTCGCCAGACGCTCCATGCTTCTGGGATCGACGCTCGTCTCCACAAAGAGGGACGGAACATCAGAGGCTCGGACTTTTTCGATGATTTGCTTCATCTGATCAGGCGTGCCCTGACTTTCGGTATTGATTTCCCAAATATAGGCAGCCTGCAGTCCGTACGCCTGGGAGAAGTACTTGAATGCTCCTTCGCTCGTCACCAACAGTTTCTTTTCTTCGGGGATATCAGCGAATTCTTTTTTTGCCTCGCTATCGAGTTCCGTTAAGTCGGCAATGTAAGCATCCGCATTTTTTTCATATGCTTCCTTATTCTCAGGATCTTTTTCGCTCATTACGCGCGTGATTTCGTTGATGTAAAGGATGCCGTTGGAGATGTCCAACCAGGCATGCGGATCTTGTTGCGCGCTGTTTCCTGTCAGATAGATCGGTTCGACAGCTTTGCTGACGGCAAAATAGTCCTCATTTTCTTCTTTGCCGGCAGTTTCCATCAATTTGTCAAACCAGCCATTGCCGGTTTCCAAATTCAATCCGTTGTAGAACACGACATCGGCTTCGCTGGCTTTCCGGATGTCTTCCGGCAAGGGTTCGTATTCGTGCGGGTCGGTCCCGACTGGCACAATGCTGTGCGCATCGATCAGTTCCCCTCCAACTTTTTCCACCATGTCTCCGATAATGGAATTGGTTGATACAACCTTAAGCTTGGTCTCTGTTGTTTCTGGTGCATCCGTACTTCCTTTATCCTTTTCCGGAGCATTTCCGCACCCTCCCAAAACACCTACAAACAACAACGCTGCAAGCAGCAATAGTTTATTCTTCATTTTACGATTTCTCCTTTCTTAGCGGGCCGACAAGTCCTTTCTTCGGGGCAAAAATGAATGCCGCGATGAACAGCATCGCTGCCGTCATGACGATCGTCGCCCCGGACGGCAAGTTGTAACTGTAGCTGAAGTAAAGACCGACGATAGAACTTAGCGTCCCGAACACGGTCGCCAGGACAATCATGACAAGCAATTTATCGGTCAGTTGGTAGGCTGTCGCAGCCGGTGTGATCAGCATTGCGATCACCAATATCGTTCCGACCGTCTGCAGCGAAGTCACCGCCACCAAGGTCAGCAAAAACATTAAGCCATAGTTGATTGCGCTGATGTTCCAACCGTATGATTTTGCGATAGTCGGCGCAAAGGAAGTCAATTTGAGTTGTTTGTAGAAGAGCGGCACTGTGATCAACACGACGGCAAGCACAGCAGCCGTCAACAGCATGTCAGAATCCCGGACAGCGAGCACATTCCCGAAGAGGATGTGATACAGATCCGTGGAGCTTCGGGCGAAGGAAATCAGGATGATCCCCAGGGCAAAAAATGCGCTGAAGACGATGCCGATTGCCGTATCGTTTTTCAAACGGCTGTGTTTCGTGACAAAACCAATGAGAGCGGCCGACGCCATCCCGAAAACCGTGGCGCCGATGATGTAGCTGCTCCCCAGCATGTAGGACAACGCCACTCCCGGCAATACCGCATGCGAGATGCCATCCCCCATCAAAGACATTCCCCGCAAGATGATGAAGGAACCGATAATTCCGGCAGATATCCCGACCATGACGGAAGTGATCAAAGCATTTTGCAGAAATTGGAAATCGACGAGTCCTTGCATAAATTCATTTAACATTTGTTCCTCCCAGACTGATCATTTCGGAAATCGCTTCCCCATAAGCCCTTCCCATGTTATCGGCAGTGAATACCTCGGTTACAGCACCATAAGCCACTATTTCTTTATTGAGCAGGACCAGATTGTCAAAATAAGACTGCACTTTATGCAGGTCGTGATGGACGATAACGATCGATTTGCCTTCATCGCGAAGCTGTTTCAACAGCTCGATGATGATTTTCTCGCTGGAAGCATCGATTCCGGCAAACGGTTCGTCGAGCAACATCCATTCCGCTTCCTGCGCCAAGGCCCGTGCAATGAAAACGCGCTGCAGTTGGCCACCGGATAGTTCACTGATATGCCGATCTTTGAAGGCTGCCATGCCGACTTTTCCCAAAGCTTTCAATGCCAAATCCTTTTCCTTCTGCTTCGGCCTTTGGAAAAAACCTAATTTTGCGTAGGTTCCAAAAAGAACGGTTCCGAAAACGTCTATCGGAAAAGAAAGATCGATTTCTTGCCTTTGTTCGACATAGGCTACCTGGTTGATCATTTCCTTCAGTGGTTTGCCGTAAAGGCTCACTGCTCCGGTATTCAACGGCGCCAAGCCCATGATCCCTTTCAATAAGGTTGATTTCCCGGCTCCGTTCGGGCCGCCGATCCCGGTTAATTTGTTCGGCTCAAACGCGAGTGTTGCATTACTGATTGCAGACTGCCCTTGATAGGCGATATTCATATTCTGGATTTTCAAGTTTTCCATTTTGCGTCGTTCCTTTCTTTTTTTCATTTTGTTGGTCTCTGGATTTGTGTTGATCGATCTGCATTTGATATGGTTAAATTAAATATATTATTAGGCACACCTAACTTTTCGATTAAGTTTAACTTATTTAATGTGAACGAGCAAGTATTTTGCATTTTCCACCTGCCTTTTTTTAAATGTCACGGTGGATCACTTTCGGTGGAAATGGAACATATGCTAAGTGATAACCCGCCAAAATGCTTTTGGCGGGGAAAATCAGTTCAAAACACAGTCAGAAAACCCGCAAAAACCACCTTGGCGGGGAAAAACGTCCGCAGACAAAAGGAGTTAACCCGCCAAACCCATTTTCGCGGGGAATTCCGCCACCACACCGCAAACAAAAACAGAGAGGCTATCTCATTTCGAGACATCCTCTCCGCTGCATTCAGTTCGTACCCTCTTTTGGGCACTTGTGCAGCGTCTCCACTACCACATCAAGCATAACCTCTAAAAAAAAAATATCAGAACCAACAACAAAGGCCATTTTGGATCAGCAGTACAAGCTGATCCAAAATGGCCTTAGATTCAATTCTTAGTTTATTCCCACTCGATCGTCGACGGTGGCTTGCTCGTGATGTCGTACACTATGCGGTTGACGTGCTTCACTTCATTTACGATGCGTCGGGAAATTTTGTCCAACACTTCGTAAGGGATGCGTGCCCAGTCGGACGTCATGCCATCGATGGATGTCACGGCGCGGATACCGATCGTGTAGTCATACGTACGGCCATCGCCCATTACGCCTACGCTGCGGAAGCCCGGCAAGACAGTGAAATATTGCCATACATCGCGTTCCAAACCGGCATTGGCGATTTCTTCGCGCAGGATGTAGTCGGAGTCGCGGACGATCTCCAATTTTTCCTCGGTGATTTCGCCGATGACACGGATACCCAACCCAGGGCCCGGGAATGGTTGGCGCCAAACAATGCTGTCAGGCATGCCAAGTTGTGTTCCCAATTCGCGGACTTCATCTTTGAACAGTGTGTTCAACGGTTCGATCAATTTGAATTGCATATCTTCAGGCAGTCCGCCTACGTTATGGTGGGACTTGATTGTTTGCGCAGTCTCGGTTCCACTTTCGATAACGTCGGTGTAAAGCGTTCCTTGCGCCAAGAAGTCGATGCCTTGCAATTTCGTAGCTTCGTCGTCGAAGACGTAAACGAATTCGTTGCCGATGATTTTGCGTTTTTGTTCCGGATCGCTGACGCCTGCCAGTTTGTCCATGAAACGTTTTTTCGCATCGACGCGGATAATGTTCAAGCCGAATTTGCCTACCAGGCTTTCCATGACTTGATCGCCTTCGCCTTTGCGCAACAGGCCGTGGTCAACAAAGATACAAGTCAATTGCGAGCCGATCGCTTTGTGCAGCAACACGCCGACTACGCTTGAATCAACCCCGCCGGAAAGTCCCAACAAGACTTTTTTGTCGCCGACGGTTTCTCTGATTTTTTTGGTTTCGATTTCGATGAAGTTGGCGATAGACCAGTTGCCTGAGCAGCCGCAGACTCCGAAGGCGAAGTTCTTCAGCATTTCGTTGCCGTGTACAGAGTGCTGTACTTCCGGGTGGAACTGGACGCCATAGAATTTTTCTGCTTCGTTGGCGAAAGCCGCGACCGGACAGTTGTCGTTTGTGGCAGTGACCTTGAAGCCGGCAGGGATCTCCGTGATTTTGTCGCCGTGACTCATCCAAACCGTCTCGATGTCGGAAAGGCCTTTGAACATCGGAACTTCCAAATCAAGGATTTGGATGTCGGAACGTCCGTATTCCCGTTCGTCAGCAGGGATGACTTTTCCGCCGAAGTGGTCGGTCATCAGTTGCATGCCGTAGCAGATGCCCAATACAGGGATGCCCATTGCGAAAATGGCCGGATCGACTTTGAAGGCATCGTCTTCATAGACGCTGTTCGGGCCGCCGGAGAAAATGACCCCTTTGACGTTCCCCATCGCCTTGATGTCTTCAGCAGTTGTGCGGTGTGAAACCAACTCTGAAAATACGCCGAATTCGCGGATGCGTCGTGTGATCAATTGGTTGTATTGACTGCCGAAATCCAGGACGACGATTTTTTCCAACTCGGTAAATTGCTCTATCATCTAATAATCTCTCCAATTTCCTTAATATTTTTTTATGTATAATTCATCAATAAAGTGATTGGTCGTTTTGTGAATCACTAAATTTGCCCGTGTGATTGTGGGATAGATATACTCCCGAAGGTTTTTGAGGTTGACCCTCTTCCAGACGCCTCTGGCCATCTCGATGGCGTCTTCGCGTTTGCCGACCGCGTAGTTGTAATAGTAGTTGTCCGGCTGGTCTTTTGCCAGATCCATCAGCATTTCGAAACGTTCGATGTACCATTTTTCGATCATCTCTTCCTCGGCGTCCACATAGATGGAAAAGTCAAAGAAGTCGCTGACGTAGATCTGTTGGTTGCTCGGCAGCTGCAGCACATTGATCCCTTCCACGATCAGGATATCCGGATGGTTCACTTCCTCATATTCGCCGGGGACGATATCGTAGATCCGGTGGGAATAAACCGGAAACCGGACATTCGGCTTGCCTGTCTTCACATCCAACAGGAATTGGACAAGGCTCTCCATGTCGTAGCTCTCCGGGAAGCCTTTGCGGTCCATGATGTTGCGTTCCTTCAGTATCCGGTTCGGATACAGGAAACCGTCCGTCGTCATCAATTCGACAGCTTTTGTCGGATAGGCACGCTTCAAAAGGTTCTGCAGGACGCGCGCAGTCGTACTTTTCCCGACCGCGACACTACCCGTTACGCCAATGATGAGTGGGGAAGGTTCGTAGGGTCTGCCGAGAAATCTGCTTTTATCCCGTTGAAGATTCCGGTACTGCTGCAAGTAAATATCGAACATGTGCACCAGAGGCACATAGACATCCTTGACATCTTCCAATGAAAGCCTATCATTCAATGAAGTCAATTCTTTCAGTTCTTCTTCCGTGATTGCCGGAATGGAATCTTGATGAAAAGTTTGCCATTCTTCACGATGGATTTCGTAGTAGTTTCTATCTTCTATCATAGCTTTTCCCTTCTGGAAATAATCAAACTTTTGGTAATTGTATCACACTTTTGTGAAAATTTAACCCCCATCAAATACGAACATTTAATTTTAATTGAAACCTAATCTTTGTTTTCTGCGCCGATAAAGCTTTTTAAGATTCTATAAAATACCAAAGATTTGATTTACTTTGCATTTTTGCTTCGATACAATGAAAATGCTGAAAGAAAATAGTAAAAAATATGTGCCGAATTTGTCAAATTTTATTCAAAAAGAGCATTTCAAAGCGAATGGGCCAACAGAGTCCTATCGATTTGCAAAATCCAGGCACAGCAAGCATAATAGAAGACGCGCAAGAACCAGTAAAGGACGATCTTATATGATAAAAACACGTTGCTCCACCGGCAAGTCGCACGGCAAAATCATCCTGATGGGTGAACATGCCGTCGTCCACGGAGAGCCATCCATCGCACTGCCCTTTCCGGCAGTCGAAATGACCGCGACCGTATGCGAAGCGCAAGGTCCCCTGACCATTGATTGTTCCTATTATAACGGCATCGCTGCCGAAATGCCCGAAATTCTGGAAAGCATGCAGACGGCCATCCAATCCGCTTTGGCCGAACTGCAGGCTTCGGACGAAAATTTGACGATTTCGCTCGCGAGCACCATCCCTGCCGAAAGGGGCATGGGTTCAAGCGCCGCTGTTTCGGTTGCCTTGACGCGCGCGCTTTTCGCCTACTTCGGCAAGCCGCTGGACCAAGACACCCTGCTCCGGCTCGTGAACATTTCCGAAAAGGTCGCGCACGGGAACCCCAGCGGTCTGGATGCCACTACGACAAGCGGAGCGGAACCTGTCTTTTACATCAAAGGCCAGCCTTTCGAAGCTTTCCCGTTGAACCTGGAAGCCTATCTGATCGTCGGGGATACCGGCGTGACCGGCCAAACCAAGGAAGCCGTAGCCAGCATCGCCGCCAAGCTGGACGGCAAAAACCCGCAACCGTACCGAAACGCACTGTCCCAATTGGGGAATCTGGCGCAAGCTGCGCGATCCGCCATCGAAGCGAACGATCCTCGGCACTTGGGTCAACTGATGAACGCAGCCCATGAGCTGTTGGCCTATCTCGAAGTGTCCAGCCCCGATCTGGAGCGGCTCGTCTCAGCCGCCAGATCCGCAGGCGCACTGGGCGCCAAATTGACGGGTGGCGGCCGCGGCGGCTGCATGATCGCTTTAGCCGGCACCAGCTCCGGAGCGAAAAAAATAGAAGAATCTATCCGCCAAGCCGGTGCCATCCGGACTTGGATCTATCAAATGGGAGGAACTGAAGATGCCGAATAAAGCCTGTGTCCGCGCGCACACGAATATCGCGCTGATCAAATATTGGGGGAAGCGGGACGAAGCCGACTTTCTTCCTATGAACAGCAGCCTTTCCCTGACCTTGGACAAACTCTACACGGATACGCTGGTCGTATTCGATGAAGCCCTCGCGGAGGATACTTTTTTCCTGAACGGCGAAATGCAAGGCGAGAAAGAGACGCAGAAAATCTCCAAATTCCTTGATCTGTTCCGCGAAGAGAAAAAGACAGCCATGCGTGCGCGTGTCGAAAGCATCAACCACGTCCCAACCGCAGCCGGATTGGCATCCTCCGCCTCCGCCTTCGCTGCCTTGGCAGGAGCCGCCAACTTGGCATTGGGTCTCGATTTGGATCCGCAACGCCTCTCGACTTTCGCCAGACGCGGCAGCGGCAGCGCGACCCGCAGCATCTACGGCGGTTTCGTGGAATGGGATATGGGGACTTGCTCCGACGACTCGTTCGCGGTCCCGGTCGACGACGCTTCCTGGGATATCGGCATGGTCATCGTGGCGGTCAACCAGAAAGTGAAGGAAGTTTCCAGCCGCATCGGCATGAAACGCACAGTCGAAACATCGCCCTTCTATCCGGCCTGGGTGGAATCTGCCAAAAAAGATATCCGCGACATCAAAGCGGCCATCGCCGCCAAAGACTTCATCCGCCTGGGCGAAATCACCGAAGCCAACGGCATGAAGATGCACGGCACCATGCTTGGGGCCGAACCGCCCTTGTCCTATTGGGAACCGGACAGCATCGTCGCCATCAAGACCGCACAGGCTTTGCGCAAACAAGGCATCCCCTGTTATATCACGATGGATGCCGGCCCGAATGTGAAAGTGCTGTGCCGTCTTTCGCAAGCCGAAACGATAAAAGCAGCATTGGCGGAACATTTCAGCGAAGATAAACTGATCATCACCAAGCCCGGCAAAGGCATCCGTGAGCTGACTGAAGCAGAACGGGCTGTCTACGGTTGGAACGATCATCAGGAACAGAAAGGGTTGAAAGCATGACTGTGACAGAAGCAAGTGCTCCGGGTAAATTGTTCATCGCCGGCGAATATGCGGTCGTGACGCCAGGCCATCCGTCGATTTTGGTCGCCTTGGATCAGTTCATCACGGTATCTTTGGAAGAGGCCGATACGACCGGAACGATCCGCTCGGCGCAGTACGGCGGTTTGCCGATTCCTTGGACGCGGGAAGAAGATCAGCTGGTCATCGACCAACGCGAAAATCCTTTCCTCTACATCACCGAGGCTGTCAAAGTGACGGAACGCTACATCAAAGAATCCGGGATTCCGTTGACCTATTTCCATCTGTCCGTGAAGAGCGAGTTGGACAACGCCAGCGGGAAAAAATACGGGCTGGGATCGAGCGGGGCCGTGACGGTCGCGACGATCAAAGCTTTGCTGAAATTTTATGCGATCGATCCGGCTTTCGAGTTGGTCTACAAATTGGCGGCATTGGCGCACCTTTCCGTCAAAAGCAACGGTTCCTTCGGCGACATTGCCGCGAGCACTTACGGCGGCTGGATCGCCTATGCCTGTTTCGACAGGGAATGGGTGATGAAAAAAGCTGCCGAGCTGACGCTCACCGAGTTGTTGGAATCGGCTTGGCCGCAATTGATGATCCGGCCATTGACACCACCAGCCAATCTGCGGCTGGTGATCGGTTGGACCGGCTCCCCGGCCTCGACCACCCATCTTGTCGACCGCGTCAACGATGTCCGCGGCGGCATCGATGATTTTTACAAAACTTTTCTGGAAGCCAGCAAAAAATGCGTGAACGCGATGATCGCCGCTTTCGAAGAGGGCGATCTGCAGGCGATCCAATCCGGCATCCGCGCGAACCGTTCGCTGCTCCAGCAGTTGACGGCGCACACCGGCGTGGTCATCGAGACACCTCCGTTGACGCAATTATGCGATTTGGCCGAGAAGAATCTGGGTGCGGCCAAATCATCCGGTGCCGGCGGAGGGGACTGCGGCATTGTCATCATCGACAGGCAATCGGGCATCATCCCCTTGATTTCGGAATGGGAAAAAGTCGGGATCATGAACTTGCCGCTGCACGTCTTCAGCTATGTGCGCACCGCCGCACCGATCGAATGGAACGGAAAGGAGCATCCGCATGACGCTTGATTCAAACAGAAAAGACCAGCACGTCGATCTGGCCGAGGCGCAATACCAGCCGGCCGATCTGTCCGATTTCGGGAAGATGCGCTTCGTCCATCACTCTCTGCCCAATCTGAAGGTAGCGGACATTTCGCTGCATACGGAGATGGCCGGGCTGAGCCTGGCTGCACCCTTCTACATCAACGGCATGACCGGCGGCAGCGATCGGACCAAGCAGATCAATGCCGATCTAGCGGCGGTCGCAAAAATGACCGGCTTGGCGATGGCTTCCGGATCCGTCAGCGCGGCGCTGAAGGATCCGGGCGTGAGCGACAGCTTTGCGGTCATCCGCAAAGTGAACCCGAACGGGACGGTGCTCGCCAATATCGGCGCCCACCATTCATTGGAGAACGCCAAACGCGCAGTGGGCATCCTCGAGGCCGATGCCTTGCAGATCCACATCAACGCACCGCAGGAAATGATCATGCCCGAAGGCGACCGTGATTTCACGATGTGGCTGCGCCAGATCGAAGAAATCACCGCGCATGTCGGCGTCCCCGTCATCGTGAAGGAAGTCGGCTTCGGCATGAGCCGGGAAACGATCGGTCAGCTGATTTCTGTCGGCGTCCGGACGATCGACGTCTCCGGCAGAGGCGGCACGAACTTCGCGGCCATCGAAAACGCCAGGCGGACGACGATCGCATATGATGATCTGGAAAATTGGGGCCACTCGACGCTGATTTCCCTTTTGGAAGCCGATGTGCACCGCGGAAAAGCCGAGTTCCTGGCATCCGGCGGCATCAAAACACCGTTGGACATCGTCAAAGCGCTGAGCTTGGGCGCAAAAGCTGTCGGACTTTCCGGCCAATTCCTGCATCTGGTACTGAACGACGGGCCGGAAAAGACTGCGGAAACGGTCGAGGCCTGGAAAGAACAGCTCACGACGATGATGGCGATGCTCGGGACAACAGCGGTTGCCGATCTGGTCCGCACGGATCTCATCTTCCAGCGCGACATCCTCGACTGGTGCGATATGCGCGGCATCGATTTCCGCCAGTACGCCAACCGTTCAGCTCAGCAGTAATTGAAAATAAAAGCAGCGCGCCAGCGACCGGTAGGATGATACCGTTCGCTGGCGCGCTTTTGTATGGTGGTGTTTGTCAGATCGGGCGCATGCATGCGGGATTGCTGTCGGCTGTACTTTTGGATTTACGCATGAACAACCGACAAAGTGGGATTCCGTTTGCTGTTCGGGGTAACACTTGATCCGTTCAGTCAACGTATGCGATCTGTCTTGACTGTTCGCGATACCTCTTGATGCGTTCAGTCAACATATCGGGCATATGTCGGCTGTTCGCAGCAACATTTCATCTGTTCGACCGACACGCAAGCATTGCACGGCTTCCGGTAACCTAAGCAATCCTCTATACATCCTCACGCCCAAAAAGAGGCCCATCCGCAATCGGATGAACCTCCCCAAAAATGAGCACTATTGATTTAATTCCACAAACACCGCATCAGCTTTGACTTCTTCCGGAATCGTCAAGCCCAGTTCGTCCACTTTTGCCTGGTTGATGTAAACGGAATTTTCTTTGACGAATTGGACCGGATACGTCGCCGGATCAGCGCCCTTCAGGATGTCGACCGCGATCTGGCCGATCTGGGTGCCCATGCCGTACTGGCTGGGCGCGAAGGTTGCGACGCCGCCGTCCTTCACCATCGTGTCGGCCGCCGGGAAAACCGGGATGCCGAACGCGTCGGCCACATCCACCAATGTCGGCATGCCGCTGGCAATGACATTATCGTTCGGCACATAGATCGCGTCCACCTCTTTGGCCAGACTTTCCGCGGCTTGGGCGATATCGTTCGTAGTGGCGATCGTTTTCGTGACGACTTCGAAGCCGATGGCGGCAGCCGCTTGCTCGGCGCGCTGGCCGGAGATGATCGCATTGTCTTCGGCGGTCGTGTACATGACGCCGATCGTTTTGGCGTCCGGCAGGAATTGCTTGATCAGCGCCATCTGTTCATCGGATGGCGTCCGGTTCGACAGCCCGGTCGCGTTGCTGCCGGGAGTTTCCAGCGTTTCTGCCAAGCCGGCGCCGACCGGATCCTGGACGGCACCAAGGATCACCGGAATCTCATCGGAAGCATTCTTCAGCGCTTGCGCGGCAGGCGTCGCAACACCGATCATGATGTCCGCGTCATGGCTGACGAAACTTTCCGCGATCGATTTCATGTTTGCCTGATCCCCCTGCGCATTCTGGAAATCGATCGTGGCGTTCTCGCCGTCGACATAGCCGGCCGCCGCCAATTCGTCCAAGATGCCTTCCGTGATCTGATCCAAGGCCGGATGTGTCGTGAGCTGCAGGATGCCGATGTACACCTGTTCCTTTTCGCTCTCCGCCGTCGCAGCCGAAGAGTCGTTTTCCGAAGCTGTATTTCCGCAAGCCCCCAACAATCCGATTGCCAATACCGAACTCATCCGCAACATGTTTTTCATCCCATTTCTCATCATCAAAACTCCTCCGTTTTCTGAAATCTAATTTTTGTACCTATCCCAATCCGGAGCGGAAGCGCGTTTTTGGATGCAAAAAAACCGCAGAGACCTTAATAGTCTTTGCGGTGAAAGTTTCCTGTGTAAGCAAAAAAGGAAAATCCGCATAGACGCTCGTCCAGATTAAATCTGAGGTTGCATCTATGGACAGCTAGTCTCACGATCAACCTACGCTATGCGGCTTTGCCAGCCTTTTTGTTTCGTTGTTGCTCGCGTGATCGTTTGCATTGCGACTGCCTCCCTTTCTTTGATACATTCATCATAAGCAAGAAACAAAAGTATGTCAACAGAATAATGAAAATACGATGGCAAAAAGATTAAAGAAACCACACCGTCAGACTGATTCCCACGATGCCTACAATGACGGAAAGGATCATGTTTTTCGAATAATAGGCCACCACAGCCGTCACGAGCGACGGCACCAGTTTGGCGTTTTCCAATGCATTCAGGGAAACGGTGCCCTCCCAGAAAAAGATGTCCGAAGCGATCAACGCCGAAAAGATCGAAACCGGCAGGAAGCTCATCCATTTCTGGAACCAGAGCGGGATCCGCGCATTCTTCAAGGCGACGATCGGGAGCCATCTCGGCAAAAACGTCACCAACCCGCCTCCCAAAATGAGCCATAACGCTTTATCGTCCATGCAAAATTCCCTCCTTTTCGTCTTTCAGGTTCTGCAGATAGAGCCCGAATCCGGAAGCCAAAATCGATGTCAGGACGATGGCGATGTTATGGTGCAGCAGGCTCATCAGCACGACCGCCGTGATCCCGGAGACCACCGCCGTCCAGAAGACGATGCGGTTTTCGATCTGGGAAATGAGCAGGAAGATGAACATCGCGATCAGGATGTAGTTCATCACGACCGGCGACAAAGCGATGCTCTTGCCGGCCATCGCCCCGATTCCCGTGCTCAGGATCCAGGTAACGTAGGCCGTCACATTCGCAGCCAGGGCTTTTGTCGGATTCCACATGCCCTCCGTTTTGAAATACAGCGTGTTGACGGCGAATGATTCATCCGTGATCGTCTGCGCAAAGAACATGCTGAAAGCCGTGCTCTTCTCGCGGATCCGGTGGGCCAAACTGGAACCCATCAGAAGATGCCTCAGATTGATGAAAAAAATCATGATGACCATTTCCAACAGACCCGCCCCCGCCACAGTCATCGAAGCGACCATGAACTGCGCAGCCCCCCCGTAGATGAGCAGGCTCATCAGCATGACCGCAATCCAGTGATAACCGGCTTGCTGCAGCAGCACCCCGCAGGCCAAGCCCATCGGAATGTAGCCGAAACAAACCGGATAGATGGCTTTCATTCCGGCCAGCCACTCTTTGTTAGACATATTGTCCCTCCTCTAATCAAAAATTCATGTTATGTTCCATTTTATCACATGCCGGCGGAAGAATCGGCGTGATTCTGCATATTTTCAGAAAATCGTCATTTCCTTTTACAGGAAACTGCTTATGCATTAGAATAGGGGAAATGCTTTATTTTGAAAGGGGGAATGTTATGTACGCCATCACCACCTCGGAAATCACGCTCCGTTTGCTTGCGGCTGTCATCGTCGGCGGCGTCATCGGCTATGAACGCGAAGAGAACCGCCAGGCTGCCGGACTGCGGACGAACATCATCGTTTCCGTTTCCGCCTGCCTCATCACCCTGATCCAGCTCGAGATCGGGTACTACAGCCTGAACTTGGCGATTGCCAATCCGGATGTGGCTTCCAGCATCACCGTCGATTTCACCCGCATCATCGCCCAGATCGTCAGCGGCATCGGCTTCCTGGGCGCCGGGACGATCCTGATCACCAAACGCGACACGGTCACCGGCCTGACCTCGGCGGCAACCATCTGGACGGTCGCCGGGCTCGGGATTGCAGTCGGGATGGGTTATTATTTCCTTTCCTTCATCGGTTGCCTGATATTATACGTCGTCTTGCATATCATCAAAAAAATCCGGACTTCCATCGGCGGTCTGCATGTGGAGATCCATTACCGGCAGCCGGAACTGAAAAAGGCGATCGAATTGTTCCTTTCGGAAAACAACATCGAGACTTCCGACATGAAGTTTCTTATCGAGAATCCGGAGAGCGAGCAGCCGAACTACATCGTCATCTACGGGATCGATTTGCCGCATTACTACAAGAAAAAGGATTTGGTGAGCGACTTGCTGAAAATGAGCAAGGACATCACGAATGTGGCCTTCGATCAATAGGGGGAGACTTCCTGAATACTAAAGAAGCAACCGGAGCGCGTTCCGGTTGCTTCTTTGCTGTTATCCGTAAACAATTCTGTGCGTTCGCCTTCCCTTCTCCGGAGAACGCAGGCTTCGCCGGAGTTCGCCCCACATTCTGCTTGCGTCCTCCTATGAGACAGTCTTCATCGGAGAAGAGTCCAAGAACTACCGGCTATCTCCGGCGGGCAGCCCTTCGCCGGAGCTGAACACAATCACCGCTGGTCGCCGCCGCTCTTCTCTGGCCAGCTGACGCTTCAACGCAAAGAAGGCTGTCCCGTTAGAGACAGTCCTCTCATTGTTGATCAGTCCGTGATGATGCCGTGGATCAGCGTGATTTCTTTTCGTTCCGCGCCGATGGAGTAGGCTTCCTGGATCAATTTTTCGGCCGGGCCGAAATCTGCTTTGTTGGCGAACATCCTGACGATCGCTTCGCCCTTCTGGACCGGATCGCCGACTTTCTTCAGGATCTTCAGTCCGGCAGACAGATCGATCGTACTTTCCTTCGTGGCGCGGCCGGCGCCCAGCAGCATCGCGGCCACGCCGATGTCATCCGCAACGATTTCCGTCACGTACCCGGACGCTTCGGCCAAAACTTCCTGTTGGCGGGAAGCTTGCGGCATCAGGGAATAATCGTCCACCACAGCCGGATTGCCGCCTTGGGAAGCGACGAAAACTTTGAACTTCTCCAACGCTTTGCCGTTGCGGAGGTTTTCGGTCACAAGAGCACGGGCTTCAGCCAGATCAGCCGCCTTTCCGCCCAGGTAGACCATCTGGCTTCCCAATTCGATGCAGAGCGCCTCCAGATCCTGCGGCCCGTTGCCCTTCAGCGTTTCGATCGCCACTTCCACTTCCAAGGCATTGCCGACAGCCACGCCCAACGGCTGGCTCATGTCGGAAATGATCGCCATCGTTTTGCGGCCGGCCAGATTGCCGATCTTGACCATCGCATTGGCAAGCGCCTTGGCATCCTCTTCCGTCTTCATGAACGCGCCGGCGCCGGTTTTCACATCGAGCACGATCGCATCCGCACCGGCCGCGATTTTTTTGCACATGATCGAACTGGCGATCAGCGGCAGCGAATTGACGGTTCCGGTCACATCCCGCAACGCATATAATTTCTTGTCCGCCGGGCAGAGATTGCCGGATTGGCCGATGACGGCGACTTTATTTTTGTTCACGATGGACGCGAACGCCTCTTCGTCGATCTCCACATGGAAGCCAGGGATCGATTCCAGCTTATCCAGCGTGCCGCCTGTATGGCCCAATCCGCGGCCGCTCATTTTCGCCACCGGCACGCCGCAGCTGGCGACCAGCGGAGCGAGCACCAGCGTCGTCGTGTCGCCTACGCCCCCGGTCGAATGCTTGTCGACTTTGATGCCTGCGATGGCGGAAAGGTCGATCTGATCGCCGGATTCCGCCATCGCCATCGTCAATTCCATCCGTTCGGCATCGGTCATATCCCGGAAAAAGACAGCCATCGCCCATGCGCTCATCTGATAATCAGGGATCGATCCGTCCGTGTAGCCGTCGATGATGAAACGGATTTCTTCTTTCGTCAGTGCTTCGCCTTCCTGTTTCTTGATAATTAAATCTACCATTCTCATAGGTGTATCCTCCATCTGAATCTGACTTTTCGAATATCAAGCACAACGCAAAACGATTTGGCGCACCGGACTGGCAGTTTACCTTTTCGCTTCGATCACTTTCACGCCGTCTGCAGTCCCGACCAAAACAGTATCCACACAATCAAGGAACAAACCGTGTTCCACAACACCGGCCAGATGGATCAATTCCTCGGCGAGTGCCTTCGGATCCAGAATCTCGCCCAGATGCAGATCGATGATGTTGTTTCTCTCGTCGGTCAGATAGATATCCCCGGTTGCCGTCTTGCGGAATTCCGGATTGTAGCCTTTTTCGTTGAATCTGTTGAACAGTTGGGTCGAGCCGTAGCATACGACCTCCACCGGCAGCGGGAAGGCGCCCAGATGTTTCACCATTTTGCTTTCGTCGACGATCCAGACGACTTTCTTGGAATTGTCGGCAACGATTTTTTCGAACAGCAAAGCGCCGCCGCCGCCTTTGATTCCCTGGAAATCTTCGCTGATTTCATCGGCTCCGTCCACGGTGATGTCGATGCAGGTCACTTCGTCCACACTCTTCAAAGGGATACCCAGCGATTCTGCCAATTCCTTCGTTTGGATCGAAGTCGTCACTCCCGTGATCTTCAATCCTTCCTCGTTCACACGTCTGCCGATCTCCTTCACAAAATAATACGCAGTCGAGCCAGTCCCCAGACCTACCGTCATTCCGTCTTTGATGTATTCCGCAGCTTTCAATCCAACCAGTTCTTTAAGTTCCATTTTCTCACGCGTTCCTTTCAGGATGATGAAGTCATTATATCATACGGAAAGGAAGCGTTTCTATGTATGAGGGCGGATACTCAGTTAAAAAGCAATTAGAATCAGGTGAAAAAGCAGCGGTGCCTTCTGTCATTCCGACAGCCTATTCGCTATAATGAGAGGCAAAGCGTTCATCCACCAATAAGGAAAGGGGATCAGTATGAGCCACACATTCAGAAGCATATTCGATATCATCGGTCCGGTCATGGTCGGACCTTCCAGTTCGCATACCGCCGGCGCCCTGGCATTGGGGAAAGCCGCAGCGCAGCTGTTCGGGGGAAAGCCGAAAAAAATCACGATCCATTACTACGAATCGTTCGCGGACACCCACCTCGGGCACGGCACCGATTTCGCGATCATCGGCGGCATCCTCGGTTTTGCGGCGGATGATCCGCTGATCCCGCAGTCGCTGAAGATGGCCGAATCCCAAAAGATAGCCTTCAGATTCATCGAAGAGATCGGTGACTCCCCGGTCGGCCACCCGAACACGGCCACAATGGTGCTGGAGCGTGACAGGAAGAAACTATCCGTCACGGGCAGTTCCATCGGCGGCGGCTCGATCGTTCTGAACCAAGTCGATATCGACAATTTTTCGATGCGTTTGGATGCGCATCTGCCCTTGTATTTCATCCATCAGAACACACTGCAATACCATCTCTACAGCGAAGCGGAATGGGAGAACTATTTCGCCTTCAAAGGCTATCCCCTGCAGGACATCCGCATCTTCAGGGAAAGTGATACCGAATGGGTTGTCCTCTATCTGGACACACTCCCGACCAAAGAAATGATCTACGAAATCAACGAACTGCCTTTCATCGAAAAGGCGATACTGATCAGTTAGGAAAGAAGGAATACGGCTTTGTACAATACGATCGCAGAACTGGTGACCGCCGCAGAGGAAAGCGGCAAACCGATCTCCGAATTGATGCTGCTGCAGGAAATGGCCAAGAGCCACCGGACGCGCGCGGAAATTTGGGGACAGATGCGCAACAACTATCACGTCATGAAAGCCGCAGTCGAAAAAGGCCTGGACGGCGATGGCGTGTTTTCGCCCACCGGATTGACCGGCGGCGAAGCGGTGAAACTGCGGAACTACCGCCAGCGCGGAAACACGCTTTCCGGTGACGACCTGCTGATCGCGGTGGAGAGCGCCATCGCCACGAACGAAGTCAATGCGTCCTTGGGCATCATCTGCGCCACTCCCACCGCCGGCTCATCCGGGACATTGCCCGGTGTGATGTTCGCCATCAAAGACAAATTGAATCTGACCGAGGAACAGCTGGTCCAGATGCTGTTCTGCGCCAGCGGCTTCGGCATGGTGATTGCCAACAATGCGATGATCTCCGGCGCCGCTGGAGGCTGCCAGGCCGAAGTCGGGAGCGCCTCCGGGATGGCAGCCGCCGCGGCTGTCGAAATCGCGGGCGGTTCGCCTGAGCAAGCTTCTGAAGCGATGGCGATGGCCATCAGCAATCTGCTCGGCCTCGTCTGCGATCCGGTTGCCGGGCTGGTGGAGATCCCCTGCGTCAAGCGCAATGCGATCGGAGCGGTCAATGCCCTGATCAGCGCCGACATGGCTTTGGCCGGACTGACGAACAAAATCCCCGCCGACGATGTGATCGAAGCGATGCGCAAAGTCGGCAAAAACCTGCCCGCCTCCCTGCGCGAAACCGGATTGGGCGGCTTGGCCGCCACCCGCGAAGGCGTCCGCCTGAAAATGAAGATCTTCGGCCAGGAACTGGAAATCAAGCCGGAATGGGTGGACGACCAGCCACCGGTCAAAGCGAACCCGTTCGGATAACGGCTTCGGATTGTTGCTTTCCGACTTTAATCAATGAAAAGCTGCCCCATAATTGATTAAACACTGATTTTCCTCGTCCTGCACTCACAGATGGGCCCCGAATGTCAATTGTTGTCGGATAACCCTGATGAATCCGACATTCAGAGCAAGTGTACGTCAATTGTTGTCGGATAACCCTTATGAATCCGACATTCGGAGCAAGCTAACGTCAATTGTTGTCGGATAACCCTTATGAATCCGACAAACAAGGAACAATCATAAACAAGAGAGGCCTTCTCCAAAAAATTGGAGAAGGCCTCTCTTGTTTGTTAGTCTTTGAATGCAATGGCTTCGATTTCGATGACGGCATCTTTCGGTAAAGCGGCGACCTGCACCAAAGAACGGGCCGGTTTGTGTTCGCCGAAGAAGGCAGTGTACGCGCCGTTGATGGCATCAAAATCATTGATGTCCTTCACGAACACATTGACTTTCACGATTGATTCCAATGAGCCGCCGCCTGCTTTGACGATCGTCAGCACATTGCTCAAGCTGGCTGTCGTCGCTGCCGCAGGATCGGTCACGAGCTCTTTCGTTTCCATATCGATCGGCAATTGACCGGATGAGAAAATGAAGCCGTTCTTTCTGGTTCCTTGCGAATAAGGCCCGATCGCTGCGGGCGCTTTGTCAGTACTGATGAATTTAGTCAAGAAATTCCCTTCTTTCCTTTTAATCTTATTTTAATGATAGCATAACCCAGCGCGGATTGTGAAGCGGAATTTCTTGAACTGACTGTTTAAGAATAGTCTGAAAGCGGCCACCAAACCAATGCATCCCAACTTGTCTCAATCAGACACCTTAGTAACAGTAATTTCCCCTGTCAAATTTTTGATGTTTTCTCCCCCTGAAACAGCTCTCCCTAAATCATACAATCCCCGATAACGTCCAAAGCTGCCATAATACATGACGACATTACCCCAAGGTTCAAAATACGCAAGCGTACCAGCAGGACCTTCGGCACTTGGAGTGTTGTGGATGTCCAGTTTTGTCGGCGGATAAAATATTTTTTCGTTGTTTCCGTAATTCTCCACCTTTATTTTCAAAGGCAGCTGATTATAGAGTGACTGTGCTGCAGCACTGTTATTCAGCATAAATACAACGGTATGCGAGTTATCTTGCACTTGTATTTGCATTTTATCCTCTCCTGTCTCAATGAATTCCTGCATGTTTCTATGCAAGCTTATCTCTTAACCTTAAGATCAAGTCAATGTTTTTCTCCAGAGATTGAATTTATGCTCAAAAAAACCCGCCGAAACCACCTTGGCGGGGAAAAACGGCCGCGGACAACCCGAGATTCCCCGCGAAAACCGCTTTGGCGGGGAATCTCGCCGCAAGGAGTTCAAATCATTTCCGACATTTCATACGTCACTTCCTGAACATCTTGATTTCCAGGAACAGATCATTGTACGTCCCCAGAGTTTTGGCGCCCAGGTTTTCGTAGACTTCGAGTTTGTCCATGATTTCGTCGGACGGGTAGAACTGTTCGTCGCTCGTGATTTCCGGATCCATCAGCTCGATGGCGGTCCGGTTCGGTGTGGCGTAACCGACGTATTCCGCATTGATGGCCGCGTTCTCGGGTTCCAGCATGAAGTTGATGAAGGCATAGGCGCCTTCGATGTTTTTGGCGGTCTTGGGGATGACGATGTTGTCGAACCAGAGATTCGAGCCCTCTTCCGGGATCACGTAGTGGAGATGTTCGTTTTCCCAAAGCATTTCGCTGGCTTCGCCGGAGAACGTCACGGCGATCGCCGCTTCCTCCTGGATCATGTACATCTTGATTTCATCGGCAACGATGGCCTTCACGTTCGGCGTGATGTCCTTCAGTTTCTCCGCGATCCTGGCCAAAATGACCGGGTCCGTTTCGTTCAGCGAGTAGCCTTCGCTCTGCAAGCCCAAGCCAATCACTTCGCGCGCACCGTCGATCAGCAGCAGGCTGTTCGCTAAGCCCGGGTCCCACAAATCGGACCAGGAAGTTGGCTCTTCCGCCACCATTTTGTCGTTGTAGATGATGCCCAACGTCCCCCAGAAATAAGGGATGGAATATTTGTTGCCTTCATCGAACGGCAGATCCAGGAAGCGCGGGTCGATGTTCTCCAATCCGACGATCTTCGAGTGGTCCAGTTCGATCAGCAGGCCCTCTTCAGCCATCTTGTCGATCATGTACTCCGAAGGGATGCTCAAATCATAAGCCGTGCCGCCCTGCTTGACTTTGGTGTACATCGCCTCGTTCGAATCGAACGTTTCGTAGGAAACCTTATAGCCGGTCTCCTCTTCGAATTTCGTGAGCAGCTCCGGTTCGATATAGTCGCCCCAGTTGTAGATCGTCAGCGTATTCCCGTCAGTGAATCCCTGCGACCGGTTCAATGCACTGATCCCGAAAGCGATCGCCGCACAGACAAACAGCACGGCCGCCGCCATTCCGCTTAATTTTTTCATAGGATTTTCACCCTCCGTCCCGGCTCGGCATGCTTACCGATCGCCTTCAATTGCTGCGCACGTTTCTTGTGCCCGTACTGTTGGATGAAATAATAGCCCAGGACCAATAGCAGCGTGAACAGGAACATCAGCGCACTGAGCGCATTGATTTCCAGGCTGACACCACGGCGCGCCCGCGAATAGATTTCCACAGCCAAAGTGGTGAAGCCGTTCCCTGTCACGAAAAAGGTCACCGCAAAATCATCCAAGGAATAGGTGAAGGCCATGAAGAACCCGCTCAGTATTCCCGGAGTGATGCTCGGGATCAGGATCCGGCTGAACACTTGGCCGGAGCTGGCGCCCAGATCCTGGGCGGCACTGATCATCGAATCGTTCATCTCATATAGCTTCGGCAGCACCATCAATACGACGATCGGGATCGAAAAAGCGATGTGCGACAGCAGTACCGAGGAGAAGCCGAGCGAAAAGCCGAGCAGCGTGAACAGGATCAACAGGCTGGCCCCGATGATGACGTCCGGCGAAACCATCAGCACGTTGTTCAGGCTCAGGAGCGCATTCTTGGTGCTGCGTTTTTTCGTGTAGTAAATGAAGATTGCGCCCATCGTGCCGATCGCAGTGGCTATGAGCGCCGACAGTAAGGCGATCAGAAACGTGTTCAGCACGATGCCGATCAGGCGCGTATCCTCGAAGACGGCTTGGTAATGTTCCCACGTGAAGCCGGTGAAGGCATTCATCGTTCCGCCGGCGTTGAACGAATAAAAAATCAGGTAGAAGATCGGCAGATACAGGAGGGTGAAAACGAGCGCAAGGAACGCATTATTCAACTTCGTGTTGGTTGTTCCCTTCATTTCGCTCCCCTGCCTTTCCTCTTTTTGTCACTGGTCAGGGACATGATGGCGATCATGCTGATGATCAGGATCACGCCGATCGTCGAGCCCATCCCCCAGTTCTGGGTGACGAGAAAATGCTGCTCCACAGCGGTGCCCAAGGTGATGACCCGGTTTCCGCCGATCAGCCGCGTCAGCATGAACAGCGACAACGACGGAATGAAGACAGCCTGGAAGCCGCTGCGCACACCGCTCAGCGTTAAGGGAAAGATGACCCGCGACAAAGTCTGCATCCTCGTGGCGCCCAAATCTTCGCTGGCGACTATCAGGGATGGATTCAGCTCTTCGATCGAATTGAAGATCGGCAAGATCATGAACGGCAGCTCGATGTAGGCCGCCACGAAAATGAAACTGAAGTCCGTGAACAGGATCTGTTGGGGGCCGATGCCCATGAAGCCCAGGAATTGATTGATCGTACCGCTCTGGCTGAACAATCCGATGAAAGCATAGGCCTTCAGCAAAAGATTGATCCAGGTCGGCAGGATGATCAAGGAAAGCCAAAGCTGCTTATTCTTCGTCCGGCTCAAAAACAGCGCCGTCGGGTAACTGATCAGGAACGTAACCAGGGTGATGATGAACGCATACAGGAACGAATTCAGCGTCATCCGCAGATAATTGCCGGAAGTGAAATAGGTCGCATAGTTGCTCAAGGTGAAGGCACCGGTTATATCGAAAAAGGACTGATACAGGATCAGCAGCATCGGCGAAAGGACAAACAGCCCCAGCCACAGCACATATGGAACAGAATAGATCGCTCTAGCATTTTTTGTCATGTCTCTTCCCCCTATTCCTCATAGCTTTCCAGACGGGCATCGAACTCTTCTTCAGACTCGCCCAGACGCATGACGTGGATATCCTGCGGACCGAAATGCAGCCCGACATCCTTGCCGATTTCCGCTCGCTTGGTGGAATGGATCATCCATTCGTTGCCGTCTTTGTCGTATCCGATGATTTCGTAATGGACGCCGCGGAAAAGTTGCGTATCGATGTTCACGACCAGCTTGCCGTTTTCGACCGTCGTCAGCTCAAGATCTTCCGGACGGATGACGATTTCGACCTTTTCGCCCGGCGTGATCCCGGCATCGGAACATTCGAACTCCTTACCGACGAACTTGACTTTGTAGTCACCCACCATCGTTCCCGGAACGATATTGCTCTCGCCGATGAAGTCTGCGACGAACCGGTTGATCGGCTCATCATAGATATCCACTGGCGTGCCGCTCTGGACGATTTCGCCTTTGTTCATGACGAAGATCCAATCACTCATCGCCAACGCCTCTTCCTGATCGTGCGTGACAAAAATGAAAGTGATGCCGAGCCGTTGCTGCAGTTCCCGCAGTTCGTACTGCATGTCCGTGCGCAGTTTCAAGTCCAAAGCCGACAACGGCTCGTCCAACAGCAGCACATCCGGTTCGTTGACGATGGCTCGGGCGATTGCGACGCGCTGTTGCTGGCCGCCTGACATTTCGCTGATTTCACGGTTTTCGTAGCCCTCAAGCTGGACCATTTTCAGGGCTTCTTCCACTTTCAGCTTGACCTGGTCCTTGGGCATTTTCTTGATCGTCAGTCCGAATGCGATATTGTCGAAAACATTCATGTGCGGGAACAGAGCGTAGTCCTGGAAAACCGTATTGACTTTGCGGCGGTTGGCCGGCACATTATTCACCGTCTCGCCGTTGATTTTGATGAAGCCTTCCGTAGCATCCGCGAAGCCTGCAATCAGGCGCAGGATCGTTGTCTTTCCGCAGCCGGATGGTCCCAAGAGGGTGTAGAATTTGCCTTTTTCAAGCTCGAAATTGATGTCGTGCAGCACCGTTTCGTCGTCATATACTTTTTTCACATTCTCCAACGCAATGATCGGTTTATTTGTCATTTTCTCCCGCCTTTATCGTTTGTTTGTGGGCGCCTAACGTCCACTCATTACTATCATATTAGCACAAAACAGTATTATTATATAAGAACGCGCATCGCTTACAATAAAAAAACGCCAGAAATGACGCTTCTGGCGTTCGGGATTTGTTTGTTTTTTCTCAGAAAAGGCGCGCGGCCCGGTCGTAATAGACGAATTTTTCCGTAAACGAGTAAGGATCCGTCATGCCAATCTGATTGGCGAAGGTGAACAAGGTGGTCTCCTTCAACGAGGCGATCTGGATCAGCCTCGGATTGATGAGGACAAACGCGGAACTCGTATCGGCAACGATTTTCCCTTTGGCCATGACGACCGCTCTGCGGGTGTATTCCAGCATCAGATGCATATCGTGCGTTACGATCACGACGGTCACACCCTTCTGGTGGATTTTCTGGAGGAAGTTCATGATATCCTTATAGTGACTGAAGTCCTGCCCGGCGGCTGGCTCATCCAGGATGATCAGCTCAGGATCGAGTGCCAGGATGGCTGCAATCGACACGCGCTTCAGCTGGCCGAAACTCAGCATCGATAACGGCAGTTCCTTGATGTACTGGAGTCCGCAAACTCTGGTGACCTCATCGACCTTGGCTTCGATTTCAGCATCCGTCAGGTTGCGCCGCCTCAATTTTAAGGCAATCTCTTCATATACGGTTTCCTGGGAAAGGCTGTCTTTCGGGTTCTGGGGGACGTAGCCGACGTAGTTTTGGGCTTCATCGGCATCGATGTCCTTGACATCATGGCCTTTCCAAAGGATCCGGCCGCTCTGTGGCTTTTCCTCCCCGGTCATCAGACGGGAGAGCGTCGATTTGCCGGCCCCGTTCGCGCCGACAAGGCTGATCATTTCCCCTTTGTAGATGCGCAGAAAGGCGCCGTCGACGATATCCTTGTCGTTCCAAGGATACTTGAAAGAAACGCCGTCCAGTTCCAAAAGTACTTCATCATAATCAGGATAGCGGAATTGCGGCAGATAATTCAGCCAGCTTTCCATCTGTTCCTTCAGCTGCGGTCCGTTGACCTTCTTGGCGTTGGCCAATTCCCGGACATTGTCCAAATCGACGCCGGCATAGCGCATCGCAGTGATATAGAGCGGTTCGCGGATGCCGATATCGCTCAAAATTTCCGAGCGGAGTATCTCTTCCGGAGTCACATCGGCGATGATGCGGCCACCCGAAAAAAGCAGGATGCGGTCGATCGGCTGCGCCAACACATCCTCCAGTCTGTGTTCGATGATGAGGACAGTGGTGTCGCTCACACGGTGCAGATCATCGATGAATTTCATGGCCAAATCCCCGGAACTGGGGTCCAGGTTCGCCAATGGTTCGTCGAATATCAGCAGGGGTTTCCCGTCCAAGGAGATGCCAGCCATCGTGATGTCGCCAAGCTGCTGTTCCGACAATTTCATGAAGCTGCGTTTCAGATAAGGGCGTTTCTTCAAAAAGGCATGCCAATTGTCCATTTTTTTGAGATCTTCTGCTGTACGGAACGGAACTTGTTGCTTCACGCCGAATTTCCCCATCTGATCCGCGTCGGGAATCAGACTATCCTTGGCCAGTTTCATTTCGTTCGGCAGAAAATCTTCAAAGGGGGCAACTGTTTGATCGATTTGATGATGAAAGAGGATGTTTCCGCTCGCATCACCGTTCTCTTCGCTCGGCAATACGCCTGTGAGGCAGCGGGCAAAGGTCGTTTTGCCGGAGCCGCTTGGGCCGAGCACAAGTATTTTTTCACCTTCGTAGATGGTGACATTCAGTTCTTCCAACGTTGGTTCCTTTTGGTCTGAATAGGTGAAACTAAAGTTCTGAAAAGATATCAGTGGTCTTCGCATGGGCTATCCTCCTTCATTTTATTCAAAAAATAATTAAGTGCTATCCAAAAAAGAGCTGAATGTGCACACCCAGCCTTCTTTTCACCTATACGCTTCCCACTGTATCTTCTCCGATGATCCGGACTTCCGTTTCCAATGGCACGCCATAATGTTCCATTATGACTTCTTTGATATGTGCGATCAATTCAATGTAATCCGTCGCTGTGGCTTGGTTGATGTTCACGATGAAACCTGCATGCTTCATCGACACCTGTGCCCCGCCCCAAATGAAACCTTGCAGACCCGCTTCTTGGATCAGTTTACCGGTGAAATACCCGGTCGGCCGTTTGAAGACGCTGCCGCAGGAAGGGTATTCCAACGGCTGCTTCGATTCGCGCAAGGCAGTCAATTCATCCATTCGGGCTTTGATCGCTTCGGGCTTGCCTTTTTCCAGATGGAAGACGACTTCCAGAACGATTTCATTCGTTTCCTGCAGCTTGCTGTGGCGATAGGAAAACTCAAGTTCATCCTTCGCGTAGCTTTTGATTTTGCCTTCGCGCGTGATCACCACCACGGATTCGATGACTTCTTCGACTTCGCCGTCGTATGCTCCGGCATTCATATAGACCGCCCCGCCGACGCTACCGGGAATTCCGCATGCGAATTCCAAGCCGCTCAAATGCTCAGCCAAAGCCAGCCGGGAGGCATCGATCAGGCGAGCGCCGCTTTGGACGATCAACCGATGACGTTTCACTTCCATGCGGTCCATTTCCGTCAGGATCATGACGACGCCGCGGATGCCGCCATCTTTGATGATGACATTGCTGGAATTGCCCAACACAGTCAAAGGCACCTGTTTTTCATTCACCCATGCAACGATTGCGGCTACTTCCTCTTTGGATTTCGGAAAAACCAGCGCATCCGCCGGGCCTCCTGTTTTTGTGTATGTATAATGTGATAAGTTTTCATTCTCTTTAACGATCGTTTCAGGAAACTGTTGTTTTAGTTCCGTCCCCAACATGCAATTCACCCACTAATTTTATTATGTAGTCCATTCTAACATCACTTGATAGCGATTTGTATCAAATAAGTAAGCGGCAGCGATTAATTATAACTT
>Ga0194137_10000389_pt1 | contig 29846 bp, 27 predicted proteins | sample TARM_MetaG_T3_14_FD_134025 | JGI IMG/M metagenome (GOLD analysis project Ga0194137, IMG submission 134025) | Freshwater microbial communities from Pennsylvania, USA, analyzing microbe dynamics in response to fracking - TARM_MetaG_T3_14 (version 2) | ecosystem: Environmental > Aquatic >... | reverse complement strand
GAATTTGGGGTGGCCATCAGTGGGGGAATTTGGGTGGCCGCCGGGGGTCCAGCCAGGCCGGGTCGGCGCTGTCCAGCACCAGGCAACGGCTGCCCTGCGGCGCCTCGAAGTCATGCACGGCGCCGGGCGGGATCAACAGCCCCTGCCCCGCCGCCAGGCGCTGGCCACGGCCCTCGACGTCCAACTCCAGCGCGCCGTCCAGCGTCCACAGCACCTGGGCATGCTCATGCGCGTGGCGGCCGTGGGCAGGACCGTAGTGGCGGAGGCTGAGGAGTGGAGTCACAGGCATGGCACGCAGCTGAGGGGCCAAGCGTACTCCGGCTTCATCACTTGGCCGCCAGCAGCGCCTCCATCTCGTCCATGATGGCATCCATGCGCTTGATCACGGCCTGATAGGGCGCCGGGCTCGCCATGTCCAGGCCCGTGTTCTTCAGTGCCTGGTAGGGCGCGACGGAACCACCACCGGCCAGCAGCTTCAGGTAGTTGTCGCGGGCGCCGGGCTTGCCTGCATAGATGTCCTCGGCGAAGTGCAGGGCCGCGGTGATCGAGGTGGCGTACTGGTAGACGTAGAACGGCCGGTAGAAGTGCGGGATGAAGGCCCACTCCTGGCAGTACAGCGGATCGATCTTCATGACGCCTGCCGCGTCGCCGTGATAGTCCTTCAGCAGCTTGCAGTAGATCTCCGTCATGCGCTTGCCGTTGAGCGCCTCGCCCTTGGCCGCGGCGTCATGCGTGTTGAGCTCGAACTCGCCGAACATGGCCTGGCGGAAGAAGGTGCCGCGCAGGCGCTCCAGCGCATAACCGAGCTGGTAGAGCTTCTCTTCCTTGCTGCCGGCCTGGCCGCGCATGTAGTTGCTCAGCAGCACCTCGTTGGCCGTGGAAGCGATCTCGGCAATGAACAGCGAGTAGCCCGCCGTCTCGTAGGGCTGGGCGCGGTTGGCCATGGCCGTGTGCATGGCGTGGCCCCATTCGTGCGCAAAGGTGCTGACCGACTCGAAATCGCCCTGGTGGTTCAGGAACACGAAGGGCGGCGCGCCGTAGACGCCGTCCTGGTAGGCGCCGCCGCGCTTGCCGGGCGCCGGCAGCGCGTGCATGGTGTTGAGCTTGAAGGTGGCCTTCAGCAGCGCCTGGTAGTCCTCGCCCAGAGGTTGCGTCGCTGCCAGCGTCAGCGCGGCGGCCTCGTCCAGGCTGTACTGCTTCTTCTGCGTGACCAGGGCCGGGTAGATGTCGTAGTAGTGCAGGTCCGGCAGGCCCAGCATCTTCTGGCGCAGCTTGAAATAGCGGTGCAGCGTGGGCAGGCCCTTGTGCACCTCGGCCACCAGGGTGCGGTAGACGGCTTCGGGCATTTCCTCGGCACCCAGGCTCATGGCCACGGCGCTGGGGTGGTGGCGCAGCTTGGCCATGGTGGTGTCGTCCTGCACCACATTGCCCAGCGTCACGCCGTAGGTGTCCTCGTACTGGCCGATGGTGCCGAAAAAGGCGTCGAACACCTGCTTGCGCACCGCGCGGTCCGGGTGCTGGCGCAGCAGGCCGTAGCGGGTGTCGTCCACCTTCTCGGTCTTGCCGTCGACCGTCAGCTCGGGCCACTTGGTGTTGGCGTTGAACAGCAGCGTGCGCACTTCGCCGGTGGCCTCGCGCACCGGGCCCAGCGCCGCAATGACGGCTTCGCTTTCGGCGCTGAGGGTGTGCCGGGCCTGGCGCAGGCTGTTGCGCAGATGTTCGGCGTGCTTCTTCAGCCCCGGCTCGGCCTTCATGAAGGCCGCCACCTTGGCTTCGCCCAGCGACTGGATCTCAGGCTCCAGCCAGGCCAGGGTGCTGTTGTACTCGCCGCCCAGCTGCGCCGCCAGGCCGCTGCGCTCCTGGTTGCTGGCGTCGCGGTTGTCGGTGCTCTGCTTCATGCTGGCGTAGACGCGCAGGCGGTCGTAGCGCAGGTTGGCGGCGCTGATCGCATCCAGCCCGGAGAGCAGGCCCTTGGCGCTCTTGCCCAGCGTGCCCTTCAGCGCCGCCAGCTTGGGCAGATCGGCCAGCAGGGCCTTGCGAGCGGTTTCCCAGTCGGTGTCGCTCGCGTAGAGGGGGCTCAGGTTCCAGACCGTGGGCAGCGGCTCGGCATGCAGGGCCTGGCCGCCCATGGCCAGGCCGAGGCAGAGGACGAGGGCGCGGGGGAGTGGCAGACGCTTCATGGGCAAGAGTTGGAGAGATCAAAAGCCCAGTGTCGCGGCGGGCGACCGCACTGACCGAAGTGACAGCGGGCAAACCCCGCTGGCCGATCACCGCCCTCTCCAGGCGCGCTCGCGAGCCCGCTGCTCCACGCCAGCCGTCCTTCAGTGCGCCTGCTGCCCGTCGAAGTAATAGGTCTGGCGCTTGCGCGGCGAAAGATACTCGTAGACCTCCTGGGGCAGTTGCTGGGGCTTGAGGGTGCGGGCGATGCTGACCTCGGGTTCCTGCTCCAGCTCCACGAGGACGGCGCTTTCCTTGGGCACGCTCGGGTCATAGACGAGCACCGTGGGCTTGAGCGGCCGACTGCTGTTGACCGAGGTGACGATGCCCATAGACTCGTTGGACAGCACGACGAGGGTGCCGGGCGGGTAGACGCCCATGCAGCGCACGAAGGTCGACAGGGCCGTGGCATCGAAGCGCGAACGCTGCTGGGCGTAGAGCACGGACAGCGCCTCGTGGGGCGTCAGGGCCTGGGCCAGGTTGGCGGGGTTGCAGAGGTTGTCGTAGGCATTGGCCAGGGCCACCATGCGCGCCAGCATGGAAATGGCCGGCCCCTGCAGGCCCTTGGGATAGCCGGTGCCGTCGATGTGCTCGTGGTGCTGGCCAATGATGGTCGACACCTCAGCGGACAGGCCGAGGTTCTGTGCGATGCCGAGGCCATAGGCGCAATGCTGCTGGTAGAGGCTGCGCTCGGGCTTGGTCAGCGGCTCAGTCTTGCGCACCAGCGAGTCGGGCAGTTCCAGCTTGCCGATATCGTGGAACAGCGCCCCCACGCCCATGACCCGGATGGCCTCGGACGGCGCCTTCAGTTCCTTGGCCAGCATCATCGCCAGCAGCGTGACGTTCAGGGCGTGGTGATAGGTCTCCTCGCCGCCGATCTTGTCCTTCATCAGGTTGATGGCGAGATCGGCATCGGTGAGCATGGAGTCGGCCATGGTCTTGATCAGGGCCAGCCCTTCCTCGCGCGCCTGCTCGGGTCGTGAGAACACGTTCTGCATCATGGCCTTCAAGGCCCGCGCCGCGGAGAGGAACTCTCGCTCGCAGGCAGCGGCCCTTTGCTGCTGGGCCAGCAGCCGCTCAATGCGGGCCCGCTTGGCCTGGTAGGCCGCATCGTCGTCGGGCACCAGCGGCGGCGGCATCGGCGGCGATTCGGCCGGCAGCAGCAGCGGCGGCCCGTCGCTCTTGGCTGGCGAGAAGCGGATGCGCTCCAGCCCGAGCGACTGCAGCGTGAGGATCTGCTCCAGGGTCTTGATCTTGAAGCTCGAGAAGCTGAACGGATGCTGCGTCCAGGGCAGGTCCAGGTGCACATGCAAGCCGATGGTCAGCTGGGCGGGCGAGATGTAGTCGTCACTCATGGCGATCCGCTTTGCCTGGGAGATGGCATTCTGGCGCCGTGCAAGCCCGTGTGCGCGTCCGCAGGCTCAGCGTGAAAGATACACTGCGCATGTTCAATGCCTGCAGGAGTCAACATCGTGGAACTCTTCCTAGGTAAAAAGGCCAGTGCCCTCATCCCGGTGGCGATGTCGCTCACGGCCTTGGTGCTCGTCGCAGTTCAGGTCTCGCTCCACGGCCCGAATCCCGAAGCAGATGAAGGGGCTCTTGCTCATCTGTACCAGTTGTTGGTGGTTGGCCAGGTTCCCGTCATCGCCTTCTTCGGGATACGGTGGTTACGGCTGGCGCCTCTGCAAGGATTGCGCGTGGTTCTGGCGCAAGGCTTCGCGTTGGCTGCCGCATTGCTTCCGGTTCACATGATGGGTTGGTAGCAGGCGCCGGGTCTGCAGAGGTTGCCGCCCGCAGACCCTTAGCCTGGCAGGCCCTCATTCGCTGGCGGCCCGTGAACCGATGTTGAGAACGCTTTTCCTTGCTTGAGGATCTGGTCTCCGCACGCAAGCCTTGGTTCACCTCCTTACTGGAGCACCGCAGGCAGGAGATAGGTGGTGAGCAGGGAGAACGGCAAGTTGGCCTTGTCGGAGTCGTAGTTTTCGCCGGTGAACACGGCCACCATGTCGAGCGCAGGGATGACGAAGATGTACTGCCCACCGTTGCCGTCGGCTCGAATGACATCCACCGTCGAGTTCTTGTAGGGCTCCTTGCTGAGCCACCAGAGGTAGCCATAGCCGCCACGATTCCCCACCCGTGCAAAGTCGCGGCGATGGCTCGTCGAGGCACCGATCCAGGCACTGGAAACCACACGCGCCCCGGCCCACTGGCCCCCCTGCAGCACGAGCTGCCCGATCTTGCTCATGTCCCGCGGTCGCATCTTGATGTGGCCTCCGGTATCGGTCTGGGCGTGGTTGTCGTAGTCGGCCCATTGAAGGCTCGTGCTGGCGATGCCGAGGGGGCCAAACAGCTGGCTGTTGGCAAAAGCCGGCACGGGCTGCCTGGTGGCGTTGGCGAGGATGTGGCCCAGGGTTACTGGACCTCCGGTGCAGTACTGCGTGACCGCGCCGGGGCTGGCCGTTGAGGCCAGGTTGAGGATGAACTGCACCCAGTCAGCCTGCTGGTACATCTTCTGTTCGTTCCCGGGTGACAACGCATCCCAGTCATTGCAGGCCAGGCCGCTGCTCATGGTCAGCAGGTGCTCGATGGTGATCCCCTGCTTCAACGCCGGCGCGTCCGGATAGTCGGCGCTCAGGTAGCTCACGATGGGTGTGCTCACGCTGCTCAAGACCTGGGCATCCAAGGCAATGCCCACCAGCAAGGAGGTGATGCTCTTGGTGGCGGAGCGCAGGTCGTGTGCCGTGTCCTTGTCGTAGCCGTTCCAGTACTGCTCCAGCACGGGCTTGCCATGGCGCAGCACCAGCATGCTGGCCAGCCCGTGCTCCGAGGCCTGGGGCAGCTCGGAGACAGCCCGGGCCAGCAGCGTGGCGTCCATGCCCACATCGGCCGGCTGGGCCAGTGTCCATTGCTCACCCTGAGGGGGCGGGACCGGCAGGGGAGCAGACCCGCCGCCTCCGCCGCCTCCGCCCCCACAACCAGACAGTCCGAGGGTGGCCAGTATCAGCACTTCCAGGATGCCTTGAACTCTCATGCGTTCATTCCGCGTGTTCAGAGTGGCGCATCGTAGAGGCGGCGGATTCGGGAAAGCTCAATGAACGCCAAAGACGTGCCTTCCCGTGCGTCCGGCTCAGCTCCAGGCCGTCACGCCTTACCGGCTCAACGTGTGGTTTGAGAGGGGACTCCGTTTCCGGACCAGACCGACATCGAGCCCGCTCACTGCCCCTTGGCCTTGCCCGGCTTGCCACCCTTGAGCTTGCGCCAGGCCGCGAACAGGCCGGCCAGCGCGGTGAGCACGGCCGTCAGCAGGCCGATCAGCACCTTGGTGTCCTGGAGCCATTCGCTCACGCTCTCGAAGCCGACCGCCACCTCGATCTCGCGGTAGTCCGGCGTCTGGCGCAGTTGCAGTTCCTGGCCCTGGCGGTCCCGGAAACTCACCGTGGTCGTGAAGATCAGCTTGTGCTTGCCCGGCGACTTGGCGGTGAGCAACCAATGCCAGCTCGTCGTGGCGTCCGGCCGCACCAGCTGGACGGCATTGGACTGGGGCTTGAAATCGAAGCCGTCGCCAGTGAGCTCGACCTGCATGCGCGCGCCCACCAGGGGGGTGAAGTGGTCGGTCGCCCGCTCGCGGGCGCTGCCGGCAGCCGCCGAGGCCGCGTCGAGCACGGCCTGACGCGCCACCGCCGAATTGGAGGCCTGCAGCACCAGGGTGACCTCGGTGGTCTGGCCCTGCCGCATGCGGGACGGCGCATCGATGGCGGCGCTGCCGGGGCGAGCCGCGTCCAGCGCCCGCTGCGCCGCCTGGCAATCCGCCACGCTGAGCTCGGACTGTGTGAGCGCACAGGGCTCGACGCGTGCGCCCGCCTCGGCTGCCTCGCTGGCAGTTGACTTGGCAGCGCGCATCGGAGGGGGCATCGGCGTGGGGATGAGCGCCGGGGCTCCCGATTTGGGCCCGCCTCCTCCAGCGCGCAGGCGCTGCGCCTCAGCGCCGCTTGCGTCGGCACGTTCGCTGGCCGGCTCCGCCGCCACGGGCGGCACGGCCTTTGGGGTGGGGGCCTCGGCCTTGTTGGTGCAGGCCGACAGCCAGGCTGAGACACACAGGCTCAAGGCCACGGGGTAGCTGACCGCCCGGCGGGCCCGCGCTGAACCTGGATGCATGGAGAGTGTCTCCTTCCAGCCCGGGTGTCCACGGGCGACCCGGCATGTTCGCGCCGAGCGAAGGCCCTCCGCATCAGCAAAACTATGGGCCGCCGGCGGGGCGTTCGGCAAGATGACGGCGCCAGGAGGCGGGGCCGGGTAGAGGTTGAAAATTGAGACCCCGATCCCGATCCACTCAGCGTGCCGCTCACTGTCGAGACGGGCGCCAGGCCTTGGCTCGACCATCCTTGTCGGCGGCCGTTTCGACCGGCTCGGCGACCAGGATTTCCTGGATCACCAGCAGGGTATAGAAGCCCATATGGCCGTAACCCATCCATCGTGACCCTTTGGGCAATGCCTCTTCCTTCCCCGAGAAATATCGGCCAATCAGGCTCACCCTTACGCGGCCGTAGCCTTTGGACAGCAAGGTCAGGCGTTGGAAGCGATCAAAGATGCCGTTCTGAACCAGCGTTGTCTCGATACCTTCCACGGCCAAGGGGCGACCGCGCTCCGCATCCGCGGAGACGCCACAGCAGTACATCACCTGCGAGCCTTTGGCGCCTCCCAGCTCAAGCCAGATCCCGTCGCCCTCGGCACCGCACTTCGCATCACTAAGGCTGAAGTCTTCGAAACCGCGCGACACCAGGCCGCTGACCTGGATGAGCTTGTGGTTGTACGCCGCCGGGTTCTTCAACACATCACAAACAGAGGTCGGCAACGGCTGCTCCGCGCGGCAGGCCTGGGGCAGAAGCAGGCCCAGCCAGGCGGCGAGCAGCAGAACCGGAAGGAGACGGTGCATGGCGGCATGTGGCATCGCCCCGATTCTTGACGCATGGCGTGACCAGGCAATCAACGCGCGGATCGGAGTCGATGGTGGCAAAGGGACGCCTCGACAAACTTGTGGTTTTGGATTTGTCGCAGAGCGGCTACCCTTTGACGATCAGCAGTAGAGACAGGGTCGTTCTCATTGGGGTTGAAGGGTCAGGGGCGGGTGAGCGCGTTCAGGCGCTCCTGCACCTTGGCTACACCCGCCAAGGCGCAGGATTCATCCAACGCGCCACCCGGGGCACCACCGACGCCGATGGCCGCCAGTGTCTCGTCACCTGATCGGAGCGCCACACCACCGGCAAGCAGGATGATGTTGTTGACCGTGGAGAGCGCTGGGCCAGTCAGGGTCTTGCTGATGCGCTCGGTCAGCGCACCGGTGGTGGTGGCGCCGAAGATGGGGCCCAGTGTGGCAATGGTGTAGGCCTTCTTGAACGCCGTCTCACGGGTGTGGATGGTGGCGTGGTCGCCGCGCAGATAGGTGCGCTCGACTCCAGCCACGTCAACCACCGAGACCGACACCTTGTAGCCCGAGGCTTCGCAGCTTTTCAGAGCCGCCTGGGCGGCATCGAGTGCCAGGCTCAGAGGTACGGTCTTACCGCTGAGTCCTACCTGGGCGTGGACAGGCAGCGCGAAGGCGAGCATCGCGGCGGCGATGAGGCTGGTCAATCCGACCAGGCCAGTGTGCAAGGCGTTGGATTTCATCTCAGGTCTCCGGTGGAACTGGGGGTCTCAGTGCGTGACGCCATCGACGACATAGTCGAACTTGTCTTCTTGGCTGATGAAGAGCAGGCATTCATTGGCGGAGACGCATTTAGTGACGTGGTTCTCGCCGCCCTTCTGGAACCAATAGGAGCCCACCGGTAGCTGCACGTCTGCCGCCCCCGGTTTGCCGTTGACGGCCACGCCCGAGATCACTACGCCCCAGTAGTCGCCGGTGTGGATATGCGGGTTGCTGACGAAACCGGCTGGCATGCGGATGAAGGTGCCGTGGGGCCCCTTGTTCAAGTCGCCGTAGGCCGGGCCCGCAAGCAACTCGCGCTTGCCAGCATCGGTAACGCCGGTGCCGCCAAACTGGAGCTGCGTCACGGGCGTGCTGACCGAGGGCTTGCCAACGGGCGCGGCGGAGGTGTTGGGGGCCGCAGCGACGAGGAGGATGCCCGCAGCGACAGACAGCAGGGTCTTGAACATGATGGGATGCTTTCGAAGGTCGGGGTTGGAATGGATGGGGTGGGCTGTTGCGGTGATAGGGGTTTGCTCATCGCAGCGCCGTCATGGTGTCTTTTCCAAACCTCGCTGATAAGTCGCTACATTTGGTCAAGGCCTTTCCAGAAACTGGAAAGAAATCCACGCATCAATGGACAAACTGGAATCAGTCAAGGTCTTCGTCGCCGTTGCCCGCGCGGGAGGCTTCTCGGCGGCGTCGCGCGAGTTGGGGCAGCCGGTCGCGACGGTCAGCCGCAAAGTGGCCGAGTTGGAGGCGGCGTTGGGCGTGCGGCTGTTCGAGCGCAGCACCCGCCAGGTCACGCTCACCGACAACGCGGTCGCCTATTTCGAGGCCTGTCAGAGGTTGCTGGATGACCTGCGCGATGCCGATGCCACCATCGTGGGCGAGCACCGCAGCCCCAAGGGTGAGCTGTCGATCACGGCGCCCACGGGTTTCGGGCGCCAGCACGTCCAGCCGGTGGCGACGGAGTTTTTGAACGCCTACCCCGAGGTCGATCTCCGACTGCTGCTCACTGATCGCGTCATCGGCTTGATCGACGAACATGCCGACCTCGCGGTGCGGATCAAGACCCTCTCCGACAGCAGCCTGGTGGCGCGCCCGCTCGGGCACATCAAGCTGGTGGTTTGCGCCAGCCCTGGCTACTTAGAGACGAACGGCGTGCCGACGCATCCCGCGGAACTGCTGGACCGCCATCAGTGCATCACCTGGGCGAGCCTGGGGCCCTTCAAGGCGTGGTCGTTCAAGGTCAACGGTGCTGACACCATGGTGCCAATACGCTCGCGAGTCACGACCACCACGCCGGACTCGGTGATGGATGCGGCCATCGCTGGCCTCGGCTTGGCACAGATGACCTCGTACCAGGCGGAAGCTGCCGTGCGCGCCGGTGCCCTGGTGCCGGTTCTGCGAGGCTTCGAGGAGACAGCCACTCCGGTGAACTTGGTTCATCCCAACAGCCGTCGCGTACCCCAAAAGCTGCGCGCATTCATCGACTTCGCGGCGCCTCGGCTTGCGGCTCGGTTGAAGCGCGTTGGCGAGCTGCTCTGAAGCCTTGCGGGCGAACCTGCTCGCTCATCAGTCCGAGTGTTGCCTCGATTGCCTGTTTGGCAAGTGATACATGCAGCTGCAAGATGCGACTCTCGCCTGCCCAACCCGGCTAGCTCAGGCCGAGGTCGCTCAGGAAGGTCAGGCACAGCCGCGACTGCTCTGGCTGGCTCTTCAAGCGCCCTCACGAACCGCTTGTCAGCGCACTCTTGGCGGTACGTGAAAGCCGCTCCCTGGCAAGATCCAGCAAAAACGCGGCCTTGCTGAGTCGACGGTTCGCGCGCTCATCGCCCATCTGATATTGAGCCATCGCGCTGGCGTACAGCCGCTGCGCGGACAACAAACGGAGATGGGCCTTTTGCACAGGACTTACACGTCGCATCGTGACCTCCCGGCCGTCTTGTAGCTAACTCAGTATAGGAGCGCAACAAGAGAGCAACCTAAGCGCCGCGCGCACTGGCGACGCCCTGGGGGCTTTCAAGCGGAAAATTACCAGCCAGATGAGCCCCTCAATCCGACTACGACGGCTCACAGCAAACTAGTTGCCGTCGGTCGTCAGAACAGCTCCGAGCCGCCGTACCCCGGCACCTCAAGCGCGCCGCTGGCCAGCAAGGTCTGGTATTCGCACACGCGGTTGCGCCCCATCCTCTTGGCCTGGTAGAGGGCCCGGTCCGCCCAGCTCAGGACTTCCTGCGGCAGATCATTTGGGTCGGCGTGGCTTAGACCTGCGCTGATCGTGACTTGCCCGACCTGGGGGAAGCTGTGCCGTTCGACAGCCTGGCGCACGCGCTCCAGCACCTCCATCGCATTGTCTGAAGTGCCCGCGGAAAACAGCGCCACGAACTCTTCCCCGCCGTAGCGAAACAGCAGGTCCGAGCTGCGCAGCTCGGCCATCATGACCCGGGAGACAAGCAGCAGGACCTCGTCTCCGACGACATGGCCGTAGGTGTCGTTGACGTTCTTGAAATGGTCCACGTCGATGACCGCGACCCAATGCGCGCGGGCTTGACTCGGGGCGCGACGGCCGTCGGTGTCGTCTGCGGCGCCGTCGGAGCGAGACAGGATCGTCCAGATGCGGTCGAAACTGTTCTCCAGCGCTTGGCGGTTCAGCAGCCCCGTGAGCCGGTCTCGCTGGCTGGCGTCCAGCAAGTCGTAGTAGTTCGCGAAAACCTCCAGCACGCCCTTGATGATGGCGTCCTCGGTCAGCGTCACTTCGCGGTCGCGGGTGAACACGAAGTAGCCGCAGATCTCGCGCCCGCCAAACAACGGATAGGCGATCAGCAAGTCGTTGGACTCGGCCCGCTTGCGCGTGCAGGGCTTGCCCAGCAAGCGCACGTTCTCCAGCAATTGCTTGATCTCAGGCGGCACGCTCACTGAGTTGTAGATCTCCTCCGTGCGCTCAACGGATCGCGCGAGCCCGTCGGACTCGACCACCCGGGAATGGTGGTGATGCAGCACCCTTACGGCCGCGGTCAGATCATCGGTGCGGTACAGGGAGGATTCCAGCAGCCCGAGCATCGGGCAAAGGGTCTTGAGCAGGCTTTGTTCGAGCAGCGCCGTGTCACGGATCGCGGTCATCTTGCCCAGCTTGCTCAGCAGGCCGGGGATTTGCATTTTTGGAGTGTCTATCGTGGCGCTCATGGCCAATGCCTTCCTGGTTGTGGTTATGGCTCGGCCTCCCGCCGAGTAGGTGTCAACCCTAGCACGCGGCGGAGATTGATGTGCGCCGAAGTCGCCGTCAAAGCCACATCTGATCTTCGCGATGGCTGTAGCTGGGCTTGCCGACTTCGCCAGGCCTCGGTGGTATACCCGTGGCTGAAATACGCGTGTGACGAGACGCGTCAGGGAGCCTTGACCCCATGCAACGACCTGCCGCCAACGATGACTTCCCCGCGGCGCAGACAGCGCAGACGGCGCCGATTTTTCGCACGCTCGTGTTGCCTGTGCCCAGGGCTCTGGCGTTCGAGCTGTTCACCGCCCACGTCCATCGGTGGTGGAGTCCCGTGGCGGGCGCCAGTCCGACTGGCGTGCCCTGGGCTGAGATCGTGCTGGAAACGCAGTTGAACGGACGGTGGTTTGAGCGTGACAAAGAAGGTGCCGAGCACGAGTGGGGGCGTGTCGCCTCGGTCGTGGCTCCGGTTCACATCGTCATCGACTGGTGCCTTAACAAGCGGGTCCAGGACGTCACGACCGAACTTGAGCTGTGCTTTGTCGAGATCGACGAGCGCAGCACGCGGATGACGCTGGAGCATCGGGCGTTCGAGCGCCTCGGCTCTGATGGCGCCGACGTGCAAGACGCCATTGCGCATGGCTGGAGCGGCCTGCTGCCGCGCTTCGCAGCGTTGTGCCGCAACGCGGCGGCCATGCTCGCCAGAACCTCCCACACCGACTGAGTTCGTCCCGCAGGCCTAACAGCGGTTGAAGGTGCCAGACAAGAGCCGACGGCCAGCTTGACCGCCTTGCGGTCGGATCAAACGTTCACCTTGAAGACCGCTACAGCTTCGCTCAATTGATCTGTCTGCTGGCGCATGCTTTCGGCCGCCGCCGCGGTCTGCTCGACCAGGGCTGCGTTTTGCTGCGTCGCCTGATCGAGCTGGCTCACCGCGACGTTGATCTGCGTGACTCCTTCCGCCTGCTCCCGGCTGGACACGGTGATCTCTGCGACCAAGTCCGTCACCTTGCGCACCTCGCCCACCAACTGTCCGATGGTTTCCTGCGCCTTGTGCACCAGGCCGCTGCCGCTTTCGACCTTGCTGACGCTGTCGTTGATCAGGCCCTTGATTTCCTTCGCGGCTTCGGCACTGCGCTGAGCCAGCAGGCGCACCTCGCCCGCGACGACAGCGAAGCCACGCCCCTGCTCTCCGGCCCTGGCAGCTTCCACGGCGGCATTCAGCGCCAGGATGTTGGTCTGGAAGGCAATCCCATCGATGACCCCGATGATGTCGCCAATCCGTCGGCTGGAATCGGCGATGCCGTTCATCGTCTGCACGACCTCACTGACCGCAGCGCCGCTTGCCTGTGCGGTGGTGGAGGCGTGTTGGGCCAGTTGATCGGCCTGCCGAGCGTTGTCGGCATTGGCCTTGATTTGGGCGGTCATCTGCTCGACCGAGGCCGCAGTCTGCTCTAGGTTGGAGGCCTGGGCTTCCGTGCGCGCGGACAAGTCTCCATTGCCCTGGGCGATCTCGGCCGCCGCCACATTGATCTGACCGCAGCCTGCACGTACGCCCGACACGATGCGCGCCAGGTTCTGCGTCATCTCGTTGAGGGTGCCAAGCAATTGCCCCAGTTCGTCTTTGGCCTGCCCTGTCACTGTGAAAGTCAGGTCGCCGGAGGCCACCGCACGCACTGCAGCGGCAGCCTGTGACACGGGCCGCGTGATCGACCGGGCAATCACGATGGCCGCGATGACCCCGGTCACCAGGGCCCCCACGGCGAGCAGCGCAAAGGTCCAAAGCACGCGCTCAAAGGCAGACTCGGCCGCCACCGCAGTCTTGGCCGCGAGACGCTCGTTGTACTCCCACCATTTTCCGATCGACTCGCGCATGGGAGTGAAGACCGCGCGCGCTGGGCCGAAGCTCAGTCTCCGGGCCTCCTGGGCTTGGGCCGGGTCCGTCAGTGCCTGGGAGGATGCCTTCAGTACCTGGTCCTGCGCCAAAAAATACGCCGCCGCTCCTTCCTTGGCACGGGTGAGGAAGGCCTTGTCTTCGTCATCGGCCGCCAGCGGCTCATAGGCTTTGAGCTGGTCCGTCACCGTCTGCCGCGCCTTGACGATTCGCTCCTCAAGCGAGTGGCGCTCGGCGGGATCGTCCGTGCCCATGTGCTGACTTTCGAGCCGGCGCAAATCCGACACGGCCTGGTCCAGCCGGTGAATGACCTTGAAGGAAGGCAGGATGTTGCCCGGGTAGAACTCGGCGTAGGAGTTGATGGACCTGGCCTGCTGAACGCCGACGACGGCCATCAGCAGCAGCAGGCTCAGGATCAGCCCGAAGGCAAAGGCCAAGCGCGATCCGATGCGCAGATTGTTGAAGGTGTTCATTTTGGAAAAATCCTGCCGAGTGAAGCCATGTGTTCCCTGTACGCACCCACTTGATCAGCTGATGATTGACGGTGTCATTTTTGCTAAAGATCTTATGGCCTAGAGAAGATCTGTCTCGTCGCTTTTTGTCTGAGGGTTGGCGCAGGGGGAAATTCGATGAGTCCGCGTGACGGACGTAGCGATTGAATTCCGGCGGTGGTCATGCCGATACGTGTAAGGCTGGGGGAATGACTGAGATACAAGGGTCGATGACTCGGAGTGAGCAGCGCCAGGTCGCCAAACCAATCGAGGCCGCGGCGGTGCTGGCCGCCAATGCGGTGCGTTGCGGCAAATGACTGGGTGCGAAGTGCTGGCCAGCGTAGGCTCTGCGGAGCTCGCCGGCCCGCTGGACGAAGCCCTGGCCTGGGCCCTGGAGGACGCCAAAACAATGGCGGCGCAAAGCTGGCGGCTGTACCGATTTGCACGCCGAGCCTACTTCCGTACGACACGCTGCATGCTTGTTCACCTAGTCATGAGGCCCAGGTTTACGCTCGGCTCAGACCACCAGTCTTGGCACCGAAACCAGAATCACCCCATATAGAGCGCCGAGTTCGGATTGCCTCGAGCCAGGGCCTGCATGCGCTCTGTCGCCTGGCAGAACTGCGCCATCCGAGCAGCATCCAGGTTGGCCCGGCGCAAGAGCGTCACCATCTGCCGTTTGATTTGATACCAGCCTTCGATGGCGTCGGCGGGCGAGCTTGGTTCCGGCGCTATGGAGGCTGCGGCGTCCGCGGCGGGAGGAGCCGATGGTTGGGCTTCGAGCGACAGCCGATCAGTGTGCAAGCCGGACCTGATGGGAGGACGAATCCACCGTCAAGTTCCATCCCTGATCCAGCAGTTCCAGCCAGACCAGTCCATACAGCCACCCCGTACTCTGTTCGGACGGACGCAGAGCGAACGTTGCGGCGAGTTCGCCCAGGGTGATGGCTTCGATCGGCCGGCCCATGCGCGCCAGGCCGGGTACCAGCCGTTCGTCGGGGCTCTGGATTACGACGACGGCATCCTCTGGCCGCAACTCCAGCGCCGTACGTACGAGCGTTTCCGTGGACGGCAATCCTGCGAAGCGTGCACGTTCGTTGCCCGACAAGTCGATCAGTCGATAGTTCATGCGGGCGCTTTGCCAGTGAGTTGTCGCCCCGCAGGGAAACGCCTGCAAGGTACAGATGCGTCCGCCACGGCGTCATCGCGCCACCTTGACCGGTGAATGTGATGACTCACCATTCGCAAATCTGGTTGCGCCCCGAGCGCTTGGCCCGGTACATGGCTTCGTCGGCATGTGCAGTCAGGACGTCGGCGGACTTCCCGTCGCTGGGATAGAACGCCACCCCCACGCTGGCCGACACCTGCCCCTGCGCGCCATCGCCCAGCTCGACCGGCTTGTTCAACTCTGCACGCACCCTTGCCAGAATGGGGCGGCACTCGTCGTTGGCTTGGAGGGGCGACAGCACCACGACGAACTCGTCCCCCCCCAGACGGGCCACCGTGTCGCTACCGCGAACGCAGGCCAGAAGGCGCCGCGCGACCTCCTTCAGCACGAGGTCGCCGGCGTCGTGCCCCAAGGTGTCGTTGATGGTCTTGAAGCCGTCCAGGTCGATGAAGCAGACCGCCAGTGACGCCTGCAACCGCTCGCTCATCGCAAGCAGCCGCCCAAGGCGGTCTCCGAGCAGAAGCCGGTTGGGCAGCCCCGTCAACGCGTCATGGAAGGCGATGCGCTCGACATGCTCCTGCTGCTGCTTGAGCAACGTGATGTCCTGCACCAGCCAGACGGATTCGCCGCCGTCCAGTTGGGCACCGCTCATGTCGACCCAGATCAAAGACTGGTCCTTGCGCACCAACTGAAGCTGAGTCCTGAAAGTGCGGCCAGCATGGATCGCCGGGTAGGCCTCGCGCCCGAATTGCTGGAAGGAATCATCGTCTGGATAGACCTGCCGCGTGGGCGCGCCGAGCAATTCGTCGGGCGAGTAGCCGAGCATGCGCTCGAGAGCATCGTTCTTCCAGATGAAGCGCCTGTCCTTGGTCTTGGTGATCCCGACCAGCCCGGTGTTCAGCATGGCCTCCTGCTCGCGGCTGAGCCGCAGCAATTGCGCCTGAATGCGATGCTTTTCGGTGATGTCGAACAGCACGGAGCGGCTCATCACCGGGGCGCCCGAGTCATCCCGGACCGAGGTCGCCGACACACTGACCCGACGCACCGTGCCGTCTCGGGAAAGCAAGTCGTATTCCGAGCCTTCAGCGACGCCTGTTCTCAGGAATTCGGGGAATGCCGCCTGGTACCTGATCTTGCTATCCGCGGTGAGGAAGTCGATCGTTCCGAGCTTGCCTATCACCTCCTCGCGCGTGCAGCCCAGCCAGGACAGCTCGACCGCGTTGATGTGCACAAACTTGCCCTCGGCATTCAGCGAGTGGTAGCCGCAAGGCGCGTTGTCATAGAGGTCCCGAACCTGGGCATTGGTTGCCTCCAACTGCCGTTCCAGTTCTTTGCGCCGGGTGACATCGCGGCCCACCGTCTGAAAATCCTTCACCCGTCCATCGGCGTCGTAGAGGACGTGGTTGACGAACTCCATCCATCGAATGCCGCGTTCCGCATGCAAGACCCTGTGTTCGGTCACCACGACAGGGTTGGATGGACTCAGCAATCTGTGCTGCGCACGCACCAACGGCAAGTCCTCGGGCACGACGACGGATTGCCACGTGACCGAACCTAAGTCCTGCGCAGAATGGCCGACCAGGCGGCGGCAAGCTTCGTTGGCGAAGACGACTTCACCCTTGCTGTCGAAGCGGCAGACCACGTCAGCCTGGTCTTCCAGCACGGCCCTGTAGCGCTCCTCGCTCTGGCGAAGGGCCTCTTCAGCCCGCGCCTGAGCGGTGAAGTCGCTGGCGAGGGAGTAGAAACCTGTCACCGTGCCGTCGGCATCGCGCTGTGGAACCAGGCCGATGAGAAGCCAGCGTCCATTCCAGGTCTGCAGTTCGAAGGCCACGGTGGCACCGTCACGCACGGCATCGATGTGCGGTTGCATCTCGGCAAAGGCTTTCTGACCGACGACCTCCTGCGCGCTCTTTCCGATCAGGGAGTCCGGGTCGGCGTCGAACCAGCCCTTGAAAGCCCGGTTGGCAAAGCGGAACTGTCCCACGGCGTCATGCTCGGAAATCAGTGCGGGCGCATGGTCGGCAATGTCGCGCAAACGCTTCTCGCTGGCCGCAACTCGCGCTTCGGCCTTGCGGCGCTCCGTGACGTCGCGCAGCATGATCTGGGCCTGAAGCTGTCCGCGCTCGTCCACGTGATGCGCGCTCTGCGCGTCGACTTCCAGCGCCGAGCCATCAGGACGCGACAGCTTCAAGTATTGATGCTGCAAGGAAGACCCAGGCGCAACCTCGTCGAATATCCAGGCAGCCAGCACCTCCCCGTTTCCTGCAGGCAGTTCTGAGAGATGCCGTCCGCGGAAAGCCTTGGCTGTCGGCCCCAGCAGGTCTTCCGCCGCCGGATTGAGATCGCTGACCAGGCCGGTCGGGCCGACGACCAGGATGGCTTCGCTGGCGCGTCGGAACAGCGCAGCCTGCTGGCGCTGAGAGGCCAGCAGTTGCGCGGCCAGCCCGCAGATCAGCACGCTCGTACAGGCTTGAGCCGTGATGTAGCTCCACAGGGCGAGCAAACCGGCATGCGTGTCATGGCCCGCAAAAGGGCCGACGCCGTTGGCGGTTCCCCACGCAGCCGCGGCCGACAGCAGCAGCACGGCAAGCGAAGCGGCCAGAACCCCAGCGCGCAGCGCGAGGACGGCGATCACGAACAGCGGCAACGACAGCAGTGGGAAGAGCAGCGCGGCAGATGGCGCGGTCCAGGACGAGAAGCCAATCAGGCCGCACACGAGCACTATCGTCAGCAGCCCGACATTGGCGATGCCCCGCAGCCCTTCGAACGTCTCCTTGAAAGCGGAGCGCGTCAGCGCAATCAGCGGAATGCCACACAGCAGAGCCCCGACCGCGTCCCCGGTCCACCACGTCATCCAGGCCGTCGGCAAGGATGCCGCCGGCAAGAGGCCGGCAGCCCAGAGCCAGGCCGTGCCGTTGGTGGCGGTGATGAGCATCCCGCACATGTCTGCGAGCAGGAACACGCCAAGATCGCGCCGCCTGATCAGTGCGTCATCGAACGACCATCGGCGCAGCAATATGGCGCCGAGCAAGGGTCCCAGCGCATTGCCTGCCGCGATCCCGAAGGCCATCCACGCCGGGCCGCCGATCCGGTAGTTCACGGCGAACGCTGCGAGCATGACGGCCGGGCTGAGCACACCGCCCCACCGCCAGTAAGCCGCCATCGCAATGCCCGTGGGCAGCCAGAACAGCGATACATGAGAGCCCACATAAGGGATCAGCAGGCCCAGGCGCGCGGCCAGGTAGTAGGCGATGCCCAGGGCGAGTGCGCTCAAAGCCAGTCGCTGTTCGGGACGCCGTATGAGGGCCTCAGTCGACATCGGGCCGATCTGTGCTTCGGTGGTTTCGCTGTACTGCGTCATGGGGCGGGCCAAGGATGCTGCGGCTGCGCCAACTGACCCGCAAACCGCCCGTCCGCGTCCGCGATCCGCTCCAGGACGTGAGAGGCGTCGATCGCGCAGACCCGCAGCGACGGCGGCGAACTCTGAACCTGCCACCCCGTGCCCACCACCATCGGAGCGAGCCAAGGAAGCGCGACGCGTTTGCGTAGCCGCCCCAGGAGCCAAGCCTTAAGCATGGCTCTCGATAACGTCAGCCGTCGCTCGAGACCATGAAAATCCAACCGCTGCACGCGCGCCCCCAAAATGCCAGTCGACTCCCTGCGCGGTCGCTTCGAATTGGCAACGATTTCCGTCTGACCGTTATGACGACATTCTGATGCAGAAAATCATTTCTGTCGCATGGAAATGTGGCTGATTGGGGCCACCGACAGGTAAGTCGGTTCAGATCTTTGCCGCCGAAGGCATGCCATCAAAGCCCAATGTCCTGAGGAATTGAGAGCCTGAACACCGTCCCTTGGGGCCCGGTCTCCAGCACGGCGGCCGTGCCTTGATGGAGCTCAGCCACGCGGCGCACGATGTAGAGGCCCAGGCCGTGCCCCTGTCCGCTGCTTCGGCGCATCTGCTCGCCGCTGGCGCCGCGCTGAAATAGGCTGGCCAAGACTTCAGCTGGCAGGCCCCTCCCCTTGTCCTCGACATCGATCAGCAAGGACAGCGGCTCGTCGCTGTCTCTCACCCGGATGGTGACCGCAGCGTTGGGAGCCGAGTAGGCGAGCGCGTTGTTGAGCAGGTTCCGCAGCGCCAAACGCATCAGCCCGGGGTGCATGGCTGCGGTGCGAGTCGTCGTCTCGCGCTCAATATGGATGCGATGACGGGAGGTCGACGGCAGGTCACCAATGACCAGCTCCAGCACGGTCGTGATGTCCACTTCCTGCCGCGTGATCGGACGACTCCCATCAAGCAGCACCGCGTCGGCCAACGTATTGTCGACAGCCGCCGCTACGTGTGCCAGAACTGCCGCAGCCCGATCCAACCGATGCGCGGCCTGCGTGGAGCTGAAGCCGGGCGCTAAGACCGCGGCTTCAGCACTTTGCAGCGCGGCCAAAGCATTGTTCAGAGGCTGACGGACCTCGTGCGCCAACGCTGCCAGGATCTCCTCGCGATGCGCGAGAAGTCGACTGCGTTCCTCAAGAAGCGCTGACTGCTCGCGCACACGCAACTCGGCCTGCGAGCGGCGCTCTTGTTCGCGAGCCAGCTCAAACGTATTGTGGATCTCGCGGGCTTGTGCCGTCTCAAGCGCCAGACCGATATATCCCAGGTTGCCATAGAGCGCCGCGATCAGGCCGGCCACGAAGACGGGAACGAAGGTCCAATGCACGCCCAGTCCCTGGACATCCCTCCAAATCGCCCACAGCGTCGCTTGCCGACCAACCAGCGCAAGGGCGAATGCGCCGTAGGCAAGCGCCACCAAGGCCGCGCTGCGAAACGATGTCCGAAGGTACAGCCGGTAGGCCAGGCAGGTCACCGCGACGGCACCCGCCGCATGGACTGTGGTGGTCAGCAAGATCCGGGCACCGTAGCTTGCGTCCGCCGAGTAGAGAGACAGATAGGTTGCGACTGCAAGCAGCCAGACGCCGAGCAACCATGGCATCGGGGTGAACTCTCCGAGCTCGGACTCGAGCGCCCGGATCAGTAGCCCCCACGCTGCGTAGCCTAGAGGCGGCGCTACCAAGAGGGATGCCCAATCAGGGACGCTGCCGCGCAGACCGATGAGCAGGACCGAAAAGCCGTAGATCAGGGTGCCGGTGCACCAAAGCGATACACGAAGACGACCATGCCGCTCCCTGACAATGGTCCAGGCGGTAAAAGGCAGAGCGATGTACAGAAAGCCGATGACAACAAACGCTGTCTGGGCATGCAGTTCCACAAGTACCTCGACGGCCAATTAGCTTCAAAGATCACTCATCCCCGGCTATGCCGAGACCAGTTGGCCTCTGAAGACGTAGCCAACCCGTGACAAGGATTGCAGAGGAACAGCGAGGGGGGTTGCCTTCTCGATCCGACGGCGCAGGCGGTAGATCGTCGCGTGCAGCACATTGTCAGGATCGCCGGCTTCGTCCTTCCCGAGGGTCTGCTTCAAGGTCTCTCTTCCCACGGTCGCGCCCCCCGCTCGAAGGAAGCACTCAAGGACAGCGAGATCGGTCTCACTCAATTCGATGCGAGCGGCGTCCGGCGCGATCAGGAGCTTGGCGCGACAGTCGAGCTTCCAGCTTTCGCTGTTGCCACGAGAGGCGGCTTCTCGGCGCCGCACGGCAGTGATGGCCAACGCCACCTGTTCAAACCGGACTGGCTTGGAGAGGTACATATCCGCGCCGGCAGAAATCGACAACTCGAAAGCGTCCGGCGCCATGCGACCCGACACAACCAGGACGCCCGCATCCGTCCGGCGCCGCAGCACCTTGAGCAACTCGATCCCATCGATGCCGGGAAGCCCGATGTCGAGGACGTAGAACTCGAAATCGAAAACGCCGGGGCTCGTGAGCAGGCTGGCGCTGTCTGCAAAGACGTCGACCTGCACGCCCCGATCGCGGAGGTAGCTCGCCAGGTAGTCCGTGAAGTCCTGGTCGTCGTCAACGAGAGCAAGTGTTTTGGGGAGCATCGTGATGGGGTCTAGTTGATCCATCGTAGTCCCAGTTCACACGAGCGCTGGCTTCTGCGGCGTTGGCTGGCTCTGCAGCCAGTCCATCGTTTGATCTGCTGACATTGCGCGGGCGTAGAGCCACCCCTGTGCATACTGAACGCCGAGCTGACAAAGGAAGTCGGCCTGTTCCTTGTCTTCGACGCCTTCCGCGACGATATCGAGCTTCAACTGCTGCGCGATGCCCACCATCGATCGAAGCAGTGCTGTAGCCGTATCAGATTTCCCGATCTGATGGATGAAGCTTCTGTCGAGCTTCATGACTGTCAGCGGCAGCGCACCCAGGCGGGCCATGTTGGAATAGCCGGTCCCGAAGTCGTCCAGGTGCACGCCGAATCCCATGCCGCGACAAACGGATACGAAGTCGAGCATGCGCGCTTCGTAGCGCATCGAGAACGCCGATTCGGTGATTTCCAGGTCCAGCATGCCGCAGGCCAGCGTCTGTGCGCGATTCAGGCGCTCGACGAGCTCCGAATCCTCCAGTTGCATCACCGAGATATTTATTGCTACGCGCACACGCAGCCCGGCGTCGAACCAGGCCCGTGCCTGCTGAGCCGCCTCCTTGATGACCCAGGCACCGAGTTCCACGATCAAGCCGGTGTGTTCTGCCCGGCTGATGAATTGATCGGGCGGAACGCTGCCCTTGTCCGGATGCACCCAGCGGGTCAGCGCTTCGACGCTGTTGGTCTGGCCGCGGAGGAGGTTCACTTTGGGTTGGTAATGCAGCGCGAACTGGCCGTGGGCCAGGGCCTGGGGCAGATTCTGGTCCAGCCAATGATGCTGCTCGATCCGGCGCCGCATGACGTCGTCAAACAGCACCAGCCGTGCGCGCTGGCTTACGCTCTCAGTGAGCGCCATGTCAGCAAAACGCAGCAAGTCGGCCTTGCTCTGGGCGTCCCTTGGAAATTCTGCGCCACCGATGCGTGCCGTGACGTATACCTGGTGCGTACCGACCTTGATCGGATACGACAGGCGGTCGATGATTCTGTTGCCCATCCCCTCCAGCAAATGCAACTGGTGCTCGCCGTGAATCAGCAGGGAGAACTCGGCACCAAAGGAGCGCGCGAGACTGCCGCAGCCGTCAGTGCAAGTCTGGATGGCTTCGCTGACGGCCTTCAGCACCTGATCACCGTAGGCCGGACCTAGGGATGCATTGACCAATCGGAATTCAACCAAATTGATCAGCAGCAGCCCGACCGGGTGATTACTGCTTACGGCTGCTTTGATCGCCTGCAGTTGTGCATGGTTGCTGGCCAGCCCCGTGACATCATCGGTATCGATCTGTTGGCGCAGCGACAGGCGCGCCACCTCGGACTCCTTCAACGCGCTGCGCAATAGACCGCTCAAGCGCTCATAGCCCACTGAGAACGTGAAAAACCCGACCATGGCCAAGGGCACGCCGAGCAGTTGGCGGGTATGTTCCGGACCGACATGTGCAATCCGGGCTAGCCCGATGACCACTGGAAAGGACATCAGGCCGAAGAAGATCAGCAGGTAACCGGCGCCCGCGGCCTTGTGGCGCTCGTGCATGTGCACGCAGGCCCACGCCAGGTGGAGCACCAATGGCGCCAGCGCCAAATTGCCGACCCATCGCCACGCAGGGTTGATCGCCGCCGCCGCGGCCACGACGACCACGAGCAACCCGACCAGGGTCTCGGTCCGCTCCGTAGCAAAGTGCTGGTTGGTGTACTGCCGGATGCTGTGAAGAAGACCGACCGCCGCCATCGTTGACAGCGAAATCACGGGCAGAAACAGGAGCAGGTTGTCATCGGTGTAGGCAAAGCCGCCGGTGCCGACCGACGCCCCCCAAGCCAGACTGCCCAATGCCATCGACACCTTGAAGAGCTTGACGCCCGGCGTTGCAAATCGCCGTTGTTCGCGCCACGCCATCCAGCAAAGACCCATGCAGATCAGCGCGACGACCGTCGCCAAGCCATCGAAGTAGTGATGCTCCATGTTTCGCTGCTACAGGCAAGGGTCAATCGCGCGGGCGTGTTAGCGGCCGCAGTCGGCAGTAACTGCGCATTGCTGCGGCAGCATTCACCGCAAGTACGGATTCCAGAGCATGACAGGCTACCTCTGACGCCAAAAAGTCCCGCTCGGCTGCTGCTGAGCTTACAGGGACCTCCTGAAAGCCATGGCTTGCTGCGGAGCGTCTCAACGCGATGTCGGAATGGCTTTGGCCGACCTGGGAGCCGCGCGGACAAAAAATTTTGCCGCCTTCGATTGGAACTGCAACCATTCACAAGTCATTTTGTTGGATAGTATCTGACCGAACAAATCAGTCGCAGATACACTTTGTCATTTATGACGATAATGGCATGACATTCATCACAAATCTGAGAATTGGGTCGCGGCTTGGCCTTGCGTTTGCCACGGTCCTCGTCCTGCTGCTCGTGGTGGCGGCCTTGGGGGTCACCGGCCTGAAGAGGGTGAATGCGGGATTGAAGACCGTCTACGAGGACAGGACGGTGGCCTTGGGCCAGTTGGCCGAGCTGGCCCGGTTCGCTCAGCGCAACCGCGTGCTGGTGATGGACATGATGATGCGCAACACCCCGGAGAACACGGCCAGGCGGGACAAGGAGTTGAGGGAGAACTTCCAGAACGGTCAGGCGCTTTTGGACGCTTATTTAGCTACCAGCCTGACCGCTGAGGAAAAACGGCTTGCCGACGACTTTGTCAAGGCACGCAGCCTCTACTCGGCCGCACTCAAGAAGGTCGCCGACGCCATGTTGGCGGGCAATTTGGATGCCGCCATGAGTGCCTACAACGAAGAGGTCTCGCCACTGGCCCCGGCTGCCGAGAAGGGGGTCGGTGCCCTAGTGAGACTGCAGGTCGACGTTGCCCGCGAGGAGTTCGACAAGGCCCAGTCTATCGAGCACATGACCTTCCTGATCAGCCTCGCCGCCACGGCGCTTGCGCTGATCATCGGCGCCGGCTTGGCCTTCACCATCACCCGTTCGATCACCACCCCAACGGCTCGCGCTTTGGCTCTAGCCGAGACTGTCGCCGCCGGCGACCTCACCACCGAGTTGGAGGTGCAAGGCCAGGACGAGGTATCTCAACTGCTTCGTGCGTTGGGGCGCATGAACGACAACCTGGCTCAAATCGTGGCCCAGGTGCGCAACAGCTCTGATTCGATCGCCACGGGCTCATCCGAAATCGCCGCTGGCAGTGCCGACCTGTCACAGCGGACCGAGCAGCAGGCCGCCAACCTGGAGGAGACTGCCGCGTCGATGGACGAGATGAATGCGTCAGTTAGGCAGAACGCTGATGCAGCTCGCAATGCCGCTCAGTTGGCGGGCGGTGCCAGCAAGGTGGCCAGCGAGGGCGGCGACGCTGTAGGTCAGGTGGTGAGCACCATGAACGACATCAGCTCAAGCTCGAAGAAGATCGCTGACATCATCGGCGTCATCGACGCGATTGCCTTTCAGACCAACATCCTTGCCTTGAATGCCGCCGTGGAAGCAGCCAGGGCCGGCGAGCAAGGCCGGGGCTTTGCGGTTGTAGCCAGCGAGGTGCGGTCGCTGGCCGGCCGCAGCGCCCAGGCTGCCAAGGAGATCAAGACGCTGATCAGCCAGAGCGTTGAGCAGGTTGATGCGGGTACACGACTGGTTGCCCAGGCAGGCAGCACCATGCAGGACATGGTCCTGCAGGTGCAGCGCGTCACTGAGCTTGTATCGGAAATCGATGCTGCCAGCGCCGAGCAGGCCAAAGGCGTCTCGCAGGTCGCCGAGGCTGTCAACCAACTGGACCAGGTGACCCAGCAAAACGCCGCGCTCGTGGAACAGTCGGCCGCTGCTGCCGAAAGCCTCAAGGACCAGGCCTCGAAGTTGTCGGAGGCGGTGTCGGTCTTCCGGCTCCGCCGTGAGGAGAGTGGCGCCACGCCCGCGGCATCGCCGCTGCGCCGTCCCAGCTTCGCGACGAGTTCGCCTGCCCAAGGACGTCGCATGGTGGCGCCGGCACCTGCTGCAGGGCATCCGGCTTTGCCGCCAACGCCGTCGACCGACGAGTGGCAAAGCTTTTGACCCACAGATCCGTGATCGTCCAGCCCCTCGTGGCCTGTGGTGGACTCAGGCGAAGCGTCACCAGAGCTTGCCGCGCGCGCAGGGGCTGGCCGCATGTCGATCCCGGAGACCATCGCCCGCGATGGCCTCCTGAGGGATGGGCTGGAATTTTTTCGCGACAACTTCGCATGACGCCCCGCTGTATAGCTCAGCCCAGGTGCATCTCGTTGCCGACGCAGAGTGCTGGCTGGCACGCATCGACGATGAGTCCGGCCTTCGGGCTGCAATATTGGGTAGACATTCGGGCTCGCGATCACCGGCGCGAGGGTTGCTGCTGTCGTGACAGCTTGCAATCATGTCGCTAACCCGCCCGCTGTGATGACATCCGCGCCCATTGACGGCCTGATCGACTGGTACCGCGATCTGCCCTTGTCCCACCGGCAAGACATTGCCGCGTTTGTCGCATGCGCGGCGCCGGGCTTTGGAGCTTTGGATGTCTGGAATTCGCCTGACTTGCCAGGCGAATTCATCGCCACGATCCAAACCCTGCGCGGGGACTGCTATTACGAGGTCGGGCTTGCGCTCACGCTGCGCAGCGTCATCGAGTTCTTCATCATCTCCAGGCGCTCTACCCGGGCAGCGTGGCAAGAGGTGGCCCGCGCACTCGAGATTGCGGAAAATTCTGCCCCATCAGAATTGATCACGTCCAACCTGGAAAGCCTCGATTTCAGGGCCGAACAATGGATCAGGAGCTGCGACAAGTGGCGGATCCTGCGCGAGACGTCGCTTACAGATGACAACCTCAATGCCTATCTCGCGCTGAGGTAGAGCCTCCATAGGCTCGGTGGCCAATGCGAAAGCCAGCAGGAACAGCTCGGGAGTCAGCGGCCGCCGCCCGGTCAAAGACATTGATGCGTGCGCCACCGTGCACTTTTCCGCGGCGGCTTCTATGGTCCTGGCCTAGGCTCTGATGACCCTCATTGCGGGCTCACGAGGCGCATCCGTCTAGCCAACTCACCTTGAAGAGCCGCCAGTTGGCAGCCAGGATGGTGCCCACCAAACGCTCATTCTCTACACGTCGAGTTGCTCAATCCGCCCGTCAAAAGTAAGCGAGAAACTCGAGGTGTAGACCTCAAACTTGTAGGTATTTCCTCTTCCAGAGGTCCCGAAAGTTTGCAAAGTCTGAGTAGGTATCTACTAGAACAAGAAATACCTCTGCGCCATCGGCAACTCCTTCGCCGGCTCGCAGGTCAGCAAAACACCGTCCGCCCTCACCTCATAGGTCTGCGCGTCGATCTCCATCGTCGGCAAGTAGTGGTTGTGGACCATGTCGGCCTTCCTGACCGAGCGGCAGCCCTTCACCGGCACCAGGGTCTTGGCCAGGCCCAGCTTCTCGACATGGCCCTGCCCCGCCTGGCTGACAAAGGTCAGCGAGCCCTGCGACAAGGCCGCGCCGAAGGAACCGAACATCGGCCGGTAGTGCACCGGCTGCGGCGTCGGAATCGAAGCGTTGGCATCGCCCATCGCGGCGGCGGCGATGAAGCCGCCCTTGAGGATGAGCGACGGCTTCACGCCAAAGAAGGCGGGCTTCCACAGCACGAGGTCGGCCCATTTGCCGACCTCGATGCTGCCCACCTCATGGCTGATGCCGTGGGCCAGCGCGGGGTTGATGGCGAGCTTGGCGAGGTAGCGCTTCACGCGCGCGTTGTCATTGCCGGCGCCGTCGCCGGGCAAGGCGCCGCGCTGCACCTTCATCTTGTGGGCCGTCTGCCAGCAGCGCAGCGACACCTCGCCCACGCGGCCCATGGCCTGGCTGTCGGACGAGAACATGCTGATGGCGCCCAGGTCGTGCAGGATGTCCTCGGCGGCGATGGTCTCGCGGCGGATGCGGCTTTCGGCAAAGGCCAGGTCCTCGGCGATGCCCGCGTCCAGGTGATGGCAGACCATCAGCATGTCGAGGTGCTCGTCCAGCGTGTTGACGGTGAAAGGCCGCGTCGGGTTGGTGGAGCTGGGCAGCACATTGGCCTCCCCCACCACCTTCATGATGTCCGGCGCATGGCCGCCACCCGCGCCTTCGGTGTGGAAGCTGTGGATGGTGCGGCCCTTGAAGGCGGCAATGGTGTCTTCGACGAAGCCCGACTCGTTGAGCGTGTCGGTGTGGATGGCGACCTGGGTGTCGGTCAGCTCGGCAACGCTCAGGCAATTGTCGATGGCCGCGGGCGTGGTGCCCCAGTCCTCGTGCAGCTTGAGGCCGATGGCGCCGGCCTCAATCTGCTGCATCAAGCCTTCAGGTCGGCTTGCATTGCCCTTGCCCAGAAAGCCCAGGTTCATCGGGAAGGCCTCGGCGGCCTTCAGCATGGTGGCGATGTGATGCGGGCCCGGCGTGCAGGTGGTGGCCAGCGTGCCGGTGGCGGGGCCGGTGCCGCCGCCGATCATGGTGGTCACGCCGCTCATCAGCGCCTCTTCGATCTGCTGCGGGCAGATGAAGTGGATGTGCGTGTCGATGGCGCCGGGCGTCACGATGAAGCCTTCGCCCGCGATGACCTCGGTACCGGGGCCGATGACGATGTCCACGCCGGGCTGCACGTCGGGGTTGCCGGCCTTGCCGATGGCGGCGATGCGGCAGCCGCGCAGGCCGATGTCGGCCTTGACGATGCCCCAGTGGTCGAGGATGACGACGTTGGTGATGACGGTGTCGACCGCGTCACCCGCACCCGGGCCGTTTGACCGCTGCGACTGGCCCATACCGTCGCGCACAGTCTTGCCGCCGCCGAACTTGACCTCCTCGCCATAGCCGCCCGAACGCAGAGTCAGGTCGTGCTCGATCTCGATGACGAGGGCGGTGTCGGCCAGGCGCAGCCTGTCGCCGACGGTGGGGCCGAGCATCTCGGCATAGGCGCGACGGCCGATCTTCATAGTTTTCCGTTCACCAAACCGCGGAAGCCCCAGACGGCGCGGTCACCGCCTACGTCGACGAGCTCGACGGTGCGTGTCTGCCCCGGCTCGAAGCGCACGGCCGTGCCGCTGCAGATGTTCAGGCGCATGCCACGCGCGGCTTCGCGGTCGAAGCTCAGCGCCGCGTTGGTCTCGGCGAAGTGGTAGTGGGAGCCGACCTGGATGGGTCGGGTGCCGGCGTTGGCAACCTTGAGGGTCAGCGTGCGGCGGCCGGGGTTGAGTTCGTGTTCGCCCTCGGCGGTGATCAGCTCGCCGGGGATCATCACTTGCGGCCCCTCACCAGCCACCACAGGGCCACGCCGGCGGCGGCCACCAGGGCCGTCATGCCGGCGCCGTCCCAACCATGCAGGTGGACGGCGGGCGCGCCGTGGCCATCGTGAGCCAGGGCGGAAACGCCGATCAGGGGCAGCAGCAAAAGCATCTTGCGCATGGTGGCCTCAGGCAATGGGTTGGTGGACCGTGACGAGCTTGGTGCCGTCCGGGAAGGTGGCTTCGACCTGGATCTCGGGAATCATCTCGGCGATGCCGTCCATGACGTCGTCGCGGGTCAGCACGGTGCGGCCTTCGCTCATCAGCTCGGCCACCGTCTTGCCATCGCGCGCGCCTTCCAGGATGGCGGCGCTGATCAGCGCGACGGCTTCGGGGTAGTTGAGCTTGAGGCCACGCGCGCGGCGGCGCTCGGCCAGCAGCGCGGCGGTGAACAGCAGCAGCTTGTCCTTCTCACGAGGAGTCAGTTCCATATCTCGCTTCGCTCGATTCTTGTCAGTCAGTCCGAACGGCCGCAAAGGCCGGCCGAATCGTAGAGCGCCTGCCCCCTCGCTTCACCTGGACTGGGATGACTCAGATTAGCGTGAATCGTGCCAACCCCGTCACCAGCAACCTCACTTGCTACACAAGCGCGATTTTCAAGTTCGAACGTGGGATGTCGGCAGCGCTGACAGTTTTGTCGGCAGCGACGACCGTCGCGCACCGAGCGCCATACAAATCAAATACTTGGCCGCGTGGATCAGATATTGCAAAAAGCAGGCGTCATTCGAGTACTTATCAAAACCATGAGGAGACGAGCATGACTCTCAAGATCACCTCCCGCCGGCTCGCGGGTCTAGGCCTTTTGGTGGCCAGCGGTTGCGCGAGTGCGGCCGTGACGTTTTCCACCTTCATCCAAGCCGCTGACATCAGTGCCACGCTGGGGCAGAACAACACCATCGCCATCACCTACGCAGGCGACAAGTTCGTCGGCTCGGTCTATGTCGGGGCCAACAACCTGCAGCTCTACCAGAGCGACTTGAGCGGGGGCGTCGTGCAGAAGTTCGGCGCCCCACTGCCGTCGGGCGGCGGCGAGCCCGTCGTGGCTGCGGGTCTCGGCCAGGCCGGCTTTGTTGCGGGCTCGATCTACGCTTCGGGCTCCGACAACAAGATTTACCGCTACGCCCCCAACGGCGGGGCCCCGACGCTTTTCGCCAGCACTGATGACAACTCCGGCGTGCGGCAGATCTTCTTCGATCCGGGCTCATCCTTTGGCGGCAAGATGCTGGTGACGACCACGTCCGGCCACATTCTGAGCTTTGATTCGAGCGGCAACCGCACGTTGATCGCCAACGTCGGCGAAGACACTGAAGGCATGGACATCGCATCGGCCAACTACGGCAAGTACGCCGGGCAGTTGCTGGTGGCGTCCGAGGGCTCCGGCAAGATACGCGCGATCAAGGCCAACGGCGCGGTGACGGAACTGAAGGACGTCAGCGGCAAGGCCCTGCATATCTCCCTGGCCGAGACCGTCAGCACCGTGCCCCTTGATCTCGGTCTGTCCGGCAATTCACTGGAGGGCTTCTACGTCGCCAACTACGCGACCGACGTGCAGAAGGCCGGTGCGAACCAGTTCTCGGGCCTTCTCGGCGACACCATCGTGACCAGCGAGTTCGGCTCGAGCTCGCCCCTGTGGGACCTGCACTACAACGGCGACGCGCAGGATTCGTTCAACGTGTCTCAGGTGGGCACACTTCCCGGTCAGTCCGAAGACGGCATCTTCGTGACGGCCCAGCGCATCCAAGACGTGCATCCCACACCCGAACCCGCGATGCCCGCCCTGGCCGCTGCAGCGCTGCTGGCCATGGGTTGGGTGCGGCGCCGCCAAACCAGGCGCTGAACGCCACTCCAAGCCGCCTGCCGCCAACGCCACGCT
>Ga0194137_10000387_pt1 | contig 29966 bp, 24 predicted proteins | sample TARM_MetaG_T3_14_FD_134025 | JGI IMG/M metagenome (GOLD analysis project Ga0194137, IMG submission 134025) | Freshwater microbial communities from Pennsylvania, USA, analyzing microbe dynamics in response to fracking - TARM_MetaG_T3_14 (version 2) | ecosystem: Environmental > Aquatic >... | reverse complement strand
GGAAGACTCATGGCGCGCAGTCTATGCGCAGCCAAAGCATCCAGCCCGCCTGGGGTGTGATGAGTTGCGCGATCGGCGGGATCAGAGCCCGAGGATCAAGCGCCCAGGAAGTGACGGCGATAGCGGGCCGGCAGATCGGCGATGCGCATCAGCATGGGCAGGTCGGCCGTGTTGAAGTCGGGGTCCCAGGCCGGGGCGCCGAGGACCTTGGCGCCGCAACGCAGGTAGCCCTTGATCAGCGCGGGCGGGTCCACTTGCAGGTGGCGGTCCAGCTCTTCCACGGGGAGGGGCAGGCGGGGGCGCACTTGCAGGTCGATAGGGGCCAGATGGGTCTGGCGCAGCTGTTCCCACAGGCTGGCGGCCACGTGGCCACCGTCGCGCATGCTGATGCTGGCGCAGCCGATCATGGTGTCCAGCTCATTGCGGACCATGAACTCGGCCAAGGCACCCCACAAGGCCATGATGGCGCCGCCGTTGCGGTGCTCAGGGTGCACGCAGGAGCGGCCCAGCTCGACCATCTTGCCGCGCAGAGGGCGCAGGCGGGTCAGGTCGAACTCGGTTTCGCTGTAGAGGCCGCCCACGCGCTGGGCGGCATCGGGCGTCAGCACACGGTAGGTGCCGATCACCTGGCCAGGCTCGCCATCCGGGCTGGCCAGGCGCACGAGCAGGTGCTCGCAGTAGGGGTCGAACAAGTCGATGTCGTGGCCAGCGGGGCTGCCGGGAGGCACGCTCAAGCGCGCGCCCATCTCGTCGGCGAAGATGTCGTATCTCAGGCGCTGCGCGGCCCGAACATCTTCTTCAGTGCGAGCCCAAACGACTTCCAAGGCCTGGCGTTGTTCAGAGCTTGGGTGAAGTGACCTCCGTGCGGCACGAGATTCGGCCGAGCGTTGCGAGGACAGGTCTGCCATGGGCAGGGTGGGCAGGGGCAGGTCACGCATGGTCATCTCCAGTCGTTTGGCATCGTGGACATGAGCCGAAAGTGTGGGTTTTGGCGGTGACGACGCCGTGAACGTGTCATGACAATTGCGTGACGCGGAAGGGAGGTGCCAAATGGTCTGTGCCTGATTTCACGGGCACCCTGTGATCCGCGTAAATACTCATGACAAATCCTGAAACACGGGTATTTCCAGCGCTGCTAGGATGCGGTGTATGAGCATCCAGATCTTTGGTTTGCCCGTCTCCCGCGGTGTGGCCATCGGCCGTGCCGTGCTGGTGGCTTCCAGCCGGGTGGACGTGCCCCACGTCTTCATCGATACCTCGCTGATCGAGGAGGAGGTGGCGCGCCTGTTGGCGGCCCGTGATGTGGTGGCCGTCGAGTTCGACACACTCAAGCGCGATCTGCCCGCCGACGCGCCCGCCGAGTTGGCTGCGCTGCTGGATGTGCACCAGATGCTGTTGCAAGACGAGGCCCTGATCGGTGCGGCGGCCGACTGGATCCGCCAGCGGCACTACAACGCGGAGTGGGCCGTTTCGGCACAGTTGGAAGTGCTGGCCCGGCAGTTCGACGAGATGGAGGACGCCTACATCCGCGAACGCAAGGCCGACCTGGAGCAAGTGGTCGAGCGCCTGCTGCGCAGCCTGAGCCGTGGCGTGCCTTCACCAGTGCCCGATGCCAGCCGCTCAGGCGGTCGCGATTTCGGTGGTGACGAACCCCTGGTGCTGGTGGCCAGTGATATCGCGCCGGCCGACATGCTGTCCTTCAAGCGCAGCGTGTTCACGGGCTTCGTGACCGATGTGGGCGGCAAGACCTCGCACACGGCCATCGTGGCACGCAGCATGGACATCCCCGCAGTGGTGGGCGCCCGCCAGGCCAGCAGCCTGATCCGCCAGGACGACACCATCATCATCGATGGCGACGCCGGCCTGGTGATCGTGGACCCGTCTCCCATCGTGCTGGAGGAGTACCGCTTCCGCCAACGCCAAAGCGAGCTGGAGCGTTCGCGTCTGGCCCGCCTGCGCCACACGCCAGCCGTCACGCTGGATGGCGAGCGCATCGAGCTGCTGGCCAACATCGAGATGCCGGAAGACAGCCCGGTGGCGCTCGAAGCCGGTGCCGTGGGCGTGGGCCTGTTCCGCAGCGAATTCCTCTTCATGGGCCGCGCGGACAACCTGCCTGACGAAGAGGAGCAGTACGACGCCTACCGTCGCGCGGTCGAGGCCATGAAGGGCCTGCCCGTCGTGATCCGCACGGTGGACATCGGCGCGGACAAGCCGCTGGAAGGCTTGTCGTCCAGCGAGCTGCGACACGAGTCGGTTCTGAACCCGGCGCTGGGCCTGCGTGCCATCCGCTGGAGCCTGGCCGAGCCCAGCATGTTCCGGCGCCAGCTTCGTGCGCTGTTCCGCGCAGCACACCATGGCCCGGTCAAGATCCTCATCCCAATGCTGGCCAGCCAGCGCGAGATCCGTCAGACGCTGGACAACATCGCGCATGTGAAGCGGCAGCTGGCTGAGTCCGGCAAGCCGTATGGCGAGGTCGAACTGGGCGCGATGATCGAGGTACCGGCGGCCGCGCTGACCCTGCCGGTTTTCCTGCGCTATTTTGACTACGTCTCGATAGGCACCAATGACCTGATCCAGTACACGCTGGCCATTGACCGGGCCGATGAGGCCGTGGCCCATCTGTACGACCCCTGGCACCCGGCCGTGCTGCAGCTCCTCCATTCCACGATCACGCAGGCGCGTGCGGCGGGCAAGGGCGTGAGCGTGTGCGGCGAGATGGCGGGCGACCCGGCCTTCACCGAGTTGCTGCTGGCCATGGGCTTGCGCAGCTTCTCGATGCACCCTTCGCAGATCGCCTCGGTCAAGCAGCGCGTGCTGCGTGCGGACACGCGCCGCCTGGCGCCGCTGGTGGGCGCCGTGTTGCAAAGCGAAGAGCCGGAGGCCACGTGTGCCGAGCTGTTCCACGTGGGGGCTGCGGCCCACACGCAGCCGGCACAGCTCAGGGCCTGATCGATCAGGCCCGATCAGGGCATCAGCTCAGCGCTGGCCGAGCACTTCCCAGCGCTCGAGCAAGCTCATCAGTTCTTCGTCAATGGCTTCCATACGGGCATGCATGGCGCCCACATTGCTACCTTGCTTTTGATAGACATTGGGGTCGGCCAGCTGCCGATTGAGTTCGGCTTGCTCGGTTTCGAGCGCTTCTATGCGGCCCGGTAATTCGTCGAGCTCGCGCTGCTCCTTGTAGCTCAGCTTGCGCTTGGGCTGGGCCACCACCGGCCCGGCTTGAGGCACGGGCGCGTTGGTCTCGGGTGCCACGGTCACAGGCGTGCGCGTGTCGGCTTCGCGAGACTGTTTGGTTGCTGTGGCAATGCTGGCCGCGCCGGCCTTGCCCGATGCCAGGGCCTTGGCGCGCCGAGACTGGATCAACCAGTCTTCCACGCCGCCTTCGTACTCGCGCCAGGCACCATCACCTCCGGCCACCAGGGTGCTGGTGACCACGTTGTCGAGGAAGCGCCGGTCGTGGCTGACCAGGAAGACCGTGCCGGGGTAGTCGGCCAGCAGCTCTTCGAGCAGGTCCAGCGTGTCGATGTCGAGGTCGTTGGTGGGTTCGTCCAGCACCAGCACATTGCTGGGTTTGGCGAACAGGCGCGCCAGCAGCAGGCGGTTGCGCTCACCGCCGCTGAGCGTGCGCACAGGCGAGTTGGCGCGGGCCGGCGAGAACAGGAAGTCCTGCAGATAACCCATCACGTGCTTGCGCGAACCGTTGATGTCGATCCACTCGCTGCCCGGGCTGATGAAGTCGGCCAGCGTGGCATCGAGGTTGAGGTGGTCGCGCATCTGGTCGAAGTAGGCCACGCTCAGGTTGGCGCCTTGCTTGACGCTGCCGCTGTCGGGCTGCAGTTCACCCAGGATGATCTTGAGCAGGGTGGTCTTGCCCGCGCCATTGGGGCCGACGAGGCCGACCTTGTCGCCGCGCATGATGGTGCCCGAGAAGTTCTTGACCACGGTGCGGCCGCCAAAGCTTTTGCTGACGCCTTCGAGCTCGGCCACGATCTTGCCGCTGCGGTCGCCTTGCGAGACCTCCATCCTGGCGCGTCCGACCACATCGCGCCGTGAGGCGCGGGCATCGCGCAGATCATGCAGGCGCTTGACACGGGCCACCGAGCGCGTGCGGCGCGCTTCCACGCCCTTGCGGATCCACACTTCTTCTTGCGCCAGGAGCTTGTCGAAGCGCGCGTTGGCCAGGGCCTCGTCGGCCAGTTGCTGGGCCTTGAGCGTTTCGTAGGCTGCGAAGTTGCCGGGGTAGGAGCGCAGAATACCGCGGTCCAGTTCGACGATGCGCGTGCAGACGTTGTCGAGGAAGGCGCGGTCGTGCGAGATCAGCACGATGCTGCCTTTGAAAGCCACCAGCAACTCTTCCAGCCAGGTGATGGCGTCCAGATCAAGGTGGTTGGTGGGCTCGTCCAGCAGCAGCACATCGGGGCTGGCCACGAGCGAGCGCGCCAGGGCCACGCGCTTCTTGGTGCCGCCCGACAGGCCTGCAATCGGCAGGTTTGGGTCCAGGCGCAGGCGCTGCAGGGTCTCATCGACACGCTGCTCCCAGTTCCAGCCATGGCGCGATTCGATGAAGGTCATCAGCGCGTCCAGATCGTCGCCCTCGGCATGGGCCTCGAAACGTTCGCGAGCGGCCTTGACCTCGGCCAGGCCTTCGCTGACGGTGCTGAACACCGTGGCGCCTTCGGTGAAGCCGGGTTCCTGCGGCACGTAGGACACCTCCACGCCGCTTTGGGCCTGAACCTGCCCGTCATCGAGCTTCTCCAGCCCCGCCATGATCTTGAGCAGCGAGGACTTGCCCGTGCCATTGCGGCCGATCAGGCCCACGCGTTCGCCGGTTTCCAGCGAGAGGTCGGTGTGGTCGAGCAGGGCCACGTGGCCAAAGGCCAGGCAGGCGTTACTCAGGGTCAGGACAGCCATGGGGGATCGCAGTGCGGTGAAGAGAAGACAACCCGCTATTGTCGCCGCTTGGCCAGGTTTTGAGGGTGCGATCTTGGTGAGAGCCGCCGCCCCGTCAGTTCAAGCGGCCTGGACGCGGGCTTCCAGCGCGTCGATGAAACGCTTGGCCACGTCCCAGCCCGTCTGCTGGGTGATCTCCTGGAAACACGTCGGGCTGGTCCCGTTGATCTCGGTGAGCCGCTCGCCGATGATGTCCAGCCCCACCAGCAGCAGGCCGCGCGCCGCCAGGATGGGGCCCAGGTGCCGTGCAATCGCCAGGTCGGATTCGCTCAGCGGCTGGGCCACCCCCTTGCCGCCGGCCGCCAGGTTGCCGCGCACCTCGCCGCCTTGCGGGATGCGGGCTAGGGCATAGGGCACGGGCTCGCCGTCAATCAGCAGCACGCGCTTGTCGCCTTGGGCAATGGCAGGCAGGAACTGCTGGACCATGATGGTCTGCTGGCCATCCTTGGTGAGCGTTTCGGCGATGCTGCCAAGATTGAGGCCATCGTCGCGCACGCGGAAAATGCCCATGCCGCCCATGCCGTCCAGAGGCTTGAGGATGATGTCCTTGTGGGTGGCGTGGAAGGCGCGCACGGCGTCGATGCTGCGTGTCACCAGCGTGGGCGCGATGTAGAGCGGGAACTCCAGGATGGCCAGCTTCTCGGGGTGCTCGCGCAGGGCCTGCGGCTTGTTGAACACCCTGGCACCCTCGCGCTCGGCCTGGGTCAGCAGGTGCGTGGTGTAAAGGTACTCGGCATCAAAAGGCGGGTCCTTGCGCATCAGCACGGCGTCCACCGCAGCCAGGGCCAGCTCGGCGGCTTCGAGTTCGTCGAACCAGTCGTGCACATCGTCCGTCAAGGCAATGCGGCGTGCCTGGGCCTGCACTTGCCCGCCTCGTTGCCAGACGATGTCATGCGGTTCGCAGGCCCACAGCTCATGGCCGCGCGCGGCCGCCTCTCGCATCATCGCGAAGGTGCTGTCCTTGTAGGTTTTGAAGGTGTGCAGTGGGTCGGCAACGAAGAGCAGCTTCATGATGCGTCGGTATCCAGGTCAGGGCGATGACGGAAGTTTTCCACGAACAGCGTGAGCACGCCGGCCACCAGGCCCCAGAAGGCCGAGCCTACGCCCAATATCGTCACGCCCGACAGCGTCACGAGAAACGTGATAAGCGCCGCCTCGCGAAAGCGCTCTTCACGCAGGGCGGCCGCCATGCCATTGGCGATGGTGCCCAGCAAGGCCATGCCGGCCACGCCCATGATCAGCGTCGGCGGGAAGGCATTGAGCAGCCCGGCCACGGCACCGCCCAGCGCGCCCATGGCGAGGTAGAACAGGCCTGCCATGACTGCAGCGGTGTAGCGCTTCGCCGGGTCGCTGTGCGCATGCGGGTTGAGCACGATGGCCGCCGTGATGGCCGCCAGGTTGAAGGTATAGCCACCGAAAGGCGCCAGCACGATGGTGGCCAGGCCAGACCAGCTCATCAAGGGCGACACCGGCGCCGCATAGCCCGACACGCGGATGGCCGACACACCCGGCACCGCCTGCGAAGCCATGGTCACGATAAACAAAGGCAGACCCATGCCGATGACCGCATGCCAGGACCACTGCGGCGTTACCCACACCGGCTGGGCCCAGCTCAGGTTCAGCGCCTTTGTGTTGAGCAGGCCCTGTGCGGCAGCCAGACCGGTGCCCAGCAGCAGCACGCCCAGCACGGCATAACGTGGCCACCAGCGCTTACCCACCAGGTAGGTCAGCAGCATGGCCACCACCAGGCCCGGGTTGGCCGAGCCGCCGGCAAAGGCCATCAGCGCGAATTTGGCCAGGATGCCCGCCAGCAGGGCCGAGGCCAGTGCCACGGGGATGCGGTCCATGATGCGCTCAAACCAGCGTGTGATGCCGCACAAGAGCATCAACACGCCACACACGAGGAAGGCGCCCGTGGCCTCGCCCAGCGACACGCCGCTGGCCGCACTGGCGATCACGGCCGCACCTGGTGTGGACCAGGTGATCAGGATGGGCGCACGCGTCCACAGCGACAGGCCGATCGTGGTCAGGCCCATGCCGATGCCCAGCGCCAGCACCCATGAGCTGATCTGCTCCGGTGTGGCGCCCAATGAGCGGGCCGCGTGGAAGATCAGCGCGATGGTGCTGGTGAAGCCCACCAGCGTGGCGACAAAGCCGGCCGACACCGCTGCGGGCGACAGGTCTCGCAGCACATGGGGCGACGACGATGAAGGCGCAGGTGTGCTCAGATCTCGACCTTGGAGCCCAGCTCCACCACGCGGTTGGCCGGCAGGCTCAGGAAGCCGGCCGCATCAGCCGCATTGCGGTGCATGCTGGCAAACAGCTTCTCGCGCCACGGTGCCATGCCGGTGCCGATGGTCGGGATGACGATGTCGCGAGACAGGAAATAGGACGTTTCCATCGGGTCCAGATCAATGCCGTGTCCCTTGATGAGCTTGAGCGCCTCGGGCACATCCTGGATGTTCATGAAACCGAAGTGCAGGCTGATCTGCCAACAGTCGTGTCCAAGCGGCTCGACTTCGACGCGCTCCTCGCCTCCGATCCAGGGCACCTCATGCGACTTCACGGTCACGAACAGGTTCTGCCTGTGCAGCACCTTGTTGTGCTTGAGGTTGTGCAGCATCGCGTTGGGCGTGTTGCCCTTGTCTGAATTGAGGAAGACGGCGGTGCCGGCCACGCGCGTGGGCGGGCTCTGGAAGATGGCTTCCAGGAAGGAGGGCAGGTCGATGGCATCGTTGCGCAGGGCCTCGGCCATCAGGATGCGGCCGCGCTTCCAGGTCAGCATGATGCTGAACACAAAGGCGGCGATCAGCAGGGTGAACCAGCCGCCATGCACCACCTTCAGCACGTTGGACGAGAAGAAGATCAGCTCGATGGCCAGGAAGAAGCCTGTGCTGCCGGCACACAGCAACCATGGGTAATTCCAGCGATAGCGCATCACGAAGAAGATCATCAGTGTGGTCAGCACCATGGTGGCCGTCACCGCGATGCCGTAGGCCGTGGCCAGTGCGCTCGACGAACCGAAGATGCCCACGGCGATCACGATGGCGCCGAACTGCATCCAGTTGACCGAAGGGATGTAGATCTGCCCGGCTTCCTTGACCGAGGTGTAGATCATGTTCAGGCGCGGCAGATAGCCCAGCTGGATGGCCTGCTTGGTCACCGAGAAGGTGCCCGAGATGGTGGCCTGCGACGCGATCACCGTGGCCACCGTGGCCAGCCCGACCATGGGCAGCAGCGCCCAGTCCGGCACCAGCAGGAAGAAGGGGTTGTTGACCGCCTCGGGCTTGGCCAGGATGAGCGCACCTTGACCAAAGTAGTTCAAGATCAGCGCAGGGAAGACCAGGCTGTACCAGGCCAGCTGGATCGGGCGTTTGCCAAAGTGGCCCATGTCGGCGTAGAGCGCCTCCGCACCGGTGACGGCCAGGAAGACGGCACCCAGGATCAGCATCGTGTTCCAACCGCTCTGGATGGCGAAATGAAACGCCCAATAGGGGTTCAGCGCATGCAGTACCTCGGGCTGACGCACCACCCACATGCCTCCAAAGCCAGCCAGCGAGAGGAACCACACCACCGTGATCGGCCCGAAGAACTTGCCCACCGCGCCCGTGCCGTGCTTCTGGACGGCATAGAGCGTGGCCAGGATGATCAGCGTGATCGGCGCGATATAGGGTTTGAAGGCCGGCGTGGCGATTTCCAGGCCCTCCACGGCCGACAGCACCGAGATGGCCGGCGTGATCACCCCATCGCCATAAAACAGTGCCGCGCCCAGGATACCCATCACGATCAGGGCATAGCGCAGGCGCGGTTTGGATTCGGTGGCACTGGAGGCCAGGGCCATCAGCGCCATGGTGCCGCCTTCACCGTTGTTGCTCGCCTTGAGCACCATGGCCACGTATTTCGTGGACACGATGACGGTCAGCGTCCAGAACACCATGGAGAGCACCCCCAGGATGTTGTCGTGGCTGACCGGCGCGTGGCCAGTGTTGAACACTTCCTTGAGTGCGTAGAGGGGACTGGTACCGATGTCCCCATAGACCACGCCCAGGGCGCCCAGGGTCAGCGCGGCCAACTGCCTCCCCTCGGGGGAAGCCTTGGCGGCAGGGGCGTGTCCATCAACAGTTGCTTGCACGATCAGACGATGCTGTTCAACACGCCCCCATTCTGCCGGTTTACGGGCCGGTTTTTGTTGCAATGCACAAGCCGGTGGCCTCCAACTGTGGCCAATCAGGCATAAACCTCGGCGTTCGGGTCGGTGGCCTCCAGTTCGTAACTGGCTGCCAGCATGGCCAGGCGTCCGATAACCCCATACATATAGAAGCGATTGGGGGCGCTGGCACCCGGTTTCAGGCCGGGGCGGGGCAACTGGGTCGGCTCAGCGAAGGCCAGGGGCTCGAAGCTGGAGCCGGGGGCGTTGAGGTTTTCGTCGACCCCCCGCTCGGCGTGGACACGGTAGAAGCCGCCCACGACGTAACGGTCGATCATGTAGACCACGGGTTCGGCCACGGCCTCATTGATGCGCTCATAGGTGGGGACGCCCTCCTGGATGATCACGCGGTTGACCTCCTGGCCATCCTTGACCACCGACATCTTGTTGCGCGTGCGGCGGTTGAGTTCGACCACCTCCTTGGCGTCGCGCACGGTCATGATGCCCATGCCATAGGTGCCGTTGTCGGCCTTGACGATGGCGAAAGGCTTCTCGTTGATGCCGTATTCCTTGTACTTGCGGCGGATCTTGTTCAGCAGGGCATCGACCTGCGCTTCCAGGCATTCCGAGCCGGTGCCCTCCTGGAAATTGACCTCGTCGCAGACCGAATACATGGGGTTGATCAGCCAGGGGTCCATGCCCAGCAGCTTGGCGAACTTCTTGGCGACCTCTTCATACGACTCGAAATGCCGGCTCTTGCGGCGCACGGCCCAGCCGGCATGCAGGGGGGGCAGGAGGTACTGCTCGTGCAGGTCTTCCAGCACGCTGGGAATACCGGCCGACAGATCGTTGTTGAGCAGGATGGTGCAGGGGTCGAAGTGCTTGAGGCCCAGGCGGCGCTTGGTGCGCACGAGCGGCTCCAGCGTCAAAGTGGAGCCGTCGGCCAAGGACAGTTCCGTGGGCTCGGTGATGCTGTCGTCAAGTGTTCCTAGGCGGACGTTGAGGCCGGCCGTGGCGAAGATCTGCACCAGGCGCTGAACGTTCGACAGATAGAAAGTGTTGCGGGTGTGTTTCTCGGGGATGAGCAGCAGGTTCTTGGCTTCCGGGCAGATCTTCTCGATGGCGGCCATGGCGGCCTGCACGGCCAGGGGCAGCATCTCCGGGGTCAGGTTGTTGAAGCCGCCGGGGTAGAGGTTGGTGTCGACCGGAGCGAGCTTGAAACCTGCATTGCGCAAGTCCACCGAGGTGTAGAAGGGGGGCGTGTGCTCCATCCATTCCAGCCGGAACCAGCGTTCGATGGCGGGCACGGACTCCAGCATGCGCTGCTCCAGCTCGTTGATGGGGCCGGTCAGGGCGGTGATCAGGTGAGGGACCATGGTGCGGGGCTGGCTATGGTTGATTTGCGTATTTGCTTGCGCGGCAATCGTAGCAAGATCAGGGCGGCTGCGTCTTATTCAAGAGCGTATTCACCAAAGCCACCCGCTCCAGCGGCCGCACCAAAAAAAGCAAAAGGCTGCCCGAAGGCAGCCTTTTTGCGCATCTGAATCGACCGAAGCAGCCCAGAGAGGCCGCCCCGGTCAGGCAGATCACCAGTGGGATTACTTGTGATAAGCCGTTTCGCCGTGAGACGTGATGTCCAGGCCTTCGCGCTCGTCTTCTTCCGACACACGCAGACCGATCACCAGATCAACGATCTTGTAGGCGATCAGCGAGACCACAGCCGACCACACCACGGTCACGCCCACAGCCTTGGCCTGGATCACGAACTGAGTCCAGATCGAGAAGTCCTTGGGGGTGGTCATGGTCACCGTGACCCAGTCGGCCACCGTGCTTGGGCCACCCAGGTTGGGCGAGTTGAAGATACCGGTGGTCAGGGCACCGAAGATACCGCCAACGCCGTGCACGCCGAACACGTCCAGCGTGTCGTCCGCGCCCAGCAGCTTCTTGAGGCCCGTCACGCCCCACAGGCAGACCAGACCGGCGCCGAAGCCGATGATCACGGCGCCACCCAGGCCGACGTTGCCGGCAGCGGGTGTGATGGCGACCAGACCTGCGACGGCACCCGAAGCGGCACCCAGCATCGAAGCCTTGCCCTTGAGCAGGCCTTCACCCAGACACCAGCCCAGCACAGCGGCAGCGGTGGCGATGAAGGTGTTCATGAAGGCCAGGGCAGCGAAGCCACCAGCTTCCAGGGCGGAGCCTGCGTTGAAGCCGAACCAGCCCACCCACAGCAGCGAGGCGCCAACCATGGTCAGCGTCAGCGAGTGCGGGGTGAACGATTCCTTGCCGAAGCCAATGCGCTTGCCGATCATGAAGGCACCGACCAGACCTGCGACAGCGGCGTTGATGTGCACCACGGTACCGCCGGCGAAGTCCAGCGCGCCCCATTGCCAGATCAGACCGGCCTTGGCGTTCACGGCGTCAACCACAGCCTTGCTGGAGTAAGCGTCAGGACCTTCCCAGAACCAGACCATGTGGGCGATCGGGGCATAGCTGAAGGTGAACCACAGCACCAGGAACAGCAGCACGGCCGAGAACTTGGCGCGTTCGGCGAAGGCACCAATGATCAGGCAGCAGGTGATGCCGGCGAAGGTGGCCTGGAAGGCCGCGAACACCAGTTCGGGGATGTACACACCCTTGCTGAAGGTGGCAGCGTTGGCGAAGGTGCCGCCAACGTTGTCCCAGATGCCCTTCATCAGGATGCGGTCCATGCCACCGATGAAGGCATTACCCTCGGTGAAGGCCAGGCTGTAGCCGTAAACGAACCACAGCACGACGATCAGCGAGAAACCCACCATCACCTGCATCAGCACGGACAGCATGTTCTTGCTGCGCACCAGGCCGCCGTAGAACAGGGCCAGGCCAGGCACGGTCATCAGGATCACCAGCAGGGTGGAGACCAGCATCCAGGTGGTGTCGCCCTTGTTGGGCACGGGTTGCGACGCGGCAGCTGCGGCAGCGGACGCTGCGTCGGAAGCCGCAGCCGCAGCGGGTGCGGCTTCAGAAGCGGCAGGAGCGGCGGCCGATGCGGCTTCGGTGGCTGATGCCGCGACTGGGGCCGAAGCAGTGTCCTGAGCGTAAGACACGCCCAGTACACCGAAGGCGGCGAGCCCCAGTGCGATTGACGCAAGGAGTTTTCTCATGTGGGAGCCTCTTGGAACTGAAATAGGTGAGCTACAGCACGCACACCTATTGGTGTGGGCCACAAAAAGGGAGGGGAATCAGGCGGGATGCCCGAGAGCAATCAGAGCGCGTCCTTGCCGGTTTCACCGGTCCGGATGCGGATTACCTGCTCCAGCGTCGTCACGAAGATCTTGCCGTCGCCGATCTTGCCGGTGCGGGCAGACGACTCGATGGCTTCGATCACGCGGTCGAGGATGGACTCGTCGACTGCGGCTTCGATCTTGACTTTGGGCAGGAAGTCGACCACGTATTCCGCGCCACGGTACAGCTCGGTGTGGCCCTTCTGGCGGCCGAAGCCTTTGACTTCGGTCACGGTGATGCCCTGAACGCCGATGGCGGACAGAGCCTCACGCACTTCATCAAGCTTGAACGGCTTGACGATGGCGGTCACCATTTTCATGGTTGGTTCTCCGGTGAGGTTGGCAAAAAATTCAGACGAATGCAGGTCTGCAGGATCTGTGCCAGCGCGCCAAAAGAGGGAATGACTGAAGAGGCTGAAACGGGCGCGCACCGAATTGGCTGCTTAACTCTGTATTCGCACTAATAAGGTGCTCACACGTAAATGAATCACGATTGCCTCATTTGTGTGCACCATTAATGTGCTCAGAGGTGATTCCGCTCTAGGGAGCATCGCCCTGCAATGGGGCTGTGTGGTACTGCTCGGGGGCGTCAAGTCGCCTTCAAGAGGGGCCCGTTCGGGGGAAGACGCCGTCGCGCTGGCTGGCTAGCATCACGGGCTTCACGTCCATTCCTGAGGTTGCAGCGACATGCCCCTGGCCACCGTTCACAGCCGCGCACTCGATGGCCTCAATGCGCCGGAGGTCACCGTGGAAGTCCACCTGGCCAACGGTTTGCCCTCGTTCACGCTGGTGGGGCTGGTTGATACCGAGGTCAAGGAAGCCCGCGAACGCGTGCGTGCCGCACTCAGCAACTCGGGGCTGGAGTTTCCTTTCAACAAGCGAGTCACAGTGAACTTGGCCCCTGCGGATCTTCCCAAGGAGTCAGGCCGGTTCGATCTACCGATTGCACTGGGCATCCTGGCCGCGATGGGGCATTTGGACCTGGCCAAGCTCGATGAGCTGGAGTTCGCCGGAGAGTTGTCGCTGGGTGGGGAACTCAGGCCTGTCAGAGGTGCCTTGCCCATGGCCTTGGCACTCAGGCGCGTGCAGCTGAAGCGTGGCAAAGGCGAATCCCGAGCGGGCGACAGACCACGCGGCCTGGTCTTGCCATCTGACAGCGCGAAGGAAGCCGCGCTGGTCGACGGCGTGCGCTTGTATGGTGCCCATCATCTGATGGACGTGGTCGAGGCCTTGCGCGCACAGGATGCTCAGGCCAACGGTCAGGACCTCGTGCGGGCCACACCCGCTGCAACGCTTGGCCAATCGCTCGTGCTGCCTGACCTCATGGAGGTCAAAGGCCAGACCGCAGCCAAGCGTGCGCTGGAGGTGGCGGCGGCGGGCGGGCATTCGCTGCTGATGGTGGGTCCGCCGGGCACGGGCAAGTCGATGCTGGCACAGCGCTTTGCGGGGCTGCTGCCGCCTTTGAATGACGACGAGGCGTTGGAATCTGCCGCGGTACTGAGTCTGGCGGGGCGCTTCGATCCCCGCTGCTGGCGCCAGCGTCAGATGCGCAGCCCGCATCACACAGCCTCATCGGTGGCGCTTGTCGGTGGTGGTTCGCCACCACGGCCTGGCGAGATCTCGCTGGCGCACCATGGCATCTTGTTTCTGGATGAATTGCCCGAGTTCCCCCGCGCTGCCCTCGAGGCCTTGCGCGAGCCGCTTGAAACAGGCCACATCACGATTGCCAGGGCGGCCAGGCGCCATGATTTCCCGGCGCGCTTCCAGCTGATCGCTGCGATGAACCCATGTCCATGTGGCCATTTTGGCAACCCGCTGAAAGCCTGTCGATGCACGCCCGATCAGGTTGCGCGCTATCAGGCCAAGCTCAGCGGCCCTTTGCTGGACCGGGTTGATGTGCAGATCGATGTGCCGGCCGTGTCACCCGAGGTGCTGGCAGCGAGCCCTGATGGCGAGAGCAGCGCCAGCATCGCCTTGCGTGTGCAGCGGGCCCATGACAGGCAGCGCCTTCGCCAGGGCGTGCTCAACGCCGCGTTGAGCGGCGCCTTGCTCGAGGCGCATGCGCAGGCCGATCGCCAGGCCATGGCCTTCCTGCAAACGGCCTGTGCGCGCCTGGGCTGGTCCGGTCGGGCCTTTCACCGTGTGCTCAAGCTGGCACGCACGATTGCCGATCTGGCGGGTGCCGATGAGGTCCGGCAAGCGCACATGGCCGAGGCCATTCAATACCGGCGCGTTTTGCAGGCGTCGTGATGTGGGGCTAGACTGCGCCCGTCTAGCTGCTGGAGATGACGACCATGACGAAGAAGAAGCCTGCCCGCCACGTGTTGACCACCTTGCTGATGAGCGGTGTGATGGCGGTGATACCCACGGCGCAAGCGGCTGACAAGGTCAAGGCCGGAGCGGCATCGTCAGCGCCTCTGGTCAAGGTCGACAAGGCCTGGATTCGCGCCACGGTGCCCGGGCAAAGCGGCACGGGCGGCTTCATGGACCTCACCGCGTCTCGCCCCTTGACCCTGGTGGGATTCGGCACCAGTGTGGCCAGCGAAAGCGAGCTGCACGAGATGGCGATGGATGGCGGCGTGATGCGCATGCATCCCGTGGACGCGCTGCCCTTGCCTGCTGGCCAGACGGTGAGCCTGAGCCCTGGTGCCGGTGGCCATCACTTGATGATGATGGGCCTCAAGCGGCAACTCAAGGACGGCGAGGAGATCACCTTGAAGCTCAAGCTGCGCACGGCTGACGGCAAGAGCTTGACGCAGGAGGTCAAGGTGCCCGTCAAGAGCGGGGCCGCAGGTGGTGCCAGTGCCATGCATGACGGGATGTAGAAGGTGCCGTCAAGCCACCCTCGTTGGGGTGTCTCAATAGACCAAATCTCACAAATGGGCCAGGACATCCTGCATATGCTTTGAAGCGCGCCAACAAGGCGCCTTCATTCAATACATTCATCAGGGAGTCTCATGACAAGCTCACGCGCAAGCCGCGTCGGGGTTGGCTTGGTTATGGGCGCATGCGCGTCCATGAGCCAGGCTGCCGACACATCGGCCATTTTCAGCACTTACTTCAACCAGCGGGCAGACGTCAATTTCGTTGAGCCTTACCGGGGCTGGAGCAGGGCCGGCGATAACTTCGAGCAGGTGGTGACCAGTCTTATTCGTGAGGCCCGCAGCAGTCTCGATGTGGCGGTCATGGTTGTCACCTTGCCTCATGTTGCGCAGGCGCTGGCCGATGTCGCACAACGTGGCGTGCGCGTGCGCGTGATCATGGACAACAGCTACCGCAGGGACTGGTCAGCATTGACGCCCGATGAGGTGGCCAGTCTGAGTGCGGAAGATCAGGAGCTCTGGGCGGAGGTCGATACCTTCGTCGATGCGGACGGTGATGGTGAGGTGACCGAGGCAGAACGTGCATCCGGTGACGTGGCCTTCATCTTGGCGAGCGCCGGGATCCCGGTCATCGACGACACGGAAGACGGCAGCAAGGGATCCGGGCTGATGCACCACAAGTTTGTCGTGGTGGATGGGCGCACCGTGTTGACGGGGTCAGCCAACTGGACCCACAGCGGCTTTTTCGGTGATATCGGTCGGCCATCCAGTCGGGGCAATGCCGAGAACTTGGTCGTGGTTCGGCAGGAGCAGGTCGCCCAGGCTTACGCGCAAGAGTTTGCGCTGATGTGGGGGGATGGGCCTGGCGGGCAACGGGACAGCCGTTTTGGTGTGCGCAATGGCATGCGCCCTGCGATGACGGTGAACACGCCGGATGGCATGGTGCAACTGCAATTTGGCCCATCTTCGGCCACGAAGCCATCGCAGGACACGACCGTGGGGCTGATCGACGCCACGCTCAAATCGGCTACGCACCGCGTTGATCTTGGTGCTTTCGTGATCACGGATGCAAGCCTGACAGACACCATGGGACTTTGGCCGCAAGTGGGGTGACCGTGCGGGGCATCTTCGATCAAGGCTATGTCTACAACATATACAGCGCCACGCTCGATATGTGGGGCTTGAGGCTGTTGGATGGCAACTGCATGCTCAAGCCCTCACTGCACCCTTGGCGCGTGACGCCGCAGGCCATTGGGTATGCCGTCTTGCCGGAAGGCGACAAGCTGCATCACAAAGTGGCCGTGCTGGACGACGCCACGGTCATCACGGGCTCCATGAACTGGTCGTCGGAGGCCTTGCGCAGCAACGACGAAAACCTGCTCATCGTGCACTCGCCGGTTGTGGCAGCTGCATTTCGTCAGGAGCTGGATCGCCTGCATGCCGCGGCTGTCTATGGTCCTTCGTCAAGCTTGCGCTCGCAGGCCGTGCGTGATGCACAGCGCTGTACCGCCCCCAACTGAACTCAATACGGGAGAGAACATGAATCGCCTTCTTTCGAAGGCTGTGCGCTGGATCGGTCGCATTGCCTTGCCGCTGGCACTCGCCGTACCGGCTTGGGCTGCCGATGTACCCGCGCCAGGTGAGGTCAATATCATCTCGGTCAAGGAGTCCATGAGCCCAGCCGATTCGGCATTCCAGGCGTGTGTCACTGGCTTGCCGGCCGGGCAGACGGTGGCCGTGGGCGTGGATAAATCCATCAGCCGAACCGGCATGGTCAAGTTCGATGGGCAGGCTGCAGACGGCTCCTTGCTGATCGAGGCCAAGGGCTTCGGCTACAAGATCGACGAGAAGCTCGGCGTCTGGAAAGAAGGCTACGTGTCCGAGAGGATGCAGCGCAAGCTGCTGCGGCAGGCCGATCGGCAGATGCAGGCTGCCAAGTCCGTGGGCCGTGCCATCAGGTGGGTGGTACCCAATGCGGGCATTCAGCGTGCTTTCCAGCAATTGTTGAGCGGTCGGATCCCAGTCGAGGTGGCTGTGCCCAAGCCCGAGTGCCCAAAGTCCGGCGGTAGTCAGGGCAGCGGCACTGACGGCTCGTTCTGATCCATTGCCTTAGGATGCGAGTGATGAAAAGCCAGCCCGACTACAGATTGGTGTGCTCCTGGGGGGCAAGGCAGCAGTCGGCCCAGGCTGTCGCGCAAGACGTCCTGCGCTGTTCGGCGCAATTGCTGTTGGCCTGTCCCGAACTGGGGGCCTGGCATTACTTGGGTCGCAAGGATGTTCTGGTGGCACAACCACAAGAGGTGGACGCCGTGCGCGCCGAGGTGCTGGCTTGCGGCAACGGTGCGCGTGGTGCGCCCGCACCCGATCTGGTGCTGCCCGTCGGTTTCGACTCCTTGCTGCTGACGGCCAAGTCGCAGGGCGCAGCGTGGATGGCGCACATCGGCTCGGGCGTGGACATCGCATGGAATCGCGTGTCGCTGACACCGCCGCGCACAGGCCCTCTGGCGCAAGCATTGACCGAGCCGGTCATGATGGAGCGCCTGTTTCGCTTGATGATCGCCCTGTGGCAGCCGGATTGGGCTACCGTGTCGCACACCGACATGGATGACCCGGATCCAGGTGCGCCCGTGCCAGTGCACTGGCTGCTGTATGGCCGAGAGCCCTTGCCGCGTGACGTGCGCTTGCCGCCGGGCGTGAGCCTGTGTGGCGTGGCTGGCGAGGCAGTTGATGCTCACAAGGTGCCAGACTGGCATCTACCGGGCCCGTATCTGCGTACGACACCGGCCGACGAGCGTTTCAACTACGCCACGCCCGCGCATCGGGCTGCATGCGAGCAATTGAAGACAGTGCTGCGGCAGGCGCGGTGGCTGCCCGAATCAGCAGCCAACTGAGCAACTACCCAACAAAGCTTCACTGATCTTCCAGGCGCCTGGGCGGATAGGTGTCCCAGCCCTGGCAGCCAGGGCATTGCCAGAAGTAATGCTGGCTCTCGAACCCGCAGGCCGCGCAGCGGTAGCGCTGCAAGGGCTTGGCGGCAGTGGCCATGGCCTGCTGCAGGCGCTCGATCTCGGGCTCGTCCAGCGGCACATGCGTGGCCAGGCGCTCGCGGATCAGGCCTTGTGCGGCGCTCAGCGAGGGTTGGGCGCTGATGTGGGCCATCAAGGCCTGGCGGCGTGCGGCGGCATCGGGCTGCAGGCTGTTGAAGGCGTTGAGCACGTCCACGGACTGGATCTGGGTGTAGAGGCTTTGCAGCTTGTGCAGCGCGGCGTTGTTTTCACCGCAGGCCTGTGCGCACTTGGCATAGTCCTGGGCGATGAGCGCGAAGGCCTGAGGCTGCATGGCCATGAGCTCGTCCCACACACGCAAGGCTTTTTGATGTTGCCCTTGACGTGCCAGGCGCAGTCCTTGAATCACCAACGGGCGCGCCGCTTGTGGTGCCGCTTCGCGGGCGCGTTGCAGGGCTTGCTCGGCTTCTTCGGGGTGGCCGCGTGAGTCGGCTTCACCGGCGATCTCGCACCAGTGATGGGCCATGCGCTGCGAGAACGAGCCGGTTCCGGCCGCTTCGAGTTGGCGGGCCACTTCGATGGCCGGATGCCAGTTGCGTGAGCGCTCGTGCAGGGACAGCAGGGCCAGGCGGGCGTCGGTGCTGAAGGCCGTGCCTTCCAGGGCTTTGAAGGCCTCCTCGGCGCGGTCGAACAGACCTGCCTTCATGAAGTCCTGGGCCAGGGCATGCTGGGCGCGCTCGCGCTCGTCGCGCTTGAGGTCGGCGCGGGCCAGCAGGTGTTGGTGCACGCGAATGGCACGTTCGTATTCGCCACGGCGGCGAAACAGGTTGCCCAGGGCGAAATGCAGGTCGGATGTATCTGGGTCGTGCTGCACGGCTTCGATGAAGGCGTCGATGGCCTTGTCCTGCTGTTCGTTGAGCAGGAGGTTCAACCCCTTGAAATAGGCCTGGGGCGAGGCGCGGTCTTCGCGCTTGAGCTGGCGCAGGTCCATGCGCGAGGCCACCCAACCCAGCAGGAAGGCAGCGGGAAAGGCCAGCAGCAGCCAGTAGAGATCAAAGTCCATGGAGCGGTGTCAACAGCATGAGGCCGTTCATTGGGCCGTTCATTTGGCCGGTTTGCGCGGCGCGGGCATGTCGGGCGGGAATGGCAGCTCGGCTGGCAGGGTGGTGGGGCCTGAGCGGGTGGCCGGGCCATTGTCAAACGGTGTGACTGGCGAGGGTTTGTCGCTGCTCACCGGTTCGGGCAGCAGCAACTGGCGGTTGCGCGCATCACGGCGATGGCGCCACCAGCTGGGCAGCATGGCCAGCACGCCCGTCACGCAGCCCAGCGCGAACACGCCCAGCACCACGAAGACCATGGGCGCCTGCCAGCTGTAACCCAGGAACCACTTGAGTTCCACCAGATGCTGGTTGTTCAGCGCGAAGGCGAACAGGATGAAGAACAGCAGTCCGCGCCACAGCCAGTTCAATGCTCGCATGAGGGTGTTCAGCTCTTTTGGGTGTCGTGCTTGTTGGCTGCCGTCGAGTTGGCCTCGCCAGCATCAGCGTGAGTATCCACCTTATCGACGCCTTCGCGCAGCGCCTTGCCCGGCTTGAAGTGCGGCACGAGCTTCTCGGGGATCAGCACCTGTTCGCCCGAGCGCGGGTTGCGGCCCATGCGGGGCGGGCGGCGGTTGATGGAGAAGCTGCCGAAACCACGGATCTCGATGCGATGACCCTTGGCCAGCGCTTCGGACATGGCGTCCAGGATGGTCTTGACGGCGAATTCGGCGTCACGTTGAGTGAGCTGGCCAAAGCGCTCGGCCAGTCGGGCCACGAGATCGGAACGGGTCATGTTGGGACGACGTGAATCTTTTGGAGGCTGTGATGAGCATCAGCAAAAAGCCCCTTCAACCTGGCAGACCAGGATCCAGGGCTCGTCCACATCGAAGTGGTGCCACGCTCATCACAACCTCCGCCGAGCCAGACCAGGGCCTGGTCGACGGAAGTGTCAGAACGACACGGGTTTAGCCGTTGTTCTGGTCCAGCTTGGCCTTGAGCAGGGCGCCCAGGCTGGTGGTGCCAGCACCTTCCTTGGTGGTGTCGGCGCGCAGGGACTGCATGGCTTCTTGCTGCTCGACGTTGTCCTTGGCCTTGATCGACAGCTGGATGGAGCGGGTCTTGCGATCCACGTTCACGATCAGGGCGGTGACCTCGTCGCCTTCCTTCAGCACGTTGCGGGCGTCTTCGACGCGGTCGCGGCTGATTTCGGAGGCGCGCAGGTAACCGACGATGTCGTCACCCAGGCTGATCTCGGCACCCTTGGCATCCACGGTCTTGACGGTGCCGGTGACGGTGGCGCCACGGTCGTTCAGGGTCGTGAAGTTGGTGAAGGGGTCAGAGTCCAGCTGCTTGATGCCCAGGGAGATGCGCTCGCGTTCCACGTCAATGGCCAGCACGATCGCTTCGACTTCCTGGCCCTTCTTGTAGTTGCGGACAGCGGACTCGCCCGGCTCGTTCCAGGACAGGTCGGACAGGTGAACCAGGCCGTCGATGCCGGCAGCCAGACCCACGAACACGCCGAAGTCGGTGATCGACTTGACGGGGCCCTTGACCTTGTCGCCACGGTTGAAGTTCTGAGCGAAGTCGTCCCAGGGGTTCGGCTTGCACTGCTTCATACCCAGGGAGATACGACGCTTGTCTTCGTCGATTTCCAGGACCATGACTTCCACTTCGTCGCCCAGGTTGACGATCTTGTTGGGCGCCACGTTCTTGTTGGTCCAGTCCATCTCAGACACGTGCACCAGGCCTTCGATGCCCGGTTCGATCTCGACGAACGCACCGTAGTCAGCGATGTTGGTGACCTTGCCGAACAGACGGGTGCCGGCAGGGTAGCGGCGAGCGACGCCAACCCAGGGATCGTCGCCCATTTGCTTGAGACCCAGCGAGACGCGGTTCTTCTCGGCGTCGAACTTCAGGACCTTGGCGGTCAGCTCTTGACCCACGGTCACCACTTCGGAGGGGTGACGCACGCGGCGCCATGCCATGTCGGTGATGTGCAGCAGGCCGTCGATGCCGCCCAGGTCCACGAAGGCACCGTATTCGGTGATGTTCTTGACCACGCCCTGGACGATCGCGCCTTCGCGCAGCGTTTCCATCAGCTTGGCGCGCTCTTCGCCCATGGAGGCTTCCACCACGGCACGGCGGCTCAGCACAACGTTGTTGCGCTTGCGGTCGAGCTTGATGACCTTGAATTCCATGGTCTTGCCTTCGAACGGCGACATGTCCTTGACAGGGCGCGTATCGAGCAGCGAGCCGGGCAGGAAGGCGCGGATGCCATTGACCAGAACGGTGAGGCCGCCCTTGACCTTGCCATTGACGGTACCGGTCACGAAGTCGCCAGACTCCAGTGCGGTTTCCAGCGACAGCCACGAGGCCAGACGCTTGGCCTTGTCGCGCGACAGGATGGTGTCGCCGTAGCCGTTTTCGATGGCGTCAACCGCCACCGACACGAAGTCGCCCACTTGGACTTCGATCTCGCCCTGGTCGTTGCGGAACTCGTCGATGGGCACATAGGCCTCGGACTTCAGGCCGGCATTCACGACCACGAAGTTGTGTTCGACGGCCACCACCTCGGCGGTGATGACTTCGCCCGTGCGCATGTTGGCGCGCTGCAGCGACTCTTCAAAAAGGGCGGCAAAAGATTCAGACATGGAATTTCCTGTGCTGGGGTGAGCCAGCGTGACCGTTCGGGTCGACAGGAACGACCTGAGCGGGTTGGGTTGAAGAACATGACCACCGGGCGGCCTTGCAGCCACCCCGATTGCTCAAGCGCAGCCTGGCAGCATGCGCCGGAAGTCACAGCCTTGGTGAAAAGACCCCAGCGTGGTGTCGATGCGGCACCGATCAGTGCCGCGCGATCACGTGGGGCCAGCCCTCGACCCACAACTTCAGCACCGTTTCCACCGACTGTTCGATGGTCCAGGCAGAGTTGTCGATCTTGTGGGCATCATGCGCAGGCACAAGGGGCGACACGGCGCGGGTACGGTCCCGCAGGTCGCGCGCCTCAAGGTCTGCGCAGATCTCTTCAAGGTTAGCAGAAATCCCTTTTGAAATCAATTGGTTATAGCGGCGTTCCGCGCGCTCTTTGACGGATGCCGTCAAAAAGACCTTCATGGGGGCGTCGGGAAAGATCACCGTGCCCATGTCGCGGCCGTCGGCAACGAGGCCGGGCAGGGCGCGGAAAGCCTTTTGCAGGTCGACCAAAGCCTGGCGAACGCCTGGGAAAACGGACACGCGCGAGGCGGCCTGGCCTATTTCCTCGTGTCGGACGGCCTCGGAGACGTCGCGTTGGTCGACCCAGATCTGCTCGCGGTCGAAACGCAACGCAATGCTCACGCCCAGCTGCCGTGCCAGCGTCTCCAGGCCTTGGGCATCATCCAGGCTGATGCCGCGCTGGATAGCCAGCAGCCCGGTGATGCGGTAGAGCGAGCCCGAGTCCAGGAACTGGTAGCCCAGGCGTGTGGCCAGGGCGCTGGCCAGGGTGCCTTTGCCGGAGGCGGTGGGGCCGTCCACGGTGATCACGGGGATCAGCTCGGGGCGGGTCTCGGCCACCTGGAACAGCGACTCGAAGTAGTCCGGGAAGGTCTTGCCCACGCAGCGCGGGTCTTCGATGCGAACCGAAATGGCGTGCTCCCAGGGCTTGTCGGGCGCGGCCGTGGGCGCCAGCGGGTTGAACGCCGCCAGCGAGAAGCACATGGCCATGCGGTGGTCATCGTAGGTGTGGATGCTGGCGTGCGTCCACTGGCCGGGTGCTGGTGGCGTGATCTCGATCAAGTCCTGGGCTTCCACCACGGTGGCGCCCAGCTTGCGCAGTTCGCAGGCCATGGCCGCGATGCGGTCGGTTTCTTTGACGCGCCAGCTGGCGATGTTGCGCAGCCGGGTCGTGCCTTGGGCATACAGCGCCATCACGGCCAGGGTCATGGCGGCATCGGGGATGTGGTTGCAGTCCATGTCCACGGCTGTCAGCGGCCACTGGCCTCGGCGGATCTCCAGCCAGTTGGGTCCGGACGTGATCTGCGCGCCCATGGCCTTGGCGGCATCCACGAAGCGGATGTCGCCCTGGATGGACGATGCGCCCACGCCTTCGATGCGCACGGGCACCTTCTGGGCGGCGATGGCACCGGCCGCGATGAAGTAGGACGCCGAAGACGCATCAGCCTCTATGTGGATCTCGCCAGGGGACTGGTAGCGGCTGCCCTGCGGGATGGTGAATCGCTCCCAGCCTTCACGCACGATCTGGATGCCGAAGCGGGCCAGCAGGTTGAGCGTGATCTCGATGTAGGGCTTGGAGATCAGCTCGCCCACCACCTCGATGGTCAGGGCCTGGTTTTGCGACACCAGCGGCAGGGCCAGCAGCAGCGCGGTCAGGAACTGGCTGGAGACATCACCGCGCACCTTGATTGGTGCCGACAGCTTGAGTTGCCCGCCCGACAGACGCAGCGGCGGATAGCCTTCCTTACCCGTGCATTCGATGTGGCAGCCCAGCGGGCGCAGCGCATCGACCAGGTCGCCAATCGGGCGCTCGTGCATGCGTGGCACGCCCGAGAGCGTGAACACGCCGCCTTGTGTGGCCGACAGCAGGGCCAGCGCGGCCGTCAGCGGGCGCATGGCTGTGCCGGCGTTGCCCAGGAAGAGATCGGCCTGCAGCACCGAGAGCTTACCGGCCAGGCCGGTGATGCGCACCGTGTCGCCGTCTTGCTCGATGTCACAGCCCAGCACGCGCAGGGCTTCGAGCATCACGCGGGTGTCGTCAGACGCGAGCAGGTCGTGCACCACGGTCGTGCCTTCGCTCAGGCCCGCCAGCAGCAGCACGCGGTTCGAGATGCTCTTGGAGCCGGGCAGGCGCACGGTGCCGCCGGCCGAGAGCAGAGGGGGAAGGTCGAGGAAGGCGGTGGTGTACATGCGGGACGCAAAGCCGGACGGGAGCTCAGGGCTGTCGAAGAGAAGTCAGGTACGGGTATTGGGGGACTTGCTGCCCAGCTGCCACTGGCTGCGGGCATCGGAGGCGGTCTCGATCAAGTCTTCCAGGGCCGGGCCATTCCAGTCGCGCATCTGCCGTTCCATCTGCTCAAGGGCGTTGCGGAAGGCTTCGGACTGGCGTAGCACCTCTTCGCGGTTGGACAGCAGGATGTCGCGCCAGATCGTCGGGTCGCTGGCGGCGATGCGGGTGAAGTCGCGAAAACCCGGCCCGGCCAGAGACAGGTATTCCTGCCCTGAGGGCTGCTCGCCCATGGCATTCATGTAGGCAAAAGCCAGCAGGTGGGGCAGGTGGCTCACGGCGGCGAAGGCGGCGTCGTGGTGCTCGGGGGTCATCTTGAGCACCTGGCAGCCGATGGCGGCCCACACATCTGTGGCCTTCTGGAGCAGGACCGGGTTGGTCTGCGGCAGCGGCGTGAGGATGGTCTTGCGGCCCTGGTACAAGGCGGCATCCGCGTGCTCGATGCCTGCGACCTCGCGGCCGGCGATGGGGTGGGCGGGCACGAAGGAGGGCAGGCGCTCCTTGAGCACGCGCCGGGCGGCGTCCACCACGTCACGCTTGGTCGAGCCAACGTCCATGAACAGCACATTGGGGTCCACCATGTGGCGGATGGCCTTGAACGTGCCTTCGCTGGCGGCCACGGGCACGGCGATCAGCACGATGTCGGAGCCGGACACGGCCAGCAGCGCCGACTCGGCCATCACGTCGATCACGCCCAGGCGGCGAGCCTTCTCAACGGTGGACGGCGACTTGCTGTAGCCCACGACCCGCTTGACCAGGCCGGCCTTCTTCAGGGCCAGCGCGAAGGAGCCCCCCATGAGGCCGCAGCCGATCAGGCCGAGTTGGTTGAACATGATGCAAAAGTCCTGAGAGAGCGATCAGTGCGCGTCCAGCGGGTAGCTGCCGAGCACCTTGAAGAGAGAGCATTGGGCACGCAGCTCTTCGAGCGCGGCGGCCACGTTGTCCTGCGCCGGATGGCCGGCCAGGTCGATGAAAAACACATATTCCCACTGGCCGGATCGGGCCGGGCGGGATTCGAAACGGGTCATGGACACGCCATGCTGCTTGAGCGGCACCAGCAGATCGTGCACGGCGCCGGGGCGGTTGTCCACGGACACGGCCAGGCTGGTGCAGTCATGGCCGGTGGGTGCTGCGGGTGTGTGTGCATCGGTGAGGGTGACCACCACGAAGCGGGTGCGGTTGTGGGCTTCGTCCTGCACGGCGCGTTGCAGCACATGCAGGCCAAATTGCGAGGCGGCGCGTTCGCTGGCCAGGGCCACGATGCCGGCGTCCTCGCTGGCCAGGCGGGCACCTTCGGCATTGCTGGCCACCGGGCGGCGTTCGGCACCGGGCAGGTTCTGGCTCAGCCAGCCCTGGCACTGGGCCAGGGCCTGCGGGTGTGCGGCCACGACCTGGATGCCCTCGCGGCCGGCTTCCTTGCGCAGCAGGTTGTGGGTCACCAGCAGGCTGGTCTCACCGATGATGGTCAAAGGCGATTGCAACAACAGGTCCAGCGAACGGGCCACCACGCCCTCGGTCGAGTTTTCGATGGGCACGACGCCAAAGTCGGCCGAGCGGGCCGAGGTGGCGCGGAACACCTCGTCGATCGAGGGGCAGGCGATGGGCTCGATGGACGAGCCGAAGTAGTTGAGCGTGGCCTGTTCGCTGAAGGTGCCCACGGGGCCCAGGAAGGCGACGCGCTGGCGTGCCTCCAGGGAGCGGCAGGCCGACATGATCTCGCGCCAGATCGGCGCGATGCTGTCGGCCAGCACGGGGCCGGGGTTGCGGGCCTTGAGGCGATCGATCACCTGGGCTTCGCGGTCCGGGCGGAAGACGGGCGAGCCATCGAGCTTCTTGACCTCGCCCACGGCCTGGGCCAGCTTGGCGCGCTCGTTGAGCAGTTTGAGCAACTGCTGGTCGACCACGTCGATGCGCACGCGCAGATCGGCGAGTTGATCGTCAACCGGCCGGCCATCAGGCTGGAAGTGGCCGGGCGCGCCGCTGGGAGCTTGCGGATCAGCCATGGCGTGCAGCGAAGTCCTGCATATAGGCCACCAGGGCCTGCACGCCTGCCAGGGGCATGGCGTTGTAGATCGAGGCGCGCATGCCGCCCACGCTCTTGTGGCCCTTGAGCTGCAACAGGCCCGCAGCCTTGGCCCCTGCCAGGAAAGGCTCGTTGAGCTCGTCCTTGGGCAGGAAGAAGGGCGCGTTCATGCGCGAGCGGCAGTTGGCAGCCACCGTGTTGCGGTAGAAGCCCGATGCGTCGATGTAGCCATACAGCAGCTCGGCCTTGGCGATGTTGCGCGCCTCGATGGCGGCCAGACCGGTCAGCGCGCCTGCAGCCGTGGTTTCACGCTGGCGCTTGATCCACTGGAACACCAGGCCGGCCAGGTACCAGGGGTAGGTCGGCGGCGTGTTGTACATGGACTCGTTGTCCGCCACGATGCGGTAGTCGAAGGCGCTCGGCGTGATCGGCAGGGCGTGGCCGATGAGGTCCTCGCGCACGATCACGATGGTCAGGCCCGAGGGGCCGATGTTCTTTTGTGCACCGGCATAGGCCAGGCCCACGCGCGACCAGTCGATGGTGCGCGAGACGATGTGCGAGGAGCAGTCGATCACCAGCGGGGCCTTGCTGCCCAATGCGGCCAGATCGGGCAGCTCGTGCATCTCGACACCATGGATGGTCTCGTTGCTGCACACATGCACATAGGCCGCGTTGTCGCTGATCTTCCAGCTGCCATAGGCAGGCAGGGTGGTGTGGTGATCGGCCTCGTTGGTGGCCGAGATGTGGACCTCGCAGTACCTGCGGGCCTCCTTGGCCGACTTGACCGACCAGGAGCCGGTGATGACATAGTCCGCACGGCCGCCGCGCGAGAGGTTCATCGGGATGATGGCGTTCTCGGCAATGGCGCCCCCCTGCATGAACAAGATCCTGTGGCTCTTGGGCACCGACAGGATCTCGCGCAGATCGGCCTCGGCCTGCTCGGCGATCGAGATGAATTCCTTACCCCGGTGGCTCATCTCCATCACGCTCATGCCCGAGCCCTGCCAGTCCAGCATCTCGCTGGCAGCCTGTTGCAGCACCTCGTCCGGCAGTGCGGCCGGGCCTGGAGAGAAATTGAAGGGGCGGGTCATCAGCGGGGTCTCTTGCAAACACGGTGCCATCCAAGGGCACCGATCCTTGTCACTTCTTGGCTGCTGGCTTGGCGGCGGGAGCCGGGGCCGGAGCCGGTGCGGCTGCCGGCGCTGGTGCACCACCACTGAGCTTGCCGCCCGTGGCCGTGTCCAGGATCTTGCGCACATTGGCTTCAAGCTGCTGAGCCTTGGGCTTCACCTGGGGACCGGCTTCCGCCACCACCTTTTCAAGCAGGCTTTGCGTGAACTCGGGCATCAGGCTCTGGTACTTCTTGAGCGTGGGCGACTCCAGCATGGACACCAGCTGCTTGAGCTCGTCTTCGGAGAACTTCTCCTCGATCATCGGGCCCACCGTGCTTTGCGCCATCTTGGCAGCGACGCTGCGCAGGATGGGCGTGGCCGCTTCCATGTATTTCTTGACCTCGGCGTCGATTTGCTTGGCTGTGGCCTCGCGCTTGTCTTCCGGCACGGCCTGGGCCATGACCTGGCGCACGGCACCCACGAGCTGGCGGGCGGGCTGCTCGGCCACTGTCTTGGACAGGTCGTCCAGGCCGGCCTGTTGCAGTGTCAGGATCTTTTGCACCAGCTCCTTCTTGTCAGCGTGAGCGGACAAGGAGGTCAAGGCCAGTGCCGCGGCCACAGTCATCATCCAGGCCGTTTGCTTGAGTTTCATCATCAGTCCTTGCGTCGATCAGTTGTCGATCAGTTGTCAGATTCGCTGCCAGTATCGGCCGAGCCTGTGTCAGGTGTGTCACCAGCGGTGTCTTCGTTTTCAGATCCCGCATTGGCGTCGTTTTCCACGATGCGCTGCAGGCCGATCAGCTTGGCGCCTTCGTCCAGCGCGATCAGGGTGACCCCCTGCGTGGCGCGGCCCAGCTCACGAATCTCGGAGACGCGGGTGCGCACCAGCACGCCCTTGTCGGTGATCAGCATGATCTCGTCGGCAGGGCGCACCAGGGTGGCCGCCACGACCTTGCCGTTGCGCTCGGATTGCTGGATCGCGATCATGCCCTTGGTGCCGCGACCGTGTCGCGTGTACTCGACGATGCTGGTGCGCTTGCCGTAGCCGTTTTCGGTGGCGGTCAGCACCGACTGCGTTTCGTCCTCGGCCACCAGCATGGCGATGACCGACTGGGTCTCTTCAAGCATCATGCCGCGCACGCCACGGGCGCTGCGGCCCATCGGGCGCACGTCTTCTTCGTCGAAGCGCACGGCCTTGCCACCGTCCGAGAACAGCATCACATCGTGCTTGCCGTCGGTCAAGGCCGCGCCGATCAGGAAGTCGCCGTCATCCAGGCCGACGGCAATGATGCCCGCCTTGCGAGGATTGCTGAAGTCGGTCAGCGGTGTCTTCTTGACCGTGCCCATGCGCGTGGCCATGAAGACGTAGTGGTCGTCAGGGAAGCTGCGGAACTCGCCGGTCAACGGCAACACCACGTTGATCTTCTCTTCCTTTTCCAGCGGGAACATGTTGACCATGGGCTTGCCGCGCGAGTTGCGCGAGCCCTGCGGCACTTCCCAGACCTTGATCCAGTAGACGCGGCCCCGGTTGCTGAAGCACAGGATGTAGTCGTGCGTGTTGGCGATGAAGAGCTGGTCGATCCAGTCGTCTTCCTTCGTCGCGGTGGCCTGCTTGCCGCGCCCGCCACGCTTTTGCGCACGGTACTCGCTCAAAGGCTGGCTCTTGATGTATCCCGTGTGCGAGATCGTCACGACCATGTCGGTCGGGGTGATCAGGTCTTCGGTGCCCAGCTCTTGTGCGTTGTGCTCGATGGTGGCGCGGCGCGCGCCCAGCTTGGTCTGGCCAAACTCCTGGCGGATGACGCCCAGTTCGTCACTGATGATGGTGGAGACGCGCTCGGGCTTGGAGAGGATGTCCAGCAGATCGGCGATCTGGGCCATGACGTCCTTGTACTCGCCGATGATCTTGTCCTGTTCCAGGCCTGTCAGGCGTTGCAGGCGCATCTGCAGGATTTCGCCGGCCTGGTCTTCCGACAGGCGATAGAGGCCGTCTGGCTGCATGCCGTACTGCATGGGCAGGCCTTCCGGACGGTACATCCGGGCATCGCCTTCGACGCGCGACAGCATCTCGCGCACCAGCGACGAATCCCAGCTCTTGCTCATCAGCGCGGCCTTGGCCACAGGCGGCGTCGGCGAGGTCTTGATGGTCTCGATGAACTCGTCGATGTTGGCCAGCGCCACGGCCAGGCCTTCCAGCACGTGGCCACGGTCGCGCGCCTTGCGCAGCTCGTACACCGTGCGGCGGGTCACCACTTCGCGGCGGTGTTCCAGGAAAACGGTGATCAGGTCCTTGAGGTTGCACAGCTTGGGCTGACCGTCGATCAGCGCCACCATGTTGATGCCGAAGGTGTCCTGCAGCTGCGTCTGCTTGTACAGGTTGTTGAGCACCACCTCGGGCACTTCGCCGCGCTTGAGCTCGATCACCACCCGCATGCCAGACTTGTCGGACTCGTCCTGGATGTGGCTGATGCCCTCGATCTTCTTCTCGTTGACCAGCTCGGCGATGCGCTCCAGCAGGTTCTTCTTGTTGACCTGGTAGGGGATCTCGTCAACGATGATCGCCTGGCGGTCGCCTTTGCCGATGTCTTCGAAGTGCACGCGG
>Ga0194137_10000386_pt1 | contig 29987 bp, 33 predicted proteins | sample TARM_MetaG_T3_14_FD_134025 | JGI IMG/M metagenome (GOLD analysis project Ga0194137, IMG submission 134025) | Freshwater microbial communities from Pennsylvania, USA, analyzing microbe dynamics in response to fracking - TARM_MetaG_T3_14 (version 2) | ecosystem: Environmental > Aquatic >... | reverse complement strand
TCGCCACGCGCAAGTGGCTGCACCGCAGGCAGAAGCAGCCGGCCGTCCTGGCCAACCTATTTGGCGCGCCTCATGTCCCCTATGCCGCGGCCTGAGGGTTTATTAGACATTTCCCCGCCCGCTCAATAACAGGCCCTAGCCGCTGAGGCCCGCCGGATCAGCGCCGCGTAGCAGCCGCGGCGCGCGAAATGGGCGTGGATGTAGTCGACCTCGGACCGGGCCAGCAGGCGGGTGATGAGGTCTTCGACGGCCTGGCCGTCGACGAGATCGGCGTCGACCATCATGCCGGCGGCATCGAACGCGCGCAGTGACAGCAGGCGCCGGCGCAGGGCCTCGGGCACGGTGTCGACGGCGTCGAAGGTCGCGCCGGCCCGCTCGCGCACGAAGATGGCATGGCGGGAGCGGTAAGGCGTGTCGGCCGGCTGGTGCTCGTGGTTGACGAGGAGGACGGTCTCGTCGGCGACGGTGTCGCGCAATTCGACGCGGTCAGGCAGGCCCTCGCCGCTGAAGCGCAGCGCGCCATGGGCGGCCAACTCGGCGTCAGTCATGCCGAAGAGATGGGCGAAGGGTTGGGGCGAGAGGCCGGTGATGCGGAAGGACACGGCGTGCTCCTGAAATGGGATGCACGCATTCTTCGCAGGCGGTCAGCTTGAGGCTGGCCGCAATCGGACATGGGGTCAGTCTCTGCCCGCTGGGCGCTCGAAACCGTTGTCTACCCAGTTTTCGGCGGCACTCTGGCTGAGCTTGAAGCCTGCCGGCACCTTGACCTGGGCCAGTGGCTCGCCGGCGGCGTCGTGGGCGCGCAGCCAGGCGAAGGGATCGTCCTCGGCCGGCACGACCTCCAGCGAGATCTTCAGCCAGTTGCCGTCGCGGGCGACGTAGAGGGCCTTGTTGAGCTGGGCGTGCAATTGCTGCTCGTGGCGGCGGATGACCTCGGAGGCCGTCTTCACCAGCGTGTTGAAGGCGCTGACGTCCAGGGGCTTGGGGTTCTTCTTGTCGCGCCCCATGGTCCAGGGGCCGACCAGGGCCGGTTCGCTTTCGCCGGCCTTGTACATGGCGACGGCCCAGCCTTCGTCGTCTTCGTTCTTGATGACCTGGGCGGTCCAGCCGTTGTCGCGCCACAGGCGCGCTTCATGGAGGGGTTCGTCGTCGGGAGCAGCGGACATGAAAATGGCGGGCTTGGAAACCCGCCATTGTCGTTTGCCGCCCGAGGCCTCAGCCGTTGCTGGCAGCCGCAGCCGGCGCGACAGCCGGGGCCCGCATCACCCGGGTCTTGCCACCGGTGGTGACGAGGATGACGGGGTCCCCGCTGTTGAAGGCTTCGGCGCCCTTGGCCTGGACGATGGCGCGGCGTTCGCCGTTGCGCAGCTGGACGGTGATTTCCAGCGCGTCCTCGCGGGTGGCCGAGCGCTCGATGGCGTTGCCGATGACGGCGCCGGCGACGGCGCCGAGCACGCCAACGACCTGGCCCTCGCGGCGGCCGCCGACCGAGCTGCCGGCGATGGCGCCGGTCACGCCGCCGGCCACGCCGCCAACGCCGCTTTGCGAGCCGTCGATGACGACGGGGCGGGAGGACAGCACGGTCGCGTCCTGGACCTGGGACATGCGCTGTGCATCACCGCGTTGGATGACGTCCGGGTTTGACGTTGCGCAGGCCGACAGCGCAACCGCCGCGGCCAGGGTGAGGGAAGTCATGAGCTTGGACATTCGAGTACTCCTTGGGCAAAACGGCTGCCCAACGTGTGGAATTGTCCTGCCGTTGACGGCTGGTGGCCGGGGGCTACAACTCTTTACCCTGCATGCGTCAACGGCATTCAGCCGTGCAGACGAGAGCTGCGCGGCACGCTGGCGAGCAGGAACTCCATCTGGTCGGCCAGGATGCGGCGGCCGCGCAGGATCATGTCCTCGTGCAGGCTGGGCACATAGGGCAGGTAGAGCAGGCTCATGTGGGCCTCCTCGGGCAGCCGGTTGCCCTTGCGCCCGTTGCAGGGGCGGCAGGCGGTGATGCAGTTCATCCAGGTGTCGTAGCCGCCGCGCGACGTCGGGTGGATGTGTTCGCGCGTCAGGTCCTCGGGCAGGCAGCGGTGGCCGCAATAGGCGCACATGAAGCGGTCGCGCACGAAGAGCTTGCCGTTGGTCAGGGCCGGCGCTTGGCGCCAGGCGCGGCTGGGTACGGCGCCGCGCACGGCGATGATGGGATGGACCTCGATGCGCGACTGGCGCCCGGTGATGCGCTGCCAGCCCCCGCGCAGCACCTGACAAGGGTCTCCCAGTGTCCAGGCGACGCCGTCGCAGGCGTAGATCACGGCCGCTTCGCGGGTCGTGATCCAGGCCTGGGGCCGGCCGGAGACATCGAGTTGGAGAACATCCACTGGGCTTTACCTCCGACCGAGAGCCTAGCGAGAAGCGCGCCAGCGCTCAAGCGCGGGGCGATGACAAAGTTGCGCTGCCGTTTTCGCGTGTTTCGCGCCGAGCGCCGGGCCGCTCCCCAGCCGGCCCGCCTGGCGATGTGTTTGCGGCTCGCCGCCGCAAGCGTCGCCGTCTGTTCGGGGGGGGCCAAGCGCGCCCGCGTCCAGCGGCACGGGACTGGGCGAGGGGCTCGCTTCTCCGGGTCATCCCTAGGTCGGCGTGCGGATTAGGCACATCACCCTAGGATTTAGTCGGGATGGACTGGCGCTGTCACCGGAGCGACCTGCAAAATAGAACGATCGTTCGTTTTATTCCTGCTGCCGTGTCCACGCTGCCTGTCCCCGCCAAGAATGCCGCTTCGCTGCGTGTCGCGAAGCCGGCTCGCGTTGCGCGTTCGCTGCAAAAAGGCCAGCAGACCCGCGCCGCCATCCTCGAAGCCGCCCTCGGCCTGGCCTCGCACATGGGCCTGGAAGGCCTGTCCATCGGCGCCCTGGCCGATGTGACGCAGATGAGCAAATCCGGCGTCTTCGCCCACTTCGGCTCGCGCGAGGAACTGCAGATCGCGGTCGTGACGGAGTATCACGCCAAGTTCGAGGAAGAAGTCTTCTTCACCGCCATCCGCGAGCCGCGCGGCCTGCCGCGGCTGCGCGCCATGTTCGAGCGCTGGGTGCGCCGCGTGTCGGTCGAGGTCGACTCGGGCTGCATCTACATCAGCGGCGCCGTCGAGTTCGATGACCGGCCTGGCCCGGTGCGCGACGCGCTGGTGGCCATGGTCAAGGCCTGGCATGCAGCCCTGCAGAAGGCCATCACGCTGTCCATCATCGAGGGCCATCTGAAGGCCGATGCCGACGTCGAGCAGATCTGCTTCGAGCTGCACGGCCTGATCCTGTCGCTCCACCATGACGCGCGCTTCATGCGCATCCCCGGCGCCCTGGCCCGCGCGGGCACGGGTTTCGAGCGAACCATCCAGTTCTACGCGACGCCGACCGGCCTGCAGGTCGACCAGGCGCGCAAGCCTCCCAAGAACGGCGCTTCGACCAAGCGCTGAATCGATTCACCACCCTCCCATCGTCCCAGGAGTACCCGATGCCCCAGTACACCCCGCCCTTGCGTGACATGCAGTTCGTCATGCACGAGCTACTGAACGTCGTCGACGAGCTGAAGATGCTGCCGGCCCATGCCGACATCGACGCCGACACGATCAACGCGGTGCTCGAGGAAGGCGGCAAGTTCGCCGCCGAGGTGCTCGCCCCCATCAACCTCAGCGGCGACGCCGAGGGCTGCGTGCTCGACAAGGCCACGCACGAGGTGCACACGCCCAAGGGCTTCAAAGAAGCCTACAAGCAGTACGTCGAGGGCGGCTGGCCGGCACTGAGCTGCGACCCGCAGTTCGGCGGCCAGGGCCTGCCGCATCTGGTGAACCAGTTCTTCTACGAGATGCTGAACTCGGCCAACCAGGCCTGGACCATGTATCCGGGTCTGAGCCACGGTGCCTACGAGGCCCTTCATGCCCACGGCACGCCCGAGCAGCAGGCCACCTATCTGCCCAAGCTGACCAGCGGCGAATGGACCGGCACCATGTGCCTGACCGAGCCGCATTGCGGCACCGACTTGGGGCTCCTGCGGACCAAGGCCGAGCCGCAGGCCGATGGCAGCTACAAGATCACCGGCGCCAAGATCTTCATCTCGGCCGGCGAGCACGACATGGCCGCCAACGTCATCCATCTGGTGCTCGCGCGGCTGCCGGATGCTCCAGCCGGCTCCAAGGGTATCTCGCTGTTCGTCGTGCCGAAGTTCAACGTCAATGCCGACGGCTCGCTGGGTTCCCGCAACGGCATCTTCTGCTCTGGCCTCGAGCACAAGATGGGCATCCACGGCAACTCCACCGCGCAGATCATGCTGGAAGGCGCCGTCGGCACCATGGTGGGCCAACCCAACAAGGGCTTGGCCGCCATGTTCGTCATGATGAACGCGGCCCGCCTGGGCGTGGGCAACCAGTCCCTGGGCCTGACTGAAGTGGCCTACCAGAACGCCGTGGCCTATGCCAAGGACCGCATCCAGATGCGTGCCTTGAGCGGCCCCAAGGCCCCGGACAAGCCCGCCGACCCCATCATCGTGCACCCCGATGTGCGCAAGATGCTGCTGACGGCCCGCGCCTTCGCCGAAGGCGGCCGCATGCTGCAGGGCTACACGGTGCTGCAGCTGGACAAGGCGCTCAAGAGCGACGATGAAGACGAGCGCAAGGAAGCTGACGCCGAAGTTGCGCTGCTGACGCCCATCATCAAGGCCTTCATCACCGACAACGGCTGGTTGGCCACCTCGCACTGCATGCAGGTCTTCGGCGGCCATGGTTTCATCCATGAGACGGGCATGGAGCAGTTCGTGCGCGATGCGCGCATCAACATGATCTACGAGGGCACCAACACCATCCAGTCGCTGGACCTGCTGGGCCGCAAGGTGCTGGGCAACAACGGAGCCACGCTGAAGAAGTTCGGCAAGAAGATCGCCGCCTTCATCGAGGAAGAGGGCACCAACGAGGCCATGCAGGAGTTCGTGAACCCCCTCGCCGACCTCGGCGACAAGGTCAACAAGCTGACGCAGGAAATCGGCATGAAGGCCTTCGGCAACCCCGACGAAGTCGGCGCCGCGGCCGTGGATTATCTGCGCGTGGTCGGCCACATGACCTTCGCCTTCTTCTTCGCCCAGGCCGCAAAGATCGCCCTGGCCAAGAAAGACAGCGGCGACCCGTTCTACACCGCCAAGCTGGCTACGGCGCGCTTCTACTTCGCCAAGCTGCTGCCCGAGACGGCGACGCTGATCCGCACCTGCCGCGCGGGCCTGGCGCCGCTGATGGAAATGGAAGAAGCCCTCTTCTAAAACCTCTAGCGCCCGCTTACGACAAGGATGCCCCCGATGAAGTTCCTGTTCGCCGCTGCCCTGCTGTTGCCCACGTTTGCCTTTGCGCAGACTTCACCCGTGGGCCTGTGGAAGACCATCGACGACGACGGCAAAACCGCGAAGTCGCTGGTTCGCATCAGCGAACAGGGGGGCACCCTCGTGGGCAGCATCGACAAGCTGCTGGACCCCAAGGACCCGGTCGACGCCAAGTGCGACCAGTGCAAGGACGACCGCAAGGACAAGCCGGTGGTCGGCCTGCAGATCATCCGCGGCGTGAAGGCCGAGGGTGACGGCATCTGGGGCGGCGGCGAGATCCTCGATCCCAACAACGGCAAGACCTACCGCACGAGGCTCAAGCCCATCGAAGGCGGCAAGAAATTGGAGATGCGCGGCTATATCGGCCCCTTCTACCGCACTCAGACGTGGATCCGCGTCGATTGAACCGAACGAATACCCTTAGGAGCAAGAACCCATGAGTCGATTCCAAGTCCGCAAGGTCGCCGTGCTCGGCGCCGGCGTGATGGGCGCGCAGATCGCCGCCCACCTCGTCAACTGCAAGGTCCCGGTCGTGCTGTTCGATCTGCCTGCGAAAGAAGGCCCCAAGAATGGCATCGTGACCAAGGCCATCGACAGCCTGAAGAAGCTCAAGCCCGCGCCGCTGGGCGACGCGAGTGAGGCCGCGCTGATCCAGCAGGCCAACTACGAAGAGCACCTGGACCTGCTGCGCGGCTGCGACCTCATCATCGAGGCCATCGCCGAGCGCATGGACTGGAAGCTCGATCTGTACACCAAGATCGCGCCCTTCGTCGCTCCGTACGCCATCGTCGCGTCCAACACTTCGGGCCTCTCCATCACCAAACTCTCCGGAGTGCTGCCCGAGGAAATCAAGCCGCGCTTCTGCGGCATCCATTTCTTCAACCCGCCGCGCTACATGGCCCTGGTCGAGCTGATCAACACGCCGACCACCCGCCCCGAGATCCTCGACCAGCTCGAAGCCTTCGTGACCACGTCGCTGGGCAAGAGCGTCGTGCGCGCCCACGACACGCCCAACTTCGTCGCAAACCGCGTCGGCATCGCCGGCATGATGGCCACCATGATCGAGGCCGAGAAGTTCGGCCTGACGGTGGACGTCGTCGACGACCTGACCGGAAAGAAGCTGGGCCGCGCCTCCTCGGGCACTTTCCGCACCGCTGACGTCGTGGGCCTGGACACCATGGCCCACGTCGTCAAGACCATGCAGGACAACCTGAAGGACGACCCCTTCTACAGCACCTACGCCACGCCGGCCGTGCTGGCCGGGCTCATCCAGAAGGGCGCCCTGGGCCAGAAGACCGGTGCAGGCTTCTACAAGAAGGTCGGCAAGGACATCCAGCGCCTGGACTTCGCCACCGGTGAATACGTCGCCGGCGGCAAAAAGGCTGACGAGATCGTCGCCCGCATGCTGAAGAAGCAGCCGGCCGACCGCCTCAAGCTGCTGCGCGAATCCACCAATCCCCAGGCCCAATTCCTGTGGGCCATCCTGCGCGACAGCTTCCACTACTGCGCCGTCCACCTCGCCGAAGTGGCCGACACCGCCCGCGAGATCGACTTCGCGATGCGCTGGGGCTTCGGCAGTAGCCAAGGCCCCTTCGAGCTGTGGCAGGCCGCTGGCTGGACCCAGGTCGCCCAGTGGATCGCCAACGACATCGCCTCGGGCAAGACCCTGTCCAGCGCGCCGCTGCCGGCCTGGGTCACCGAAGGCCCGGTCGCCGAAGCCGGCGGCGTGCACACGCCGCAAGGCTCGTGGAGTGCCGCCGAGGCCAAATTCAAGCCGCGCAGCGAGCTGCCGGTCTACCAGCGCCAGGCCTTCCGCGAATCCCTGCTGGGCATGGGTGCCGCCGACCCGCTGAAGTCGGGCGCCGAACTGTTCAAGAACGAGGAAGTGCGCGTCTGGACGCTGGACGGCGAGGTTGTCATTGCCTCCATCACCGCCAAGCTGCACCTGATCAGCCCGGCCGTCACCGAGGGCCTGCTGAAAGCCGTCGAGATCGCCGAAGCGGACTACAAAGGCCTGGTGATCTGGTCGCCGGACGACGTGTTCTCGGCCGGCGCCAACCTCGAGAGCCTGATGCCCGTCTTCATGAAGATGGGCAGCAAGGGCATCGCGCCGGAAGAGAAGAAGCTGCAGGACATGATGCTGCGCCTGCGCTATGCGTCCGTGCCGGTCGTTGCCGCCATGCGCGGCCTGGCCCTGGGCGGTGGCGCCGAGCTGGCCGTGCACTGCGCCCGCCGCGTCGCCCATGTCGAGAGCTATGTGGGCCTGGTGGAAGTCGGCGTGGGCCTCGTCCCTGGCGGCGGAGGCCTCACCTATATCGCCCGCCGCGCCGCCGAGATGGCCGCGGCCGGCAATGCCGGCGCCGACATCCTCAGCTTCCTGAAGGATGGCTTCCTGACCGCGGCCACGGCCAAGGTCGCGACGTCGGCCCATGAAGCGCGCAAGAACGGCTTCCTGCTCGACAGCGACATCATCGTGCCGCACAAGGATGAGCTGTTGCACGTGGCCACGACCACGGCCATCGGCATGTCCGAGGCCGGCTACCGTCCGCCGCACAAGGCCCTGTTCCCGGTCGCCGGTCGCAGCGGCATCGCAACCATCAAGGGCCAGGTTGCCAATATGCGCGACGGCGGCTTCGTCAGCGCCCACGACTACCACCTGGCGGCGGCGATCGCCGACGTGGTCTGCGGTGGCGAGGTCGAGGCAGGTTCCCTCGTCACCGAGGAATACCTGATGGCCCTGGAGCGCAAGCACTTCTGCTCGCTGCTGGACAACCCCAAGACGCAAGAGCGCATCATGGGGATGCTGCAGACTGGCAAGCCCGTCCGGAACTGATGGCATTGCAGGACCGACCGAAGCGCGCAGCGCGTAGCTCTGTCCCCAACTGACTACGACTCGAAATGAATAGGCTTCAACGCACCCTGAGCAAGCTGGACGGCCTGCCGTTCGCGCTGCGTGGGCCCGCGCGCAACTTCGCGCTGCGCCGCGCGGTGCCCTTCACGGGCACAGCGTCGCTGGACTTCGTCGCGCTCACGCCCGAGCACAGCGAGATCCGCGTCGCGAACAAGCGCCCGGTGCAGAACCACATCAAGGGCGTGCATGCGGCCGCGATGTCGCTGCTGGCCGAGACCGCCACCGGCATGGTGGTGGGCATGAATGTGCGCGACGACTGCCTGCCGCTGTGCAAGTCGCTGCAAGTCAACTTCAGGAAGCGCGCCACCGGCGGCCTGGTCGCCAAGGCCCACTTGACGGCTGCACAGCGGGCTGCCATGGCCAGCGAAACCAAGGGTGAGGTCAAGGTCGCAGTGACCGTGACCGACGAAGCCGGCATCGAGCCGATCGAGTGTGAATTTGTCTGGGCCTGGGTGCCCAAAGAGAAACAGCCCCAGGCTTAAGAAAGGAAACATCATGAGCAAGCAAGTCCAAGACGCCTACATCGTCGCCGCCACCCGTCTTCCCATCGGCAAGAGCGGCCGTGGCTATTTCAAGAACACCCGCCCCGACGAGATGCTCGTCAAGGTCATGCAGGCCGCCCTGGCGCAAGCCCCGGGCCTCGAAGCCAAGGCGATTGAAGACGCCATCGTCGGCTGCTCCTTTCCCGAAGGCGAGCAGGGCATGAACATCGCCCGCGTGGCCTCGGTGCTGGCCGGCTTCGGCCCGACGGTGGGCGGCGTGACGATCAATCGCTACTGCGCCTCCGGCATCACGGCCGTGCAGATGGCCGCGGACCGCATCCGCGTCGGCGAGGCCGATGTGATGTTCGCCGGCGGTGTCGAGTCCATGTCCTTGATTCCCATGGGCGGCAACAAGCCGTCCCTGAGCCCGCTGATCTTCGAGAAGGACGAGAACATCGGCATCGCCTACGGCATGGGCCTGACGGCTGAGAAGGTCGCCGCGCAGTGGAAGATCAGCCGCGAGGCCCAGGACGCCTTCTCGGTCGAATCGCACCGCCGCGCCGTGGCCGCGATGCAGGCCGGCTACTTCGACGCCGAGATGACGCCCTTCGACGTCATCGAGCGCACGCCCAACCTGGCCGACGGTACCGTCAACACCAAGACCCGCACCGTCAAGCTCGACGAAGGCGCCCGCCCCGACACCTCGCTGGAAGGCCTGGCCAAGCTCAAGCCCGTGTTCGCCGCCAAGGGCAGCGTCACCGCCGGCAACAGCTCGCAGACCTCCGACGGCTCGGGTGGCCTGATCATCGTCAGCGAAGCGGCCTTGAAGCGCTACAACCTGACGCCGCTGGCCCGCTTCGTGTCCTTCGCCGTCAAAGGCGTGCCGCCCGAGATCATGGGCATCGGCCCCATCGAAGCCATCCCGGCCGCGCTGAAGATGGCCGGCATCTCGGCCAAGGACCTGGACTGGGTCGAGCTGAACGAAGCCTTCGCCGCCCAGTCGCTGGCCGTGCTGAACGACCTCGACAGCAAGGGCATCGAGCTGGACCGCGCCAAGGTCAACCCCAACGGCGGCGCCATCGCCCTGGGCCACCCGCTGGGCGCCACCGGTGCCATCCGCGCCGCGTCGGTCATCCACAATCTGCGTCGCACCAGCGGCAAGTACGGCATGGTCACAATGTGCGTGGGTGCCGGCCAAGGCGCCGCTGGCATCTTCGAAAGGCTTTGAACCATGGACCGTCGCCGTGCGCTCAAGACCACCTCGGTATTGCTTGCAGCGACGCCATTAGCCGCCTGCACGGGTCAGCTTTCAACCTTCACGTCCTGGAAGCAGGCCCAGCAGTCCGTGCTGGACCTGCTGTTCACCGAGAAGGTCGTGCAGGGCAGCCCCTGGAACCTGAGCCAGGTGCTGCAGCATCTGGCCCAGAGCATCGAGTTCTCGATGCAGGGTTTTCCGGCCCTCAAGGGCCAGTGGTTCCGGTCCTCCATCGGCTCGGCGGCGTTTGCCGTCTTCAACGCACGCGGCGCCATGAGCCACAGCCTGGATGAACCCATCCCCGGGGCTCCCGCGCTGGACCCCTCACAGGCGCTGAAGACGTCGGTGAACCGGCTTCTCGCAGCAATGGACGCGTTCGCTCAATTCAACGGTACGCTTCTGCCCCATTTCGCCTATGGCGAGCTGACCAAGCCGCAATACGAGCGAGCCCATTTGATGCACCTGGCCAATCACTGGACGCAGTTCCACGCCAGAACCGCGACGGCCTGACAATTAAAGAAATGCAACCACAGAGGCACGGAGGCACAGAGGAAGGCAGTGGCTGTTTCTCCGTGACTCTGTGCCTCTGTGGTCGCATTGGCTTTTCCAACGTCCCTGGAAGTCACCCATGACCATCAAGAGCTACACCGTCAACGGCGTCGCGACCATTGAAATCGCCCGCCCCGAGAAGAAGAACGCCATCACCCAGGCCATGTACCAGGCCATGGCCGATGCGCTGCGTGCGGCGGATGCCGACCCGGCCGTGCGCGCCGTGTTGATCACCGGCCAGCCGGGCATCTTCACGTCGGGCAACGACCTCGAAGACTTCATGGCCGGCCCGACGCGCGGCGAAGACGCGCCGACCTTCCAGTTCATGCATGCCCTGGTGGACAGCACCAAGCCCGTCGTCGCCGCCGTGACCGGCGCCGCCATCGGCATCGGCACCACTATGCTGCTGCACTGCGACTTCGTCTTTGTGTCGGATGAAGCCCGCTTGGCCATGCCCTTCGTGGCCCTGGGCCTGGTGCCCGAGTTCGCGTCCAGCGTCGTGCTGCCCCAGCTGATTGGCAACCGCCGCGCGGCCGAGAAGCTGCTGCTGGGCGACCCCTTCACCGGCGAGCAGGCCGTCGAATGCGGTATCGCCAATCGCGTGCTCCCGGGCAGCGAGGTGCTCAACCATGCCCGCCGCATCGCCGAGCGCTTCAACGCGCTGGCACCGGGCGCCGTGCGCGACAGCAAGAAGCTGATCCGCAACGCCCAGCGCGACGCCGTCAAGGCCGCCATCACGCGTGAGGCCGAGATCTTCGGCGCCCGCCTGCGCAGCCCCGAGGCGATGGAAGCCTTCCAGGCCTTCTTCCAGAAACGCGCGCCGGATTTCTCCAAATTTTCCTGACTCTGACGAAGATCGCTCTCGGCCCCTTGCTGATCCTGCAGGGGCGCCGGGTTCGCGCGACCGCGCTGCGCTTGCCTGAAGCAGCCGGCGCGCGTGCGGCTGAAGGGCCGGCGTTGCGCTTCCTCATCGTCGGTGACTCATCGGCCGCAGGCGTTGGCGCTCCTCATCAGGACGAAGCCCTCGCCGGCCGGCTGGCCCAGGCTCTGGCCACGCGCCTTGGCCAGCCGGTGGGCTGGCAGCTCATCGCCACCAGCGGCCATCGCAGCGAGCAGGCCCTCGCCGCTTTCGAAGCGGCTGACGTGACGCCGGCCGATGTGCTGATCACTTCCCTGGGCGTCAACGACGTCGTCGACCAGGTCGCGCCTTCGCGGGCGCTGGCGGCGCTCGACCGCATCCACGCCCTCGCCATCGAGCGCGCCGGCGTGCGCCTGAGCGTGCATTGCGCGGCGCCACCAATGCAGGAATTCCCGCTGCTGCCCCAGCCCTTGCGCTGGTTCTTCGGCCGCCAGGCGGCGCGCTTCAACGCGGCGCTGAGTTCAGCCGTGGCCGGCCATGCCTCGCGCCGCGTGCTGCACCTGCCCGAGGCCATGCAACGCAATGCCGCCGAACTGATGGCCGTCGACGGCTTCCACCCCGGCCCGCGCGGCTATGCGCTGTGGGCGGAAGCACTCGCCGATCAGATCGTGATCGGCCTGGGCTTGCCTTCTCGGTCGATGGCGACGTAAGTCAGGTTGGCCTCAGTCACCTTGACCACGTGCAGGTTCTCGGGATCGCGCTCCGCCATGACCTCGACGCGCACCGTGACGGAGGTGCGTCCGACCCGCGTCACCGTGGCATAGAAGCTCAGCAGGTCGCCGATGGAGACCGGCTGCTTGAAGATGAACTCGTTGACGGCCACGGTCGCGACGCGGCCGCGCGAGATGCGCGCCGGCAGGATGGAGCCGGCAATGTCCACTTGGGCCATGATCCAGCCGCCGAAGATGTCGCCGTTGGCGTTGGAGTCGGCCGGCATGGGCATCACGCGCAGCACGAGCTCGCGGCTGCCGGTGTGGGAGGTGGGGTCGGACATGGGCGGTTCTTTACTGCTTGAGGTTCTGGTCCAGGAAACGTTCGACGCGCTTCCAGAAGTCGATCTGGTTGATCGGCCGCCGCCAGCCATGGCCTTCGTCGTCGTAGACCAGGTATTGCGGCGGATGCCCGGCGGCGGTCAGGGCGTCGCGCATTTTCTCGCCGTGCACCAGGGGCACGCGGCGGTCGAGCTTGCCATAGGCCAGCAGCAGCGGCGCCTTCATTTGTCTGGCCAGCTCGATGGGTGCATTGGCGCTCAGGTCGGCGACGTCCTTGTCGGGGTCGCCGATCAGCTCGGGCATGGAGTATTTCTTGCTGTCGCTTCTGGTGTCCGACCAGTGCACGCTGAACAGCAGCCGGGGGTCGCTGACGCCCACCCAGGCCACGCCGCAGCGGAAGATGTCGCCCTGCTTGGCCAGGCCCATCAGCGTCGCATAGCCGCCATAGCTGGCGCCGGCGATGCAGACCCGCTTGGGATCGGCCCAGCCCTTGGCCACGGCCACGCCCAGGGCGTCGGCGAGGTCGTCCTGCATGCGCTTGCCCCATTGCTTCCAGCCGGCGCGGTAGTGCTTGTCGCCAAAGCCGGTGCCGCCACGGAACTCGGGCTCGACGACGAGATAGCCGCGCGAGGCGAGGAACTGCGCCTGGGTCTCGAAGCCCCAGTCGCGCCCGCGCACCCAAGGGCCGCCATGCGTCAGCACGACGGTGGGCAGGGCCTTTGGCGGGACGCCGGCCGGTGCGGTGACCCAGACGGGCAGCTCCAGCCCGTCACGAGCGGGTACGCGCAGCAGCTGGGTGCGGCCCATCTGGCGCTCGTCCAGGCCGGGGCGCACGCTGCCCAGCTTCTGCCAGGCGCCGGTCTTGCCGTTGTAGTGCAGGTATTCGCCGGGCTGGCGGTCGGAGTAGCTGAAGACCAGCACGGACTCGGCGTCCTCGCAGCCGCGGCAGCTCAGCAGGTTGACGCGGCCGGGCAGCATCTGGTCGACCTTCTGTTGCAGGGCCTTCATGGCCGGCAGCTGCCAGGCCGTCTCCCAGTCGTCGGTCTTGACGCGCAGGCCCACGGTCTGGCCGCCTCCGTCACGCAGGCGCAGCACCTGGGTATCGTAGCCAGGCGTTGTGACGATGGCCTTGTCCTTGGGCTTGCCGGCGGCGAGGTCGATCTCGCGCAACTCCTCGAAACCCGTGGCCGGGTTCAGCGCGGTGACGAAGAGGCGGTCGTCGTCACCGACGTATGCGATGCGGTAGTCGCCGCGGTTGGCCTTGAAGCGGGCGATCTCGCGCCAGGCCTCGGCCGACTTGCTGTCGCCGGGCGGGCTGTAGAACCAGATCGTCTCGCCCTTGTCCTGGGCCACGGCGGCGCGGGCGCGGCCGAAGCGGTCGAACCACCAGCCCTGCACCTTGGCATGCGGCGGGTCGCCCACCAGCAGCAGGCGCTTGCTGCGTGTCTCGACGTCGAACAGCCAGGGCGTTTCGTGGCTGTAGTCGTAGCCGGCGTCCAGCCGCGTTTCTTTGACGACGATCTGGCGCGGGTTGCCGGCGATGGTCTGCGCGAAGCTGAATGTGGCCTCCAGCGGCTGGGCGCCGCGGCCCGGGTTGAGTGAATCGACCTCGCGCTTGATCAGCACGCGCTGCTCGCTGCCGTCGCGCTTGACGATGAAGAGGCCGGCCGCCTTGAGGTGGCTTTGCGCGTCCTCGGTGTCGGCGACGCTGAAGAGCAGGCGTTCGTCGCTGAGCCATTCGAACCAGGCGACGTCGACACTGTCGAAATAGGCGATGACCTGGGGTGGCGCGTCGCTCTGGGTGTCGACGACGATGAGGCGGCGGCGCTGCTCAGGTGTGCCGCCGCTGAAGGCGATGTAGCGGCCCGAGGGCGACAGCGTGCCACCCCGCAGGCCGGCCGGGCTGAAGAAGGCTTCGGCCGGCGGCGGTTCGGCGGCCGTGGTGGCCTGGCCGGCCAGCAGCAGGCCGGCAAACGTCAGCGCTTGGGCAAGCCTCAGCACGGGGATCTTGAACGGCATCGCTTCTCCCTGAAGTTGTGTGTTTTGGCCGGGCGGATTCTGGGCCTGCCACGAGGCCGGCCGGCACCGGGTTCGCCCGAGCCGCAGAATCCAGGCCTTCAGTCCCCTAGAACTCGATGCGCAGCACCCCTCAGTCCCTTCCCGTCGCCGTCGGCACGGCCCCCGCCACCCAGGGCGACTGGAGCACGGTCGGCCGCCTGCTGCCCTACCTCTGGCGCTACCGCTGGCGCGTCGGCCTGGCCCTGGCCTTCATGGTGGGCGCCAAGGTCAGCAATGTGGGCGTGCCCATCCTGCTCAAGCACCTCATCGATGCGCTGGACTTGAAGCCCGGCTCGCCCCAGACGCTGCTTGTCGTGCCCCTGGGTCTGCTGCTGGCCTATGGCGGCCTGAGGCTATCGACCTCTCTCTTCACAGAGCTGCGCGAACTGATCTTCGCCAAGGCCACCGAGGGCACGGCGCGCAGCATCTCGCTGCAGGTGTTCCGGCATCTGCACGATCTCTCCTTGCGTTTCCACCTCGAGCGCCAGACCGGCGGCATGACGCGCGACATCGAGCGCGGCACGCGGGCCGTGCATTCGCTGATCAGCTATTCCCTCTACAGCATCGTGCCGACGCTGATCGAGGTGGTGCTGGTGCTGACGCTGCTGGGCGTCAAGTTTGACGTCTGGTTTGCCGGCATCACGATTGCCGCCCTGGTGGTCTATATCGGCTTCACCGTCGTCGTCACCGAGTGGCGCACCAAGTTCCGCCGCACGCTGAACGAGCTGGACTCGGTGGCCCACAGCAAGGCCATCGATTCGCTGCTGAACTACGAGACGGTCAAGTATTTCAACAACGAGGACTTCGAGGCCCGCCGTTACGACGAGAGCCTGGAGAAGCTGCGCCGTGCCCAGCTGAAGAGCCAGACGACGCTGTCCATGCTGAACACCGGCCAGCAGCTCATCATCGCCACGGCCCTGGTGCTGATGCTGTGGCGAGCCACCCAGGGCGTGGTGGAGGGCCATATGAGCCTGGGCGACCTCGTCATGGTCAACGCCTTCATGATCCAGCTCTACATCCCGCTGAACTTCCTCGGCGTGATCTACCGCGAGATCAAGCAGGCCCTGACCGACATCGAGAAGATGTTTCGCTTGCTGGACCGCGAGCGCGAGGTGGCCGACTCGCCAGGTGCCACCGATCTGCAGGTGAAGGGCGCGGGCGTCGTCTTCGACAATGTGCGTTTCGCCTACGACCCGGCGCGGCCCATCCTGCACGGCGTCAGCTTCGAGATTCCGGCCGGCAAGAAGGTGGCGGTCGTCGGCCCCAGCGGCTCGGGCAAGAGCACGCTGGCGCGCCTGCTCTACCGCTTCTACGACATCGACTCCGGCGCCATCCGCATCGACGGCCAGGACATCCGCGCCGTCAAGCAGGGCAGCCTGCGCAGGTCCATCGGCATCGTGCCCCAGGACACGGTGCTCTTCAATGACACGGTGGCCTACAACATCGCCTACGGCCGGCCCGGCGCCAGCCAGCAGGAGGTGGAGGGTGCGGCACGTGCCGCCCACATCCATGACTTCATCGCCGCCACACCGCTCGGCTACGACACCATGGTCGGCGAGCGCGGGTTGAAGCTGTCAGGCGGCGAGAAGCAGCGCGTGGCCATCGCCCGCACCCTGCTGAAGAACCCGCCCATCCTCATCTTTGATGAAGCGACGTCGGCGTTGGACTCGACCAACGAGCGCGCCATCCAGGCCGAGCTGGAGTCGGTGGGGCAGAACAAGACGGTGCTGGTCATCGCCCACCGGCTGTCGACGGTGGTGGACGCCCACGAGATCATCGTGCTGGAGCAGGGCCGCATCGTCGAGCGCGGACGGCACGACGAGTTGCTGGCCCGCGGCGGGCGCTATGCGGAGATGTGGAAGCTGCAGCAGTCGGCGGATTAAGAGGCCTTCGCAGCGCATCAGACAGCGCGCAGGCGCTGTCCTTGGGCCCTGCTCAGTGGGGCTTCTTGGGCTTCTCGAAGCTTTTCGGGCGGTAGACGTTGCCGTTCCACTCGCCGTCGAGCCGGTTGTCGCGCGCGTCATGCAGGGCCGACTCGCGGGCACGGCGGATGACGCGTTCGGCTTCCAGCGCGGCGGCGCGGGTCTGGCGCTGGCGTCGGCGCCAGCCGGTCAGCCGCGCCATCTGCAGCTGCAGCCAGGACAGCAGGGCGGCCACGCCGGCATCCACTTTCGCCTGCAACCGGTAGGGCAGGGCCATGTGCACGCCCAGGGCGATGCAGACGACAAGGCCGGTGGCGGCGAGCACGGTCTGGAACATGGCCTGAACTTAACCCAATCCGGCGCCCGCGACCACCTGCGTTAGGGGGATGTTTACCTTTTCTCGCGGATGGCCCACAACGCCAGCATGGTGTCAGGAATCTTCCGGCTGGCCTCGTCGCGCTCGGCGGCCGAAGCCTCGGCCAGCGGGCCGTCCTCGCCGCCCAGGGCGGCAATCGGCGCCAGCAGCGGGCCGGTCTCGGCGCCGTCGAACCAGGGCGCCCAGGCTTCGGGCGCCAGGTCCACGGCCATCAGGAAACCCACGGCCCAGTCCTCGGCGTCGGCGTACTCGGTGTCTTCGTCCTCGCCGTCGGCAAAGCTGAAGATGGGCTCCCAGCCCTGGGGCCGCTGTGACCAGGCGGTGGCGATGGAGTGCAAATGGCGCAGCACCAGCAGGGTGACCTTCTTGCGCTGCTTGCCGCTGGCAAAGGGCGCGGGTTCCGTTTCGCCATCGCCGCCCCAGATGAACGGCAGCCAGTCGGCGCCAGGAAGGTCGGCAAGCTGGCGGCCGGGCGTCAGCAGCAGGCCGGCCAGATAGCCGTCCAGGGCCTCGATGTTCATCGCCGCGTCGGTCGGCAGTGCGGACAGCAGTTCGTCGAGGTCGTTCAGTTCCTCGTCGGCCAGCGGGCGGTTGTCGGAGGTGGGGTTGTATTGGGGGTATTGCATGGGGTGCCGTCCTGGGCTCGCGAGTTCAACCGTGGCGGCCGTGGCGGCTCTTGGGTTTCTTGGCGTCGAATTCGGCGAGCTGCGCCTTCAACAGGGCCATCAGCACGCGGGCGTTCTGCTCCGTCATCACCAACAGGCTGCTGGGCTCGATGCCCTCGATCGGCTCGCGGTTCGAAACGAGGGCATCGACCTTGAACAACACCTGGCCGTGCAGGTTGTTGCTGGCGGCCTTGAACTTCTGGATCTCGATCTGATGGGTCTTCATGGGACGCCATCTTGCCATTCCGGGCGGCGAGACTTAAGGTGGCGCATGGCAAGGCCTGCCCGATTGGAGATCGCTGGCGCCGTCTACCTGGTCGGTGCCCATTGCCCGTTCGAGAGCGGGCAGCAGGCTTTTGTCGATGACGCCGACCGCGACGAGATGCGCGCCTTGCTGGCACAGGCCCTGCACCGCTTCGACGCCCAGGCCCTGGCCTACGCCCTGCTGCCCGACCACTACCACCTGCTGTTGTTCACCCGCCGCCCCAATCTGTCGCAGCTGATGAGGCATGTGAACGGCGTCTATACCCAGCACTGCCAGTTGCGCCACGGCTTTCGCGGGCCGTTGTTCCAGGGGCGCTTCCATGCCGTGCTCGTGGACCGCGAGCGCTATCTGCTCGACGCCTGCCGCTATATCGACCTCAACCCTGTGCGCCTGGGCCTGGCCCGCGGCGCCGCCGGCTGGTCGGGCTCGAGCTTTCGCGCGCTGGCCGGCATGGAGGAAGCGCCTGAATGGCTGGACGTGGACGGCTTGCACACCCATCTGCTCGGCAAGCCCGCGACGACGCCGGCCCAGCACCGCCTGGCCGGCGAACGCTATGCACGCCTGGTCGCCTCCGAGCCCGGCCTGCAGCTGTGGCCGGGGCGCTTGCGCGAGCAGATCTTTCTCGGCGACGCCGATTTCGCCGCCCGCATGCGCGCCGCCGCCATCGCGCCACGCCGTGTGGCGCGCACCAGCTGGACCGAATGGATGAAGCGCGCCGGCGGCATCCGCGAGCAGGCGCTGTGGCTGGCGCATGCAGAGGGCGGCGTGGCGATGACGGATCTGGCGGGGCAGCTGGGCCTGTCGGTGTCGCGCATCAGCCGTCTCATCGCGGCAGCCGAGCGGGCGGTCTGACTACAGCTGCTTGAACCGGTGCGCGTAAGCCGGGCTGACCTCCAGTGTCTCCGGCCTGTCCTTCAAGGCAATGCTGAGCTTGCCGCTCAAGGACCGGCTCACCGACTTGATGGCCCGTGCATTGACGATGGTGGAGCGGTGCACCTGCCAGAAGTGCTCGCCGTCCAGGCGGGCGACGAGATCCTTCAACGGTACCGAAATCAGGGCTTCGCTTTCGGCCGTGACGACGGCGACGTATTTGTGGTCGGCGCGGAAATAGGTCACGTCCTCGACGGTGATGAGCTGCAGCTCGCGGCCGCGCTGCACGGTGATCCAGCGCAGCGGCTCCACGGTCACCGGCGCGGTGCGCGCGGTCAGGCCGCCGAGGTCGGCGGGCGTCTGCGTCAGCCTCTCCTTCAGCCTCAGCAGGGTCTTGGCCATGCGCACCGGGTCCAGCGGCTTGAGCAGATAACCCACGGCACCTTCGTCGAAGGCCTGCACCGCATAGCGCTCGTGGGCCGTGATGAAGACGACATGGGCGCGCCGGCCGATGAGCTGGGCCACCTCCAGGCCCGACAGCCCCGGCATCTGCACATCCAGGAAGCAGACCTCGGGCGCTAGTTGTTCCACCAGGCGCAGCGCCTCATGGCCGTCGCGCGCCATGCCGACGACCTGCGCCTCGGGCCATTGGCGCAGCAGCTCCTCGCGGATCTCCGCGGCGAGCAGGGCTTCGTCTTCGGCGATCAGGATGCGGGTCATGTAGAGGTCACGTCGGAGTCGGCCAGCTCAGCTTGAACAGCGGCATATCTTCGATGAACAGGCCCAGGGATGCCGCATCGCCATGGACGGCCTGCAGGCGTCTGCTCAGCTCCGACAAGGGCACGCTTTCGGCGGCCAGGCGGGTCCGGGTCAGGTCGGGACCGAGGGCGCGCAAATGCAGTTCGGCGATGCCGTTGCCGGCGTGCATGGACAGGCTCCACAGCGTCGTGCCTTCGTCAAGCAGCGGTCGCACCAGGGGCAGCAGCACCATGGGCGCCAGCGGCCAGTCGGGTGGCTCGGCCAGGCCGGCCAGATGCAGCCTCTCGGTGTGCTGGGCGTCGGCGCTGACCAGCCGGGCGTAGGCGTGCAGGGCAACGATCTCGCGTGCCAGCGTCGACACCTCGGCCTCCACATGCGGCTGCAAGGCGCGCAGCAGCTCGATCAGGGCCGCCAACCGGGCCTGGCCGCGGCGCGGGGCGGCGTCCAGCTCGTTGTCGATGGCGGCCAGGCGCTCGGACAGCAGGGCTGGATCCACCCTTGCCTGCAAGGCCAGCAGCTGCGTGGCGGCCAGCTGGCGTTCGCGCTGCAGCGAGGCCTGCTGCAGGGCCTGCAGCCGCGCCTGGGCGCGCAGCGAGAAGCGCAGCTGCACATAGACGGCCACGCCCAGGGCATGCCAGACGAAGGTGGTGCTGGCCAGCGCGAAGTCGTTGGCCGAGTTCCACCAGTCGACCTTGCCCAGCAGCGGGTAGAGGGCCGGCGCGATGAACCAGACGCCGCCGATGACGGTGATGGGCACGACGGCCGGGTAGGCGACCCAGGCCGGCAGGCGGCGCGCGTCGACGAGGGCGTCGGCCAGGCGCAGCAGCAGCACGGCCGGCACGCCGAACTGCAGCACGTTGTAGGTCAGCGCATTCATCGTGCCGGCCAAGTCCATGCTGTTGCTCAGCGGAGTGCCGTTGGCCACCAGCGTGGCGGCGCCGACCAGCAGCATCCAGCCGAGGTCGCTCGGTTGCAGTGACCTGGTCATGTCAGGCGGTTCATTCGTTTGCGGGCCGAACGCCGGGCCTGCCATGGGCCAGAGGCCCATGTCCTTCCTTAGGTACAAGCAGTCCGCAGGGACTGCTCGTGTCCGACTCCAGCTCCCCAGCCGGCCCGCGCTGGTGATGTTTTTGCGGCTCGATGCCGCAAACATCACCGTCCCCTCGGGGGACCGACCAAGGTAGTCCTTGGGCGAGGGGCTTCATCCTTGCCATGGCAGCTGCACGCGGGCGACCAGGCCGCGGGGCTGGTTGAGGTGCAGGCTCAGGCGCGCGGCGTTGCCGTAGGCCGAGGCCAGGCGTGCGCGTAGCGTGGCCAGGCCGGTGCCGCTGCCGCTGCTGCTGCCCATGCCGGCGCCGGTGTCGGCCACCTCCAGGCGCAGCTGCTCGGGCTCGTCGGGATCGGGCAGGACGCGCACGCAGATCTCGCCGCCTTCGACCTGCGGACCGATGCCGTGCTTGATGGCGTTCTCGGCCAGGGTCAGCAGGCAGGTGGACGGCACGATGACGTCACCCAGCCCGGGCGCGACCTCGTAGCGAAGCGTTAGCCGCTCGGGGCCGATGCGGCGCTGGTGCAGGGCGAGGAAGGCCGTCACCAGTTCCAGCTCGCGCGCCAGCGGGGTCTCGGCCTGACGCAGCTCGGGCAGGGCGGCGGCGAGGTAGCGGCGCAGCTCGGCCAGCATGGCGCGGGCGGCCTGCGCGTCGGTGTGTGCGAGGCGGCGCAGATGGGCCAGAGTGTTGAACAGGAAATGCGGTTCGACCTGGGCCTGCAGCAGGGCCGCGCGGGCGGCATCGAGCTGGCGGGCCTGTTCCTGCTCGTCGCGGTGCAGGGAGTCGGCGTCGGCCTGCTGGCGCCGGCCGCGCTGGTGGTACTCCAGCGCCAGGCAGGCGCAGGCGGCGAAGGTGGCCTCGATCTGCAGGCTGTAGGGCTGGAAGTTGATGTCGGGCCCGCCAAAGCGGTGGTGCAGCATCAGCCCGACCCAGGTGCCGAGCAGGGTCAGCGTGATGATCTGCGCGGTCAGGCCCCAGCGCCGCCAGCGCGGCGAACGCGGCAGCCAGGGGTGGCTGAGGGCGGCGCCCAGCCACAGCACATAGAGCATGAAGCCCACCGCCAGCCAGGCGCGCGCGCCCGGCAGGTTGCGTGCCCGGCAGATGTTGTCCTCGCTTGCGAACTTGCAGTTCACCAGTTCCGGCAGCAGCAGCCCGCCGGCCAGTGCCAGGCAGGCGAGGGCGGCCAGGACCAGGGCAGGGCCGCTCAGTAGCGTCAGGCGAGGCGGGGACGGGGGCATGCAGTCAGCGTGGTTCCGGAGCCCGGGCGACGGTGGCGGAGGCAGCGCGGCCCGGCGCGGCCGCCATCACGGTCATCGGGTCGACGAAGCGGATGTTAAGGACGTAGCGCTGCGGCGTGCCGCGCTGGCAGTCCAGCGAGTCGACAGCGATGCGCACCGGCGTGCGGTAGTTGCGCGTTCCGTCCAACGCGAGGATCTGGGCGCGGCCGCGGGCGTCGACCTCGAATTCGACCCGCACCTCGCCGTCACTGCCGATGCGCTGCTTGGCGCTGGCGAGGTATTCGCTGAGCTGCTCGCCGACCTGGGGGCAGGTCGCCGGTTCGGCCGGCGCGGCGAAGGCGGGTGCGGCGGCCAGCAGCAGGGGGAAGATGGCTTTCATGGAGATCTCCTGGGTTGAGCGTCGATGGGCTCCAAGTTAGAGGTCGGCGAACCTCACGTCAGCCGCCGCCAGACGAAGCACAGGATCGAGCCGACGAAGCGCATGCCATGGCCGACGGCGAATTCCGCCCCATGACTTTCGGCAGGTTGTGGCGTTAGGGGATCTGGGCCAGGGCCTTCGCGGCCCCTTGCCGTGGGGCTGATAGGCCCTAAGCTAGTGCCTCCGTCGCCCTGGAGACCCCGATGCGCCGACTTGTCCTGACCGTCCTGCTACTGGCCAGCTCCGCCTGGGCCGCCGACATGAGCCCGCCGTCCGAGATCAAGCCGGCCGCGGCCGACCCGCTCGCCACGCCGCGCCGCCTCATCGCGGCCAAGGACTGGGTGGGCGCCCTGGCCGCGCTGCGTGCCCAGCCCCAGGCGGCCAGCGCCGACTGGCACAACCTGATGGGCTACACCCTGCGCAAGCAGGCCACGCCGCAGCTGGCCGAGTCCGAGGCCGAGTACCTGCAGGCCCTGCGCATCGACCCCAACCACCGCGGCGCCAATGAATACCTCGGCGAGCTCTATGTGATGAAGGGCGACCTGGCCAAGGCGCGCGAACGCCTGGCGGTGCTGGAGAAGCTCTGCCCGAGCGGCTGCGAACAGCGCGAGGATCTGCGCAAGGCCATCGCCGGCGCCAGCAAGTAACAGCTTGCAGCCAGCGCCTGCGGTCGGCGCCCACCCCCTAGGATGCGCGCCATGCTGAAGTTCCTGACCCAACGTCCCTTGCTTGCCGCCCTCGTCGGCGTGCCGCTGGCCCTGTTGCTGCTGGGCGCCATCGCCGCGGCCCTGATCTGGGCCCAGTTGCCGACCCTGGATGTGCTGACCGACTACCAGCCGCATCAGCCCCTGCGCGTGCTCAGCGAGGACGGCCAGCTGCTCGGCGAGTTCGGAGCCGAGCGGCGACGCTTCGTCGCGCTGAAGGACATCCCCAAGCCCCTGCAGGACGCGCTGCTGGCCGTCGAAGACAGCGACTTCTACGTCCACTCGGGTATTGACTACAGCGGCATCGCCCGCGCCATGCTGCACAACCTGCTGCACCCGACGCGGCTGCAGGGCGCGTCCACCATCACCCAGCAACTGGCCCGCAACATCTTCCTGAGCAACCGGCAGACCTTTGCCCGCAAGGCCCAGGAAGGCCTGCTGGCCCTCAAGATCGAGAGGAATCTGAGCAAGGAGCAGATCCTCGAGATCTACATGAACCAGATCTCGCTGGGCAACAAGGCCTATGGCTTCGGCGCCGCGGCCGAGCGCTATTTCGGCAAGCCGCTGGACAAGCTGACGACGGGCGAGATCGCCGTGCTCGTGGGCCTGCCCAAGGACCCCAACCGCCTCAACCCCGCCCTCTACCCCGAACGTGCCAAGCGTCGCCAGGCCGTCGTGCTGGGTCGCCTCGTCGCGGTGGGCCAGATCACGCAGGCCCAGGCCGACGCGGCGCGCGAGAAGCCGCTGGAGGTGCGCCGGCCCAAGCGTCTCTCCGGTGTGGCCGACCATGCCGCCGAGCAGGTGCGCTCGGAGATGGTGACGCGCTACGGCGAGGAGGCCTACACGCGCGGCCTCAACGTCTACACGACGTTGCGTTATGCCGAGCAGGCGGCGGCCCAGGAAGCGCTGCGCCATGCGCTGTTCGAGCTGGAGCGCCGCCAGCCCTTCCGCGGCCCGGAGAAGACCCTGGAGCTGCCGGAAGGCGAAGCGCAGGACGAGGCCCTGGATGCGGCCTTCGATGCCTACCCCGACCTGGGCGAACTGCGCACGGCCATCCTGCTCAAGATCGACAAGAACGCTGCCGAACTGGTGATGGCCGATGGCGAGAAGATCAGCTGGAAGGGCCAGGCCCTGCGCCCCATCGCCAATCTCCAGCGCGGCGCGGTGCTGCGGGTGCTGGAGTCGGGCAAGCAGTGGCAGCTCAGCCAGACGCCCCAGGCCGAGGGCGCCGTCGTCACGCTGGACCCGGCCACCGGCGCCATCCGCTCCCTGGTCGGCGGCTTCGACTTCGCGCGCAACCAGTTCAACTCCGCCACCCAGGCCTGGCGCCAGCCCGGCTCGGCCTTCAAGCCTTTCATCTACTCGGCCGTCATCGAGCAGGGCGCCTGGGCCGGCACACTGGTCAGCGACCAGCAGGTCGAGGTGGGTGACTGGTCGCCGCGCAACTACGACGGCCAGTACGAGGAGGCGCTGACGCTGCGCCAGGGCCTGGCCCGCTCCAAGAACATGGTCACCATCCATCTGGTGCAGGCCATCGGCCCGCAGCGTGCCCGCGCCTGGGCCGCGCGCTTCGGCCTGGACGAGGACAAGCAGCCGCTGAACCTGACCATCGCCCTGGGTACAGGCTCCGTCACGCCGCTGCAGATGGCGCAAGGCTATGCGGCCTTCGCCAACGCCGGCCAGATGCCGGTGGCCTGGCTCATCGACCGCGTACAGGACGCCCAGGGCGCCGTGCTGTGGAAGGCAGAGGCGCCGCGCTTCAAGACGGCCGTCAGCGCCCGCAATGCCTTCATGACCTCGCAGCTGCTCGCCGCCGTCGCGCGCGAGGGCACGGGTGCCCGGGCGAGTGCCCTGCTTGGCCGCTGGGACCTCTACGGCAAGACGGGCACGACCAACGACGCCGTTGATGCCTGGTTCTGCGGCTTCCAGGCCACGCGCGCCGGGGCGGTGTGGATAGGCTATCCCCAGCCCAAGTCGCTCGGCGAACGCGAAAGCGGTGGTGGCCTGGCCCTGCCGGTCTGGGCAGCGACCATGGCCGTGGCGCTCAAGGGCCAGCCCAACACCCAGCTGGCACCGCCCGCCGAGGGCCTGGTGCAGCAGGACGGCGAGTGGTTCTACTCGGAGTTCGCCGGCGACCTGGCCATTTCACGCATCGGCTTGCCGCCCGCAGCCGCGGCGCCGGCGGCTTCCGAGCCGGAGACGGAGAGGCCGTCGCAGCCGATCAACCAGTAGCCGCGCGGCAGCCGGCCATCAGGCCGCCGGCGGCTCCCACAGCTCGATCTTGTTGCCGTCTGGGTCCATGACCCAGCCGAACTTGCCGAACTCGGAGTCCTGCGGCTCGCCGACGACGTTGCAACCTTCCTCGCGCAGCGCGTCGAGCAGGCCGTGCAGGTCGGCGACGCGGAAATTGAGCATGAAGGAGGCCGTGCTCGGCGCAAAGTAGGTGGTGTCGGCCTTGAAGGGGCACCAGTTCGTCGAGCCGGCGCCGGGCTCGCCGGGCGCCGCGGGCTCGAAGGTCACGCCGCCCCAGGCCTCGACGTTGAGCCCGAGGTGCCTGGCATACCAGGCGGCCAGGGCCTTGGGGTCGGAGGACTTGAAGAAGATGCCACCGATGCCGGTCACGCGTTTCATGGGTTCTCCTGAAGTCGCGCGATTTCAACATGCCTCAGCCACGGTAGGGTCCCTTGACCTCGCCCCATCCCCATTTCGGCATCGGTGCGTCGGCGTTCACGGTGGCCCCAGGTTGTGAATTGATGACGGCCAGGCGCGAGCCCCATTCGAGATAGCCGACCAGGGCCGAGCGGAATTCCGGGTCTTCGGGCATGCCGAGCTCGTCAGCCGTAACCAGCAGCAGGGCCACCCAGGCGCGACGCTGGGCCTGGCTGAGGTGGCGGCTCAGGTGCTGGCGGATCATGTGCGGGTGGCCGCCGTGCTGCTCGGAGTAGTTCGTCGGTCCGCCCAGTACCTCGGCCAGGAAAGCGGCCACATGGGCCGGGTGATCGCTGCTCATGTGAGCGAAGACAGGTGCGAGCAGGACGTCGTCCTTGACGCGTTCGTAGAAGCGCTCGGTCAGGCGCTGCAGGGCGGGCAGGCCGCCCAGCCAGTCATACAGAGTAGGAACGGTGGGATCGCTCATGGCTGCGAGGCAGGTGGGTAGGGGCTGGACTTGAGGCTGGATGCCGCGCCCGCAAGCCGGTGTTTGCCCGCGGTCAGGTACAGCGCCAGGGACAGCTCCCCGACCAGGGCCGGCAACAGGATGGCCGGGAACAGCAGGGCAGCGAAGGCCGGGGCCAGCAGCAGCGCAAAGCTGTTGACTAGATAGCACAGGCCGGCCAGTGCGATCAGCCACCCGAATACGCGCGGCAGCACGCCGCTGCGGATGATCAGCCAGCCTCGCAGCACGCAGGCGAAACCGAAGAAGATCAGGCCGATGCCAAAGCCCTGGCCATGCAGGTTCACGGCAAACAGCGCGAGCGCGTCGCGCTGGCCCGGCAGGAAGGCCGTGGCCATGGAAGGACTGGTCAGCACGTCCAGCGCGGCCAGCGCCTGCACGCGGTTGGCCACGAGCACGCAGGTCTGCACGAGGTTGAGGCCGGTGGCCGTCATGGCCAGCGGCTCGTTCACCGGTTTCAACAGGCGCCACATCATGACGATGATCGGTAGGTCCAGCACCTGCATCAGCAGGTCGGCGACGAGGCCGCTGCGCCACAGCAGCGGATTGGCGACGATGCGCTCGGCCGTCGCGGCGGCATTGCCGGCCACGACGAGGCTGCCGCGCACGAAGGCCTCGCTGTACAGCCCCAGGGCGATGATGGCGAGATAGCAGAGCCCGGAAATGCGCAGTTCGCGCACGCTGACGTTGCCGCTCATGTCGGCCTCGCCGCATGCCAGGCCCAGCGGACGATGCCGCGAACCAGCCATGACAGGCTGGCGACGCCGCCGCCGATCAGCGTCGGCAGCACAGCGCCGAAAGTCCAGCTCATGCCGAGCACAAAGCCCAACAGGCTCTCGGGCCGACGGGCCGGCAGCAGCACCGCGAGCAGCATCAGGCCAAAGAACAGGCCTTCGGTGAGGGCCTGCAGCTGGAGCTGGAAGGCCAGCGACAGCGCCGCGCCCAGCAGCAGAGGCAGCGTGAAGCCCAGGGCCACGGGTAGCCAGGCGCGCTGCGTCGCAGGGGGCTTAGGCAGGCGACCCGCCGCCCAGGCCGCCAGGGCAGGCAGCAGCAGCAGGCCCCAGGCGTTGGACAGGGCCGGCAGGTCGGCGCGCTGCAACAGGTGGTGGCTGACGATGCCCCCGTGCAGGGCCTCCCAGCCAAGGTGCAGGGCCTCGGCCATCAGGGCGAGGGCGGCGAGCGTCAGGCGCGAAGAGGTGGTGGAGGTCATCGTGTTGGTGTGATGGCACAGCGTCACAGCTTGCCAGCGAATGTCGGTCGCACCGGTCGGGCTGCGACCGGCGGTGCAAGCCGTGCGACCAGCTGCAGCAGCGGCCGATGGACGAAGCGGCGGTTAACGGAAGCAACGCCGGGTAACAGCTGCGTTGCAGGCGCGGCCCTAGAGTGTGCGGACCTGCAACGACATCGACCCTGCCTATGCGCCGACCCGCTTCCTCAGTCGCCGTCTCGACTCTGCTGCTGGCCCTGCTGGCCGGCTGCGCTGCGGTACGTGAGTCGTCGCGTGGCGTCATGCGAGAAGAGCGCATGGTCCAACCGCCGTCGGTGGCCGGCGTGGCGGAGGAGAAGTTCGGCAAACCGGCCTGGGGGCGCCAGGGTGAGTTCTCGTTGAACGGCCAGCGCGTGCGCTACGAGCGCGGAGCCGAGCATCTGGCGCTGTTCGAGCCCCTGCCCGCCAAGCTGCAAACGCCGCTGCGTTTCAGCTGGGCCGGCCCGGCGGGCGAGAGCTCCACGGTCTGCGAGGCCTGGGCGCAGGAGCCTAGCGCCAACAGCCGCCTCACTGACAGCAAGCCCTGGGTGCTGAGCTGCCGCTGGGGCAGTGCGCCGGCGGCCATGCTGCAGATCGGCGAAGGCCAGATGCGCCGCGGCAAGCTCAGCCGCGAGGGCGCCTATCGCCGCGGCGAGCTGACGGTGGGGCTGCGCTCCGTCCATCTGTACGAAAGCAGCGCCCAGCCGCAGGCGACGGCGACGGGCTACGAGATGCTGCACCAGGGCACGGTCGTCGGCAGCCTGGACCTCAGCGGCCCCGTGCCGCGGCTGCGCCGGCCCGACCCCACCACGCCGCTGGGGCGAGCCGTCACCGAAGCGGCTTTGACGCTGGCCCTGGTCTCGGAGCCGGGTTAGGGCTTTTCTGCCAAGGCTTTGAGATTGGCCAGGCCGGCGTCGAAGTCCGGCCCCACCATCTTGTCCATGAAGAGGCCCATCCAGCGGTAGACCGGGTTGCTGCCCATATTGCCGTCCATCGACCAAGTCACCTGCGTCGCGCCACCGTTGGCGTCGAGCCGGAAGTCACCGGTCGAGGTGGTGTTGAAGTCGGGGAAGTAGAGCTCGTAGGCCAGGCGCTTGGGTGGCTCGGCTGTCGTGAAGGTCATGCGTCCGTCACCCTGGCTCTTGCTCTTCCAGGCCCAGACGGCCCCTGGACCCGAGGCCGGGCCGCTGTACTCGATGGCCATGGCCGGGTCGCGCTGGTTCCAGGCGCTCCACTGCTTCCAGCCGCGCGGGTCGGCGATGAGGGCATAGATCTTGTCCGGTGCCGCGTTGATGGTGAGGGTGCGCGTGACGGTGTACCTGGGCGAAAGCAGCAGGCCGCCGATACCCAGCACCAGCAGCAGGGGCAGCACCGTGATGAGCAGGATCTTCAAGGATTTCATTCGAGGTCTCCCCGTTTGGCTCGGCGCACTCTGACGCGGACCGCCACTTCGCACAATCGGCATCAGCCCATGCCTGGCGGGCGCCAGTGCAGGGCCTCGATGCCGGCGAAATGGGCGAGTAGTTCGTCGACGACGACGCGCACCCGTGGGCTGAGGAACTGGCGATGCGGGTAGTGCAGGTGGATCTCGCGGGCATCGGGGTCGAGCAGGCCCGGCAGCACGGGTACGAGGTAGCCGGCCTGCAGGTCGGCGGCGGCATGGTGGACGGCCACCTGCAGGATGCCGGCGCCAGCGCGCACCAGGTCCAGCGGCGCCTCGGGGTCGCTCACCCACAGCCGCGCCGGCGGCAGCCATTCCACAGCCGGCTCGTCGGGGGCCGGGCGCAGCTTCCAGGTGGCGATGCCGCCGTTGGCAAAGCGTACGCCGAGGCAGTCGTGGCCGGCCAGGTCGGCCGCCGTGTGGGGCGTGCCGCGCCGTGCCAGGTAGGCTGGCGAGGCCACCAGCATCAGCGGCAAGGCGCAGACGCGGCGCGACACGAGTGAGGAGTCGCGCACGCGGCCGCCGCGGATGCCGATGTCATAGCCCTCTGCCACGAGGTCGATGTTGCGGTTGTCCAGAGTTAGCTCGATCTCCAGCCTTGGGTGGCGGGCCAGCAGGTCCGGCAGGGCCGGCATCACATGCAGCCGGCCGAAGGACACGCCGACGGAGATGCGCACCCGGCCGCTGGGCTCGGCCTGGGCCTCGCGCACGCCAGCCAGGGCGTCGTCCAGCGCCCGCAGCGCCGCGCGGGCCTGCTCGGCGAAGGCCTCGCCCTCGGGCGTGATGCGGATGCGCCGGGTGTGGCGGTTGAATAGGCGCACGCCGAGCTCCGCCTCCAGCTTGATGACGTTCTTGCTGACAGCCGCCGGGCTCAGGTCCAGCCGCGCCGCCGCCGCCGTGAAGCTGCCGGCGCTGGCGGCTTCGAGGAAGGAGGTCAGGCCCTGCAGATGGCGCATCTTCAACTGGAAGTTGTGAATCTTTGTCGATCCTATGTCTTCACTGCTGATCGGTCGATTCCTACAGTGGCATCCATCGCAACCCCACTGGAATTCACCATGACCACCACCTCGCTCCTCATCACCGGCGCCAGCGGCACCATCGGCCGCGAACTCGTCAAGGCGTTGCGCGCCCGCCGCGCCGAGTTCGCCGTCATGAGCAGCAAGCCGGCACCCGGCGCTGTGCTCGGCGACTTCGCCGATCTGGCCAGCTTGGCGCGGGCCTTTGCCGGCGTACAGACCTTGTTCCTGCTGTTCCCGCTGGCACCCAACAGCTTTGAGCTGGCACGCAACGCCGTCGAGGCCGCCAAGGCCGCGGGCGTCAAGCACATCGTGCGCTCCAGCGGCGCCGGCGCCG
>Ga0194137_10000384_pt1 | contig 30150 bp, 31 predicted proteins | sample TARM_MetaG_T3_14_FD_134025 | JGI IMG/M metagenome (GOLD analysis project Ga0194137, IMG submission 134025) | Freshwater microbial communities from Pennsylvania, USA, analyzing microbe dynamics in response to fracking - TARM_MetaG_T3_14 (version 2) | ecosystem: Environmental > Aquatic >... | reverse complement strand
CTGGACGGCTATGACGGCTTCAGGTAATCGGGGCTGAAGCTGCCGCCCGCATATCCCGGACCGCTGAAGTCGTAGTCCATCCGCAAGCCGTAATCGCCTTCGGATTTGCGGGAGCCGTCCAGCGATACATCAAGAGCTCCGCCGCCGGTGTTGCGCGCGAATGCTTTTTGCACCAGGGCGTTGTAGCCGCCGTACCCTTCAAAATTGTCCAGCTTGGAGGCATTGGCCATCCGCACGTCGTCCACGACGATGCTGCCCGCTGCGGCGGAAGTCCCCTCCGTTTTGCCCATAAACAGGCCGAATCGAGTCACGTCGGACAGATCGATCGGCCCCCGGCCCGCATCGCCCGCCGCAAGCGCAAAGTCCGCAAGCTTGACCTCCAGCGTGCGCGCTGCCGTGCCGTTCAGCGAAACGGCTGCTTCCCATATCCGTCCGTCTCCCGTGGAGAGCCTGAAACCGAGCTTATTGCCGCTGCCGTCCGGCTTCACCCAAGCATGCAGGGCATCAAAGGAAGACAGGTCGGCATGGCCGATCGGCCTGCTCAGTCCCGCAAACGAAGCGGAGCCGAATTCGTAGCTGATTTTCGCTCCGTAGCTGCCCCGGTTCTTCGAGCCGCCGTCCAAGGCGATCGAGGCATGGCCCCCATCCTCGTCCCGCTCATAACGGGCAGCGATGCTCTCATCCTTGCCGTAATCGTATTCGCCATCCTCGAGGACGTTGGCGGGCGGAGCTTCCGTGAGCGGAATCAGCGCCGACCCGAAGCCGATATCGGCTTTGGCGAGAGCCGGAGATTCCGGGTTTCCGCCTGCCGGGTAATCCGCTTTTATGTAACGGGTGCCCGCCGGCAGCTCGAATCCGGCATACACCTTGCGGCTCCATCCGCCGGCTGTCTCCTTGCTGGTCACGGCCGGCTGCAGCGGCTGGTAATTCAGGCCGTCGATAGAACCCGACAGCTGCAGCTCCTCTCCGCCGTTCGCATACGAGGTGAACCGGTAGGAATTCATGTCGCCTGCGGCTGCGTACACAAGCTCCGCATGCTCTCCGTCCAGGCGGCTGAGGACCGGCAGCCCTTCCGTGCCGGCGGAAGCGCCGCGAACGGCCAGATTGCCCGATGCCGAGTCCGGCTGTCCGTCGAAGCTGCGGTCTACGATCAGCCCGCTGCGCACCGGCGCCGGAACAGGCCGATAGCCTTGACCGGAATAGGCGTATTCCAGCTCGACACGGTCGATCAGAACGGAGCTGCCGCCGTCGATGACCAGCTTCACGTATCGTGTATCCGCCGGAAGCGCGTCCGCCGTCCAAAGCCCGTCCTTGAGCTCCGGCTGGATTTCCGCATACTTGCCGTTGACCGAGGAGACGAACAGCCGCATCTTTCCGCCGCCCTCGCTCTTTATCCGCACCGCCTCCAGCGGAACAGGCGCCGCATAGGTAAGCGTGCCCGGCAACGCGCCGGCGGCATAGGCTTTGAAGCCTTGGCCGAGCTCATTCCAGTTGTCCGCCTTGTTCAAGACATTGGAGGACTGGTCGTAGGCATAGGTCCGGCGATTCTCCTTCGAACTCTGCATAAGGCTCATTTCATCCGTGATGAGATGTCTCGCCGTCGTACTCACGACGTTGGACCACGCCGATGCGCCGGACTCGTTGACTCCGCGCACCCTGTACTGGTACGACGCGCCGGTGATGGCCTGCTCGTCGTGGAAAGCCTTCGTTCCGGCGCGTCCGCCGTCGGAGACGCCGGTCCCGACCGTCTCCCAGTTCATTCCGTCTGCGGAGCGCTGCACCTCGTAGCCGGATGCTCCGACAACGCCCTGCCACTTGATGTCCGCGACCGAATCGATCGGGAACAGGCTCGGAGCGCCTTCCGGCGCCTCGATCGCGGGAACCGCGGACGTCTTGCCTTTATCCAGCGCATTCATGTAATGGGCGTAGTTGTATACCGTCCGGATAATATCCGTCTCGCCGTAGTAATCGCCCGAGGCGAAGCCCGGCCAGTGATACGAGGCCCAGTTGCCCGGATCCTCGTCATGCCAGTAGAATCCGCCGTCCTCCTTATGCGGTCTCAGCGACCAGATCATGATGCCGGAGGTGCCGTTTTGCAGCGCGGCGTTGTACAGGGCCTCCACCGGCTCCTTGGTCGTATACAGGCCGAACTCGCCCAGTATATAAGGCTTCTTGCCTGCAGCCATAGCCGCATCGGCATTGATCTTGTCGATAAAATTGCCGGTATAGAAATGATTGCCGACGATGTCGATATGATCGTCCGTCAGCGAAGCGGCGTTGATCGAGAAGCGCCCGTCGAGCAGCAGCTGCTTGGGCTGCTCCTCCTCCTTGATGTAGCGGGCTATTTCCGCCGTCCATGACTGCGGGAACTTGTCCTGGTTGTAGCCGCCCAGCTCGTTGCCCGTCTCCCAGGCCAGAATCGCCTTATCGTCCTTGTATTTCACTCCCGTAATCGTGTTGGTGCGGTTCATCATGTAATGGACGACCTGCTTGAACAGGCCGATGACCTGAGGGTCGGTGTAGAACTTCCAGCCGTCCGGATCCGTCGCCGCATCACCCGTTATCGTACCGGGATAGACGAAGTTGACATAGCTTTCAATGCCGCCGACCCACTGCCATTGATCGACGAACGGGATGATGATCCGGACGCCGGTCTCATTGGCAAGCGCGAGCATGCGGTCCATCTTGGCGAAGCCTTCCTCGCTGAACTGCATCCTGCCGCTGGAATCCGGTCCGAGGATAAAGGCCGAGCCTTTGTTGGATCCGTCGTAACGGAGAACGGACGGCACATAGGAGCGGGTCACTTTCCCGCCCATCGCCTTGATCGTGCGCAGGGCGTCGTCCTGGGAAAATGCCGAGTCCCCCAGCGCACCGGGATAGTTGAGGCTGGCAAAGCGATATTCCCTGCCGTCCTCCATCAGCTTGTCTCCTTCTGCCGTAATGTAAGAGGAGAACATGGTATTTCCTCCGTATACCTGATCCGGAACGCCGCCGTATACGGATTCCGGCACGCTCCCTTTTTCCGACGCCCCCGCTGGAGAAGCTCCGGCCGCCGGCCCAAAGGCAGGCGTCATCAGACCGAATGCCAGCACCCACGATAAAAGCGCTTTCAATATAGGTTGTCTCGAACTTCCAGAACTGGACAATTCCATTCCTCCCGTCATGAACATGGTTGACGCTTCATTGCCGCCCTGAGCCCTCTCTTCCTTTCTTCCTCTCCCCGATTTGCAGTCCTGCTTCAGCCTCCCTTCCTGTTTTGTTTGGTAAAACAAGGGACGAAGACATAATTTCAACGAAATTATAGGTATCACATAAATTTATGTCAACTATTTTCAAATTATTTATACCTTCTTATTCTTGAATTCAAAAAAAAAAGACCCTTCAGCTAACGGCTGAAAAGTCTTATCTCGCGTTGCGGAACCGGATGATGGAAAACCGGCGCAGCGACGATCCCAGAATGACATCCCTGGCGGGAAAGAGGCTTGGCGTCACGCGGAGCTCGGCGCCGCTTCGCTCGATTTCTCCCAGAAGATCAGTCATGCGCTCGACCGATCGCGGGACGACCGTCTCCTTCGAAACATAGTATCCCGCGTTTGCGTCCTCCACCCGGAATGCGGCGGCAGGCATCTCATACCGGTACAAAACCGCGGCCCGAATGCGCTCCAGCCATCGGCTCTCGACCATAACGATCCGAGCGGCGCCGGACATCCCGAACAACAGCTGCTCCTCCCGCTCATCAAGCCCGGGCTGGCGATCGTAGATGATCCGCGGGCATTCCCGCGGGAAGAAATAATTCACGCTGTGCTCTTCGTCGACAGCCCATACCGCGGCAGGCAGACCGTCACGTCCCGGCGTTGGCCGGGGGATAAAGCGGCTGATGAAGGACTCCTCGCTGAAGTGGTAAAGAAGAGGCTCCAAGGCGTCGTTCTCCTTTCGGCTGCTGCATAAGATAGCTGGGAAGACAGAATACAAAGCGGAAGAAGGCATCCCATGACTTGCGCATCCTCCGCCGGCCGTTCCGGCGGGAACGACGGCATCATCCGATTCACCGGCTGCAGGCGATGTTCGGCCGATGCGCCGCAGCCCGGGCTCGCGTTCAGCAAAAGCTGCCCGGCCCGGCATCCAGCCGTCTCTCTGAGCTCATCCGGCGCCATCCGGATCAAGGCCGGCGGAATCTACCTGGCCGGCATCGCCATAACAGGCGGCAGCTCCATTCTTCCCGCGCTTGCGGTCAACGGAACTCCCCTGACAGGCGCCCTGCACGGTCCGAACGGCAAAGAAGCGCGAACCGCTTATCAGCTGGTCGCGCTCCAGCGCAGCGACCTGCTCGCGCTGCTGGATCTGTCCGCTCCGCTGAACAGGCTTCTCCGGCCGCCCGGCGATCATGCCGGACCGGATGACGCCGCTTGGACTTTGACGCTCCGCCGTCTTGAGGATCAGGAAGACGCCGGATTCGGCGCCATCGGCAAATGAATCTCGCAAATCGTCCCCTGATTCGGCTTGCTGCGGTAATACGTCCGGCCGCCCATCGCCTTGATCAGGTTCGTCACGACCATGAGTCCGAGTCCGGTTCCCTTGTCCTTGGTCGTATAGAACGGCATCCCGATGCGCTTCAGCTGCTGCTCGTTCATCCCCACTCCCGTATCCCGGATGAAGATCAGAGCCTTGTCGTTCTCCTGCCTCGTGCTGACGGTAAGGACGCCGCCTTCCGGCATCGACTCGATCCCGTTTTTTATGATATTCAGCAGGCATTGCTGGAATTTCTTCGAGTCCCCGACAATGATGAGCGGCTCTTCCGTCGAATGGCTCGTCACGAACTCGATGCCAGACATGACGCATAGAGGCTTGACCCACTGCTCGACGCTGCTGAGCTCCTGCCGGATATCGAGCGGCTTCGGCTCTTCGACGGAGGGCTTGGAATAATTGAGATAATCGGTAATGATGGCATTGGCTCCGTCGATGCCTTCAAGGGCATGGTTGCGGTATCGATCCATCGCCTGCTGGTCCAGTCCCGGCTTGCCCATCAGCTGGAGGAAGCCTCTGGCCGTCGTCAGCGGGTTGCGCACCTCATGCGAGATGGAGGCGGTCAGCTGCCCGATGAGATGGTATTTCTCCGCGTTGAACAGCTCCTCGGTCATCCTCTCCTGATGCTTCACCAAATAATAGGTGTAGGATACAAGCGGAGCGGAGAGAAGGGAGCCCACTGTAATCAACAGCACTTCCGTCTGGCTGAAAGTGATCCCCTGTTCGGCCATGAAGCCGTAACTGATTCCGATATGAACGCTCGTCAAGAGAATATGCAGCAGAATCATGAGCCTGATCGACTCCGACAGCTTGATCCGGTAATGGAAGATGATGCCCAGCACGGTCACGACGGCGCAGGCGATGGTAGGCGGAAGCCAGTCGTTGCCCGCAATGAAGACATTGCCCCATACGAATGCCGCCGCGGTCGCCGTCCCTGGAATCCACCCCTCGAACAAGGCGACCATGGCGACGCACACCGGCGTCAGATGGAGCGCGTAGACCAAGGGATCGATTTCTTCGTAGGCCAGATAGAAGTAGCTCTGGACGATGAGGATGAGAACGAACAGGATTTTGCGGCCATGGCGTATGAACGATACTCTGGGCGTAATGATCAAGAAGAGCAGACACGCGGTCAGATAATACATCAGCCCTTGGAATTCGCGTGCAATTATATTTTCAATCACGGCAGGAAATCCTTCCTATCCACTCTAGCCGACAATTCTGCCGTTCCAGGGCAGCCCGTTTTCCCACCGGGATTTGTCCCTGCTCCGGTTCAAGATCAGCCAATCGTATTGGTACATATCCCATATCTTGCATTTGTCGGCCTTGAGATCATAATGATCGATGATGGCGTTGACGGCTCTGCGTGCGGCCTCGTTCGCGCCCTCCATCGTGGCGAGATCCGTATTGGTGCGCACGTAATCGGAAGCCAGGAACAGATTCGGCACGGCCGTATAGGCGTTGGGCCGCAAGTCCCATGTATGCACCCTGTTGACGAGCAGAGGCTCCATGTTGGTCACGGAATTCGGATTGGGGAACTGGATGTCCTCGTCGAGGAACCAATGCTCCAGCTGCTCGTCGCGCAGCAGCTCCGCCTCATGGTTGAAGCTTTTCTTGAGCTGCGCCCACACCTCGTTCTTGATCTCCTCGGCCGAGCATTGCATGGCGGGACGGCCGTAAAGAATGCCTTTCTCCTGCCAATCCGAGATATCGACCGAAATGACTCCCCTTACCCGCCCGTTGCCGTATTGGGTCAGATCGATGCCGGGCCAGAACTGCTTCTGCGAGACGAGCGTCAGCGCCCAAGGGCTGTCCATGCAGATGATGTGGCCGTGGATCAGCTCGACGTCCTCATTGAGATAGAACTGGATGCCGTTCATCCACTCGACGGATTCGCTGAGCGTCCTGAGCTTGCCGAGGAGAGGATCGGCACTGGCAAGCTCAGGCGTGACGAGTTCCGCCATGACCTCTACGGGCAATGCAGATATGTAGGCATCCGCCACAACCGTCACCTCCTCGCCGCCGACGATGACGGCAACGCCGGTCACGGCGCCGTTCTCGCAGGCAATCGACTTGACCGGGGCATTGCGATGGAACTCGACCCCGAGCGAGAGAAGATAGTCCTGCCACGGCTTCAGCCAGGCTTCGTTGGTCGGGGCGTTCAGCAGCCGGTCGGCGCTGCCTCCCGGGGTGATCATATCCATCATCAGGGTCGCTCCCACCGTGCCGATCGTGCAGGCGTTCGCCTCCTTGGCCTTGGCGGCGACAAGAATGCGGGACAGCCCTGCGAGAATGCGCTGGAACTGCTGGGATTGCTTGTCCGCTTCGATGAAATCCCACCAGGAGACACGCTGGTATTCCAGGTATCGGCGGAGGTCGCTGCTGGAGGCGAGCTGGTAGAGCTTGCCGGCATAGTGCTCGGCTTCCGCCCGGGTCAGGCCCAGATCGTTGCCGAAAATGGATTCCAGCAGCACTTTCCAGTCGGAGGCGTTCGCCGGGAACTCCGTGACGAACGGCTGCATCGGCCGATCGTCGAAGGCGACGCCGAGCCGGGAGCCCTCCACCAGATTATCGAAGACGCCGCGCTTGTTGCCCGGGAAGGGAATCCGCTTCATCGTGTCGGGAAGATGCTTGTAGAACTTAGGGAAGAAGCGGAAGCCGTGCTCTCCGGGGAGATCCTTTCTTCCCTCGGTGCCGCTTCCCTTCACATCCATGCTCCGGGCTTTGCCTCCAGGTATGGACCTTGCCTCGTAGACGGAAACGTTGAAGCCCCGCTCCGCGAGCTCATGGGCCGCGCTCATTCCCGCCACGCCCCCGCCCAAAATGACAATTTTCGGCATGACCTTATTCAAATCGCCATCTCCTTCTCTAGCATCCATTATTTGTTAGCGAACACCAATAGGCTGAAATACACATAAACTCTTTCCACATAGTACCATCGAACTAATGTCTATTACTGTCGAATTATATCAATAAATGAAATAAATTTTTGCAGCAGGCGTCCATCCCTTCCATTTAGGCGCGAACCTGCATTCGCTCTTCCGGACAGCAAACGCTTCCAGCAGCGAATGAGGATCAAAAGAGAATAATAAAAGGCGTCCCCTGGCGGAGACGCCTTCTGCCCCTAGCAACCCCTAGCGATTCGGGTCCGATCGTCCGGCTCCGTCGCGCTTGCTTCCCATTGATCAATACAAGGTTCTCCATAGATAAAAAGTCGCATAGGCCTCCCAGCCCTTCCATGGCCGGGCCAGCTCCCTGGCTTCATCCGCCGTCGGCCTGCGTTCCATGCCGCCGGCCGCCTTGATCGCGTTCAGCAGCCCGACGTCGGCGGCCGGCAGCGCCTCCGGCATGCGCAGGCAGCGCATCATGACATAATGGGCCGTCCACAAGCCGATGCCGCGAATAGCGACCAGCTTGCTTTCCGCGCCTTCCCAGCCCGCCTCGAGCAGCGACGGCTTGTCCAGCGTACCGTCCGCGACCAGACGGGCGGCTCCAATCAGGTATTCGGACTTGCGGCCGGTCATCTGCAGCGCCATAATGTCGGCCGGCTCCAGCGAAGCGACGACGGCCGGCTCCGGGAAAGCCCAATATTCGCGCCCGTTCCAGCTTACGGAGCGGCCGAACGTCTCGGTGAACCTTTTTTTGAGCGTGTAAGCGAACGCCAGATTGATCTGCTGCCCGATGATCGCCCAGCAGACCGCCTCGAACAGATCCGGGATGCCGATCATCCGCAGTCCCCGGAACGTCCGGCCGGCCTCGCGCAGCAGATCGCTGCTCTCCGTGAGGACATAAAACGGCTCCAGATCCCGGTCCAGATCGAACCATTCCAGCATATAAGCTCCAATATGCTCCCTCATGGCTGGAGAAGGGGCGTCTCCCATCGGAAACGTGGCGACGAGACGGGGGACAGCTGCCGTACCGCTGCCATCCTCCGCGTAATCCACCCGGACCAGAATCTCTTCCCCGCCCCGCGCGAACAGCTTGACCAGCGAATTCCCCTCCACGGCATAGAGCGCTTCATCGCTGGAGCGGCTCAAATAAGCCAGGGCGGCAGCGTAATTGAAAGGTTCGGGCACCGGTACGACAATGGGCCCGGCGCCCGCATGAGGCGTAATTCGGTTCATCGACAGTCCTCCCTCGTTGGGCGGGGGCTTCCCGCCCTCTAAGGGCTATTTTAGCACAACCGCTATGAAATCCGGCCGGATTGTACGATCCGCACGCCTTTTCCCGGCACGGAGACACGGCCGCCGACGGTCGCTCCGGTCAGCAGATCGACGCCACCGCCTGCCGGAAGCGCCGCCCATCCCTCCTCCGCCCCATGGTTGAGCAGGAACAGGTACCGTTTTCCGTCTTTGACGCGGACGGCGGCTTCCAGCTCCGCCGACGCCTCCTCCACAAGCGCTTCAATGCCGCGTCTGCTGCACAGGCTTCCGAGGAAGTCCCGGAGGAAAGCCGGCTCCGGGCTGGAGGCCACGTACCACGCTTCCCCCTCGCCGAACCTGTTGACGGTCAGAGCCGGCATGCCGCTGTAAAAGTCGTCGCCGTAGACCGCCTTCACCTCCGCTCCTTCGCTATGGATCAAGTCGCAGAGCAAGCCGCATTCATACTCGGAACGCATGCCGGCGAAAGCGCGCGGGCCTCCGTCTTGAGCGTCCGGCCCGCCCGCAAGCTCTCCGGATTCCGTCATGACGATCCGGTTGCGCTGCTCCGGCAGAAGCGCGTCGATCTCCTCGGACCAGATGCCGAGCAGCTTCCGCAGCTCGCCTGGATAACCGCCGGTCCGGACGAGGTCGTTCTGGTCGACGATGCCGCTGAAAAACGTCGTGATGAACGCTCCGCCGGCGGCAGCGAAGGCTTCCGCCTTCTCCGCGAAGCCTGGCTTCACCATGTACATCACGGGAGCGATGACGAGATCGTAGCGGGAAAAATCCTCCTCGACGCCGATGATATCCGCCTGGATATGCCGGCTGTACAGCGCGTCGTAATACTTGTGGACTTCCTGCGCGTAGTTCAGCGCCACCGTCGGACCGCTGCTCAGCTCCGTCGCCCACCGGTTCTCCCAGTCGTATATGATGCCGACCTTGGAATCCGCCCTTGCGTCCAGCAGCGTATCGCCGAGCTGCTCAAGCTCCCGCCCGAGCTCCGCAACCTCGCGGAATACCCGCGTATGCTCATGGCCGGAATGCTCGATCACGGCCCCGTGGTATTTCTCGCAGGCTCCGACCGACCGCCGAAGCTGGAAGAACATGACCGTGTCCGCGCCCCGGGCAACCGCCTGCCAGCTCCACAGCCGCATGACGCCGGGGCGCTTCAGCGAGTTGTACGCCTGCCAGTTCTGCTGGCTTGGCGTCTGCTCCATCAGCATGAACGGCTGGCCGCCGCGCAGCCCCCGCATGAGATCATGCGCCATCGCCGTGAAGCTCGGCGGCGTGTCGATGGACGGATAGTTGTCCCACGAGACGATATCCATCTCCTTGCCCCATTTGAAATAGTCCAGCTCCGGATACAAGCCCATCAGATTCGTCGTCACCTGAATGTCGGGCGTCAGCGCCTTGACGGCATCGCGCTCCAGCTTGAAGCAGTCCAGCAGGCTGTCCGACTGGAAGCGCCGGTAATCCAGCGAGATGCCCTGGAAGTTGGTGCGGCTGCCGCCCCATTCCTCGCTGAGCGCGTTCGGCGGAACGATTTCCTCCCAGTCATAGAAGGTGTGGCCCCAGAAGCGGGTATTCCAGACGCGGTTCAGCTCCTGCAGCGAGCCGTACCGCTGCCGCAGCCAGCCGCGGAAGGCCGCCGCGCAGTTGTCGCAGTAGCAGTACCCGCCGTACTCGTTGCTGATGTGCCAGATGAGCAGAGCCGGGTGCCGGCCGTAGCGCTCCGCCAGCTTGCCGGCCAGCGCCGTGGAATAGCGGCGGTAGACCGGACTGTTCGGGCAGGAATTGTGGCGTCCGCCGAAGCGGCGCTTGCGGCCCTCCCAATCCACCCGCAGCACCTCGGGATGGCGCTTCGCCATCCAGGCCGGATGGGCTCCCGTGCCGGTCGCCAGACAGATTCCGATGCCTTGCCCGTGAAGCAGCTCGAACTGCTCGTCGAGCCAGGCGAAGTCGTACGTATGTTCATCCGGCTGATCGAGAGCCCAGGAGAACACGTTGATCGTGGCGACGTCGATGCCGGCCAGCTTGAACATCCGGTGGTCCTCCGCCCAGGTGTCCCCGTCCCACTGCTCGGGATTGTAATCGCCTCCATACCAAATCTTGGGCAGTTTCGAATTTATCATGATCAGGCACCTCTTCCAGGTGTAATATAAGGATATCTTCATTTTAAAAAAGGAACGATCTCCTTAAAATCCAATCTTATGGCCGACATATATAAGAATATGGAACTACGTTGAGCTTAGGAGGTCCATAACGATGAACATCGCCGGACATCGACGGGTCGTTCCCGTCCAGCTGCAGGACAGGCCTCTGCCGGTCCAGCTGGAGAGCATCGGCTTCAACCCGGACCAGGAGCCGTTCCATCGCGGAGACGGCTACCCGGTCTACCACTGGCTGCAGACGCTCGCCGGCGAAGGGCGCGTCTCCTGGAACGGCCATGCGGAGACGCTGCCGCCCGGCAGCGGACTGCTCCTGCCGCCGCGAGAAGCCCATAGCTACCGCAGCGGCGGCGGCGTCTGGCAGACGGCCTACCTGACCTTGGCCGGACCCGAGCTGCCGAGCCTCATGGCGTCGCTGGCGCTGTCCAGTCCGGCGCTCTACCGCTGGGAGCCCGGATCTCCTCTGGACAGCCTGCTGCTGAACAGCCTGGAGCTGCTCGAAGGCCAAGCCGATCCGCTCGGGCTGGAATCGTCCCAGCAGGCGTACCGGTTCCTGCTGGCGCTGCGCACTTACTCCAGCACCGACGAAGCCGCCGGCGTGTCGCAGCGGCTGCGCCAGCTCGAGCCTCTGCTGTCCTGGCTGGAGGCCAATCTTCACCAGCCGGCGATCGGGCTCGGGGACCTGGCCGCAGCCGCAGGCCTCTCCGGCCGCCGGCTCAATACGCTGTTCCGCAGCCTGTTCGGCCTGTCTCCCTACGCCTACCTCGTGCGGCTGCGCATCCGCCGAGCCCGCGAGCTGCTGCTCAGCCGTCCGGGCGAGCCGCTGCGAGTCATTGCCGGCCAGACCGGCTTCCGCGACGTCAGCCACTTCATCGCGACCTTTCGCCGCCTGACCGGCGATACGCCGGACCGATTCCGAAGCGGGCGGGCATGAAGCGGGCAGGAGTCGGGGCCGACTTTTGCTTGGAATGGGACAATTCACCGTGCGAATAGGATGGTCCATACATGTTTCCCTTTGCAAGGAGGCCAGGCTATGACCGTCCCCATCCCGTTTGTCCGCAAGAGCCAGTTCATTTTCATCCTGCCCAAGCATGCCTTCCACCAGATGGTATGGCTCGACTTCGCCGCCGGATCCGCCACCGCCTGGCTGATGGAGGAGGGGCATCTGGCCAAAGTCCTCATCTTTGCCGGCAGCGGCTTCGTCCCCTATGTGCTGAAGAAAAGCGTGAATTCCAGCCTCAGTCCGCTTCAGCCGCGTCTGGTCCGGTACCATTGCTCCCTTTGGTCGAAGAGAGCAAAAAGCAGCCCGATCTGGACCCGGAACTGATCCGATCAAAATCCAACTTCCATTCAACCCCTTTTATTCCGTGACATGGATATTTTCTTTGGATAGGATAGAAGAGATCCTGCTTTGGAAGGGAGTTCTCCATGAAACTCGGCACCTATTCGAATTTAATCGCCAGCGTTGTCCTTGGCGCCTCCTTTATCGGCGGCTGCCTGATTGTAGCCTCAAGCAAGGAAGACGCTTCCCCAGCCATCGTCCAGCCCGCCGTCTCCAGCCCGGCCGGCTATGAATCTCCTTGGGACAAGCCGCTGCTTACGATCGATGCGGCAGCAGGGTACCTCGGCATTCCCCAGGGCCAGCTGGAAAAAATCCTCAGCGCGGAGAGGGCACTAAGAATGAACTCCGGCGTAACGAACGCATTGCCGTACATCGTCGTGGAAGGAAGGATTTACATCAGCAAAGCGGCTCTCGACAATTGGGTGCTTGAGGCTTCAATGGCAGGGCGTACATACGTCAACGGGAAAATCGTGAACTAAACCTTCCCATCACTGACCGCAGCTGTCAGTGAGGGTCCGTTATGCTTGTTCCGTAACGGAATCGGCGGCTGAGCCGCCCAGTGGAGGGATGCTTGATGTTTACGTCTATCGAGGATTTTGAAAAGGAATGGAAAGCGGAAGCGGAGCTGACCGCAAGCGTACTGGATGCTCTCACCGATGAATCGCTCGCCCGGCCGGTGGCGGAGAAGCGCCGCACGCTCGGAATGATTGCGTGGCATTTGGCGGAGTCGATCGGTTACATGGCCTCCATGGGGCTGGACTTCACCCCCGCGGATGCAGGGCAGCGTAATTCCGCAGAGGGAATCACATCGGAATACAGGCGCGTCAGCCGTGATATTGCGGATGCCGTCCGCTCCGGGTGGAGCGACGAGACGCTGCTTCAGAAGCAGGAAATCAGCGGCGAGCTGTGGGCAAACGGCGCTTCGCTCCGATTCACCGTCATGCATCAGGCCCATCACCGGGGGCAGATGACGGTGCTGATGCGGCAGGCGGGCTTACGCGTTCCGGATGTATACGGCCCGAGTTATGAAACCTGGGTGGAGAAGGGAATGGCTCCCCTGCCCTGACTCCGTTAAAATGGACGAAACGGCACCCATGATCTCCATCAGGCGCAAACGGCGCTGAATTCCATTCTCAAGCTGTCAGCGGCAAAACCGCCTGCTTATGACGGACATCTGCGAAGGGACTGAGTCCATTGGCCAAAGCCGACAATATGCTCTCGATTCTCTGGCTGCTCCGCTCCGGCCGCAAGATGACCGCCAGACAGCTGGCGGAGTCGCTGGAGGTGCACGTGCGCACGATCTACCGCTGCATCGATTCCCTTTGCGCCAGCGGCGTTCCGATCCTGGCCGATTCCGGCCCGAACGGCGGCTACCGGATTCTGGATTCGTTCAGCGAGTCCCCGCTGTTCTTCGATCCGGATGAGCAGCGCGCTCTCGTCCAGGCTTCCGTTTTTGCCCGGGAAGCAGGCTATCCTTACAGCACCGACCTCGTCCATGCGCTGGACAAGCTCATGCGATACGCGACGGACGAACAACGGAGCCGGCTGGCCAGGCATGCGGACGGACTGGAGGTCGTCCATTCCCCGACAGGCCCGCTGGAGCAAGAAGCTCTCCGGGTGCTGGAAAAGGCCGCCGCCTCGGGCGAGACGGTCATCATGGATTACGACAAGGGCCACGTAGAATCCGGTTCCATCACTGGTTCAAGCACTGGTTCAAGCCGCCGGGAATTCGATCCGTACGGAATCGTCCATTGGAAAGGGGCTTGGTATACGGTGGGCTTCTGCAGACTTCGGGGAGAGCTGCGGAGCTTCCGTGCCGACCGCATCCGAAGCGTCGAGAGCAGCAGCCTCCGGTTCGAAAAGCCGGAGGGCTTCTCCGCCAAGGAGTATTTGCTGAGCAGCCTGATGCCGGGCGCGCTGGAGAAGGAGCCGCTCGTCGACGTCGTCCTGGAAGGAGCGCCGCTTGCGCTCGGGGAGCTGTGCCGACACTGGCTGTTCGGGCATTCCGTCGCAGAGCGGCTTCCGGAACGGCTGCATCTTCGGCTCGGCGGCGATTCCCTCCAGACCTTCGTTCCTTACTTCCTCCTTCCCTACGGCCGCTCTCTGACGATTATCGAGCCGGCCAGCCTCATCGAGCGGATGGTGCAGGTGAGCTCAGAAGCGGCCGCCCATTATACGGATATGCTGAAACGACATTCAATATCAACGAAAGGCAGGTTGAAACCATGAGCAAATATGCAATGTTCGGTAAAATGAAAGCCCATCCGGGAAAGCGCGCCGAGCTGCTCGACCTTCTGCTCGGAGCCGCCAAGACCCTCGACGAAATGGAGGGCTGCGAGCACTACATCATCCATGAAGCGGCCGATGACGAAGACACGATCTGGATTACCGAGCTGTGGCTGAACGAGGAAGCTCATGCCGCTTCCCTGCGCAACGAGCAGGTGCTTGCCGTCATCGGCCAGGCACGCCCGCTCATCGCCGCAATCGAGCCGATCCGCGTCAGGCCGGTCGGCGGCGTCGGGCTATAGGCGGCAAACAGGACAAAAAGCTTGCCTCCGCAGGCGCAAATGCGCCTGGACGGGGACAAGCTTATCTTGGATAGTCGCGAACAGGCCGACTGACTGCTGCCCTGCCCTTGACCTTTATGTTTAATCGCCATGCCTTCGGTGCACTCAACAGGATGAAATGTTTCCGGGGCTTGGTCAGGATTGAAGCCTGCACCGATAAGGATTGCTCCGCTCAGCCTTGCAGCATCCCCTAATCATTCAATCCCTTGCCATCGAGAATCTGCTGCGTATATTTCTCCACCCTCGACTCTCGAGTTTTGGATTGCTTGGGGGCCGAAAAATAAAGAAGGTAAGCTCTCTGCCTTCCAGGCGTCAAGGCTTCAAAAGCAGCCTTCAAGGCAGGCATCTCATCGAGTTTCGTTTGAAATTCTTCCGAAATGGCATATTCGGTATTCTTTTTAAATTCCACTTTCAAACCGGCTTTTTCAACTTCAATGGCTTCATTGATATAGGCTTTCAAGATCGTTTCCTTATCAACGATTTCCTGGAGATTGGCGAACCGGATCTGGCGCGCCGCCTGTACATTTTCCGTTTGTCGAATCAGAATCCCGTTGGCATCCTTCAACAAGGCGCCTTTATGGAACAGGAGCGCGCAATAATCTTTGAATCCGTGGATGATCACGATGTTTTTGTTCTCGAACGTATAACAAGGATGCATCCACTTGAAGTCTTCGGTCAGCCCGCAGTCAAGAACGATCGCTCTCAGCTTCTCATATTCGGCCTTCCACTTTTTCGATTTCCGAATAAATCCATCTACCTTTGGATTCGTTGACATGGTTGAGGAACACTCCGTTTTCATACGAGAGGAGGGACGCGTATTTTCGGTTCCAACTGCTCGTTTATCCTGGTTTGGCTGTCCGGTTTGCCTTTGGTGCTGATATCATCTTATCACACCTGAAGCGCAGCCGCTTCCGATGGCCAATCAACAGTAAGGACTTGTCAGGCCCGATCATGCTCGACGAATGTCCTCTTCAGAAACTCTCTCGTGCGCTCCTGCTTCGGCCGGCTGAACATTTGCTCCGGTGTCCCTTCTTCGGCGATAACGCCTTTATCCATGAACACCACCCGATCCGACACTTCCCTTGCAAAATCCATTTCATGCGTGACGATGAGCATCGTCAGGCCGGAATGGGCCAGCTCCTTCATCACCTTGAGCACCTCGCCTACCATCTCGGGATCGAGGGCAGATGTCGGCTCATCGAACAACAGGACATCAGGCTCCATGGACAACGCTCTGGCAATCGCCACGCGCTGCTTCTGGCCGCCCGACAATTGCTTGGGCTTGGCGTTGATATAAGCCTCCATGCCCACTACCTTCAAATATTTCCTTGCCGTCTCTTCCGCTTCCGCCTTGGAGCGCTTCAACACCTTGATCTGGCCGACCATGCAATTGTTCAGCACATTATGATTTTCAAACAGATTGAATTGCTGGAACACCATCCCCAGCTTTTTGCGATAGGAGGGAATATGGTGGCTGCCATCCAGAATATTCCGGCCCCGATAATGGATTTCTCCGCCGCTGGGAATCTCCAAAAGGTTGATGCAGCGAAGCAGCGTCGACTTCCCCGAGCCTGAGGAGCCGATAATGGTGACCACTTCGCCATGATGGACGGAAAATCCGATATTTTTCAGCACTTCATTCATGCCGTAGCTTTTATTGAGCTGTTGGATTTCAATGACTTTTTCCATAGGTTTCTGTCTCCTCTTGCTTATCGGGCGGGTTCCATCTCGTAGCTTTTGGAACCATCCAGCCTTTTTTCGAAGTAGCGCAAAATTCTCGTGACGGTAAAGGTCATGACAAAGTAAATCACGCATGCGACAAAGAAGGATTCAAAATACCGGAAGTTGTTGCCCGCAACCGACTTCGTCAGGAAATAAAGCTCCGAAACGGAAATCACGTTAAGAACCGAGGTATCTTTGATATTGATGACGAATTGGTTGCCTGTTGCCGGCAAAATATTGCGGATGACCTGAGGTAAAACAATGTTGGCCATCATCTGCATGTGAGTCATGCCGATCGCATGAGCCGCTTCGAACTGTCCCTTATCGACCGACAGAATTCCGCCCCGGACAATTTCCGCCATATAAGCACCCGTATTGACGGACACGACAATGAAGGCTGCGGTGAGCACATTCATGTTGAAGTCGAAGGCCATTGCCGAGCCGTAATAAATGACTACAGCTTGCACGATCATAGGTGTGCCGCGGAACACTTCAATATATACCGTCAAAAGAAGGTTCGCGCTCTTGAGCATGATCCGCTGCGCGGCACGCCCAGGCGTCGGTATCGTCCTTATCACGCCAGCCAACAAGCCGATGACGGCGCCGATGACGGTTCCCACCAAAGAGATCAAAAGCGTCATCCCTGCCCCGCGCAGGAACATCTGCCAGTTCTCTTCGACAATTTTTACAATCCATTCCAAACTCATGCCGATGCCTCCCATTCATTCATTACAAAACCGACTGTATGGCATACAGCCGGTTCTCCGTTGGCATTATTTGGCTGCAGGCTGATTTTTTATCGCTGCATCCATGATGCTTGTGCGCTGCTCTTCCGAAATTCCTTTTAGAATATCGTTGATTTTCGCCGTATACTCGCTGCCCTTCTTGAGGCCGACTGCAATCGCCGTGTCATCCTCGGAGGTTTGGAAGCCGTCCTTGAATTCAACCATGACGAGGTTGCCGTTGGCCGCGGAAGCGCTCACCGCCTCCGGGCGCTCCGACACATAACCGTCGATCATTCCGGACTCGAGCGCTACTCTCATGACCGGGAAGTTGTCCATCGCCGTTTGCTTGGATACGCCTGTAATCTGGTCAATGACCGAATAGTGGAAAGTGTTTAGTTGAGCCGTCACTTTAGCCCCGTTGAAATCCTGGATGGAAGTGGCGCCTTCGTATTTCCCGCCTTTTTTCACGACCATCACCAAGTTGGACTTGTAGTAGTTGTCGGAGAAATCAATCGTCTCCTTGCGCTCTGCGGTAGGGGACATCCCGGCAATGATCGCGTCGATTTTTCCCGAAGTCAAGGCTGGAACAAGCCCATCCCACTCCGTCTTCACAATCTCAAGCTTTTTGCCCAAGCCGTCTGCGATCTTCTTCGCGACTTCCACATCGTAGCCGCCTGCGAATTCAGAAGTTCCGGCGATGCTGACGCCGCCATTGGAATCATCTTTTTGAGTCCAGTTGAACGGCGCGTAACCCGCTTCCAGTCCAACCTTGAACGTATCTTCATTTTCTGCCGTTGATCCGGCATTTCCCTTTGAACCGCAGCCCGTTATCATAAGCATGGCGGAGAGCAGCAAGATCGAAAATACCTTTGTCTTCATCTTCATTTTTTTATCCTCCCGGAATCTCTTTTTTCAAAACAAAAAAGCGGCCTGAGATCAGCTCAGGCCGCACGATGCCATAATACCTTATATGCCTCTGCTTCCCTGGGAAGATAGCTCAACTCAATGAACGGGGAGGTTCATTGAGACAGTCCTGCAGCTCTTAACTGCAGACCCAGCAAGCAATACGGAGCGTATTACCCACTTCGGCGGCATTTCCTTCTTCATAGCCTCATCGCCTTCTCAAGCTCCGCTACAAACTGTTAAACGCCGCGCCTCTACCTCACCGATAGTGTGAGGCAATATTCAGTTATCATAACTATGCTATAGGAAGCGGAAGATTGTCAATGTATATACACGGATCAATTGGCGGAAACATACCATTTCTAACGGCGGAATGTTTCTTTCATTTCTAAAATATCGTGTACATTATTTAACATGTATATTGTTGATACCTCTCGTACAACTAGCGTCGTGGTTCCCTTGGGCTTATTAGAATCGAGTTCTAATATTATCATCACTTGTCGTACCGTTCTCCGTGCTGTCTGTAACGGCAAGTTTAAGGCCATCCTTTTGCAGGATGGCCTTCTGCTGAAGCATGCGCCAGTCCCCCGTTGTTACCGATGCCGCATATGTTTTGACCAGTATTTCATTGCCCTTGGGCGTAGATTTCTCTACTCCTTCAGATGAAGAACACCGGGCGACCGTATTTGGATTACCGTTCTAGTGTTTGCTCAAATGGACTGCAGATTCATTAAAACCTTTCGTGATGAGCCACACCGCCAGGATCATTTCATTGGCGAATATTGGAAGCGCCAAGACCGCCCCCCAAGCAGAAACTTGATCAATGACCCCGAACATTTCTAAAAAGGCAGCTAGAAGAATCAGTGCAGACCCTGTCATACCTAACAAGGGGATGAACCTGGGTACAAGTTTGGACTTATAAAAGATATAACTATACATCATCGTATTTATTCCTAGAAATAAATTAGGTCCAAGCAAAAATGTATAGTCATGCACTGCTTTTAGCAATGTACCCGAAACCTGATAAGACGCGATATCCGGGGCCCCCGCTGCTACATAGTTTTGACTTAAGGCCAGCAGGGACAGGACGCTGATGACCCCTACCGTAATAACAACAGCCTCCAAAAACCGGAAACAAACATGCCAAAGAGCAATCGTTTCATTGAATTTCCGTAAAAAAGGAAACATGGTTGTTGCAGTGCCTACCGCCGCAATGACAAGTATCAATTCCATAACCGCCCCAAGCACCACCTCGTTGGCATGCGCGGAACCTTGAACCAGGTAATCGGGATCATTTAGGACCGGTTTGTATAAGATAAGCCCTCCTATAATTGATGTAACGGCTGCAAGGATAAACAGAACACCTACGATTTTTGATGCTGTCTTCGTTGAAAAATCCATTTTCCTCATCCCTCCTCTGAGTTTTCTCCGTAAAAGAATACCTCTTCCAACGGCAAGTTAAAGGCTAGAGCAATACGAAATGCCAGCTCCAGAGACGGGGAGTAATTTCCCTTTTCAAGAGCCACGATCGTTTGTCTGGTTACACCAACCTTGTCGGCCAGCTGCTGCTGGGTCATTTCATTACGGTTGAATCGTAATTTTCGGATGTGATTGCCAACAAGAGCTTTACCCATCTTAGACTCCTCTCCTGTAGTGATACAGTCTCGATAAAGAACCGGTTACGTCCGAAAGAAAACCCGAGACAATTAGGACGATGAACATCACCTTCAAGGGTCGGTCGATAACCAAGGATCCCATAGCCAGAAGAAAACCGACGACAAATACAGCAAAAGAATTCCGGAAGGCCAACAAATCAATCCGCTTATCCAGCTCATCCGCAAATGCAGGCTCCTTTTCACCTGTCGTCATTCGGAAGACGATGTTGAAAATAATGCTGATCACGATGTGCGCTGCGATGGAAACCAAAGTCAAAACGAGTACAAAGGATCCCCAGTAATGAACCATTTCCTTTGAATCCAGTGCCCCTTCTGGATACTGCGGGTACCTGTACAAGCAATAAGCCGCAAAAATGAGTAGGGAACTGATTAACGATACGATGCTTTTCTTTTCTTGATAGGTCATGTACGACACCCACCTTAATCAAAGTAAAACCAACTGAACATAATGTATACCAAACTATACATATAGTCAACTTTAATATACAAAAAAGCCGATCAACACCTGAATAGAAGTGTTTCGGCTTGGGTGATAACACCTTTCCCTTACTTATGGCTAAAATTCGCTTCAGCTCAAAAGTGATCAATTAATCCCAATTCTTCAATCCTTTATTTCCTCTGCAGCGCTTTTATCGTTGAGGCGATACCCTCCTGGAAAGGCGTTGCAAGAACCGGACCGATGAGTCGTTCGTACTTGTCTCGGCTTAGCGTCAGCGGTTCTTCGGTCAGGTAAAGCATCTCCACGACTTCCTTCATGACGGGCAAGCCGATTCCGAGCAGGGACAAGCCCAGCTTCTTCAACGGAATGACCGGTTTGACGCTGCCGCTCGCCGATAGCGCGATCTTCGCCATTTCTCGTCCGGCGATCAATCCGGCCCCCGGGATATTCCAATTCTGCCCGTAGGCGAAGTCTTTGCCGGCCAACTCGACAATCATGGCCGCCGCGTCCGGCAGATAAATGAACTCGCGGGGAGTATGCATATTGCCGATGTAGAACGCCATCTTGCCGGCCGCGATTGCTTCCAGCGTCGAGCCCAAATAAGAAGCCTCGTTGGCCGTAGGTCCGTAATAATCGGGCAGACGGGCGATCAGAACCTTGGCCCGGCTCCACCGCTTGCTGAATAACATCCGTTCATATTCCAAGCGGACTTTGCCTTTTCGAGTATGCGGTTGCTTGGGATGCTCCTCAGTCACCGGGTTAGCCTGTCTCCTGCCGTAAGGGTAAATACCGTCAATCGCGACGACTCGGACAGCCATGCGCTCGGCCGCCTCCATCACCGACACGCCCAGCGGAATCAACTTGCTCGCCATCTCATGGTAAGGAACATTCGCGCAATGGAACCATACGTCCGCGCCGCCTGCTTGAGAAGCAATATCGTCGGGTCGCATCGCGTCCCCTACGGCAAGCGTCAAGTGCGCAGGGTTGCCTAGCCGACCCGCGAACTGTTCTAATTTCTGGCGTGAACGCCCGAATGCAATCGTGTCGATCCCTCGTCTCACAAGTTCTTCCGTAATTGCGGCTCCCGTTCCGCCCGTCGCACCAATCACCATTGCTTTTGTCATCGCCATTTCTTCACGGCTCCTTCGTCATAGGGTATGAAATAATTTCCAACTATGCTTTCGTTATAGATCGGGCAGATTGCCTGACTTGGTTCCTACCCGGTATGACGTTGTAATGCCTTCGTAATTCAGCATCATGCTCATGCCCATCGAGGCGTGTTTGAGGTTGTGGCAGTGGATCATCCAGAGGCCCGGATTGTCCGCTTCCAGATACAGCTCGTAGGTCTCGCCCTTCTTCGTCAGAAGCGTATCGAGATACACCGGGCTGCCTTGCAAGGCAGAGCCGTTCTTGCTCACGAAGCCTCGATCTCAATGGACAGGTAGACGATGACCTGAGCGTTCCGGTCAATATCGATTGCTCCCCCCCGTTCAAACAATCCTTCCGCGTTTTCCGATCCCGACACGCCGGCTGCAACATTCGTTTTTTTCATTTTCAACGACCTCATTTCGCTGGATTTGGAATGGAATGATTATCCTTCTCCACCATGCGTTTTACCGTTGATGCTATCCCCTCTTGATAAGGAGCTGGCGATAAGCCGCCATACTCAGTGCCATATGTTCCAAGATCGTGGAAGCGCCCCTCGTAGCGATCCAGCATTTGCTTCACCTTCGGCTCATACCACTGAAGCAGTCGCCGCTGCCACCCTCCGATTGACTCGAAATGCGGCACCGCTTGAACGACTGAACCCGCGAGGTCAAGAAGCTCCGTTTGTGTGATTGGACCTTTGCCACGCAGATGCCAATCGCCCCCGTAGGAGGACTCCATCGACGCCAATTCCACGACATACCTCGCGGCATCGTCCACGTAGAGGTAGTCTCTTTTGACGGATGGATCGATCAGGAGCTTAACGGGCTTCCCTTGAACGACTTTGCGAAGCGCGTAGTGGATGAGCGTGTTGGAGACGGCCTCGCCGTACAACTCCGGGCTGAAGATTCGCATGGAAGTCGCGCCGGGAAGGTTCGGGTGCATCGGTTCCTCCTCATCGGCGGGAAGATAGACCCCTTCGAGGGTAACCGTTCTCGCTCCGGTCGCCGCGGCGGCGCTTCGAACGGCTTCTAGCATGCGCCGCACCTTCTCCGGTTTATCGTCGTAGGTCAAGTATACCCCGCAGAAAATCACGTCAACGCCTTCCGCGGCAGCCAGCAGCTTGCTCCGATTGCCGGCCTCTCCTCTCGCCGTTCGCAGAAGCGATGTGGATGAGAAGGCCTCCTCCAGCGCATCCAGCTTCCTTTGCGATCCCGAATAGGCAACGACTTCGACATTAGCCCCGATTAATTGCTTAACTAGCGCCTTTCCCCACCCGCTGCCTGCTCTCACTACCATTGCTTTAAGCATTCTGATCACTCCTAAGTTAAGGTATTTAGTGAATCTGAAGATTGCTGATTTGGTTCCTAACCGATACGGCGTTGCCATTAGCCTTATAATTGATTAGTCACTTACTTTGGAAGACGAGGTTTCCGCACAACCGCAAGGACCACTATCGCTCCGATAATCGAGAACGCGGCAGCTCCAAGGAACACCCAGGAGAATCCTCCGATCAACGCTTGCGCTTCGGCTACGCCGCGGCCCATCAAGCGATCGATTCGAGCCGATGCCGCCGTTGTCAGCACCGCAAGTCCAATGGCTCCGCCGATCTGTTGGCTCGTATTGACCAAGCCGCTGGCAAGCCCCGCTTCCCCATCCGCCACGCCGTGAACGGCAAGCTCCGTTCCGGAGATGAAGGCGCCTCCCAGTCCGACCCCGATCAAAATAGATGGCCCCAGCAGATTGGCTGCGAATGTGGCGTCGCTAGGCGAAAAGGATAGCCCTATTAGCCCTGCGGCTAGCAGAATCAGCGATGCCGCCAGAGTCTTGCCCGTACCGATTGCCTTGATCGCTGCAGGAACGACTCCGGCGATGGCGACCAGCGCTCCGGCGAGCGGGAGCTGGGTGAGGCCTGCTTTTAACGCGTCATAATGAAGCACTTGCTGCATGTAAACCGAGAGCGCGAAGAACAATCCCGTCGTCGCTCCTCCGATGAGGAACACGGCTAGATTGCCGCCCGTAACCGACTTGTTGCGGAAGATGCCGAGCGGCATAAGCGGGTTCAAAACACGCTTCTCGAGGAAGACAAACAATCCGAGCAGTAGCGCCGCCAAGGCTGCGAGAATCAGCGTCTGCGGAGCCGTCCAGCCGACCCGCTCTGTCCCGGAAAGCGCAGCTACGAGCGCTACGATGCCGGCAGTTACAGCAGCCGAGCCCGACATATCCAGGCTTAGGCGTTCGCCAACCGAATCCTTGGCGATGAGGAAGGGAACAGCCGCCAGAATCAATGCGGCTATAGGAACATTCACATAGAACACCGCGGACCAGCCAAGCGAAGCCGTCAGCACGCCTCCCAACAGAACGCCCGCCGCGCTGCCGATACCCCCAACCGCGCCCCAGATGCCGAGCGCCTTCGCTCGATCCTTCGGATTCGCGAACAGCTTCGTGACGAGAGCAAGCGCGGCCGGGGCCAGCAGAGCGGCCGATGCGCCTTGAATCGCTCTCGCCGTGAGCAGCCAGGCTCCCGAGGTTGCCATTCCGGCTGCGGCCGAAGCAAGCGCGAATCCGGCCACTCCGGTCATGAACAACCTTCGATGTCCGAACCGATCCGACAGCCTTCCTCCGAGAAGCAACAAGCCCCCGAAGGGCAATACATAAGCCGTAATGACCCCGCTCAGAGTAGTTGTGCTGAGGTGAAGCTCTGATCCGAGAGAGGGAAGCGCGATATTGACGATGGATGCGTCAAGCACGACCAGGAATTGCGCGAACGCCAGCGCGATCAGCGCTCACCACCGCAGTGAAACAGCGCGGGAGTTCGCGATTGCCGATTGAACGTTGGAACTCATCCGAATTTCCTCCTATTATTGATTAATCAATTACATTTGTTCAAAAAAATATTCGACCTGCCAAACCGTTTATCCGTCTTTATTAGAGTCCCTTTCCCCCCTGCCGCTCGACTCGTGACCAACAGGTGGATCGTGCTTGATCCCTCGCTTTCACTAGTAGTGATTGATCAATTACTAACTTGATGGTTTCACTATATCAGAGTGTTAGTGATTGGTCAATAACGATTTTGGAAAAATTCCACCCCCTCATCCTTTCATCAATTCAGGCAAATTAATCGCGACGGCAACGTTGCACAGCATTCCGCGCGCGAGGAACAGCATCGTCCGCTCTTCGGGCTTTCCGATACCGGCTTCACGGAAAGCGGCCAGCACCATATCGCGAACTCCCTTAAGCCCGTTGCGCATCGTCTCCTGGATGGCGTCCTCCCGAATGGTCTGTGCTTGCATCTGCAAGAACATTTCGTTCTGGTACATCGCCTGAATGTTTTCGTACTCTTGAATAAGCTTCGCTTCCAGCAATTCCGGCGAAGTCGTCTCCACCACCTGGCGGAACGATTCGATCACTCGAGACCAGGACACCTCCAACGCGGCCAGCAGCAGCTTCTCCTTAGTCGCGAAAAATCGGAATACGTAGGGCTGCGAGATGTTCGCCCGTTCCGCCACCTGCGCCGTCGTAGCCCGGTAATACCCGGCTTCCGCGAACACTTCAATCGCCGCGGATATAATGTCCGATCTGCGGTTGACTGACGTTGCTTCGGATTTAGCCATCTTTTAATTCCTCCTGTCGATAGTGATTGATCAATAATGAATTCAGTATACAATGGCCGAAGGAGCGATGCAAATCGTTCTGCAACTGCCCCGTGAGTGCAGATCGGGATCATCCGTACAAATATGAAATCCTTGAAAGAATCCTTGAAAGAAAGCATACTGAACCAATACAGGAACTCACAAAATGCAGGCTAAATAAAGGGATCCTTTAGGGGTACAATGAGGCGTTATTGATTGAAGCCGCCTGAAGGGCGTAGGACAAAATGTCGGTTCTTCTTAGAGCCTTTCCTACAATAATATAAGCAGTCGAAAGCTCAGGTGATCTTAGCACCGCTGATAATCCTGGCAAATACATCTCCATCTGCGACTTGTATAACAGTAGCTTCCTGAAATAGGAATCCTCAAAAACAAATTTCACCCCACTTGTGGTTCACCGCGCTGTCAGTACGGCATGTATTTAGATAAGTCATGATCTATCTTTTACTGTAGGAATTCTGAGCCCGATACCATTCGACTGTAGCGGCCAGAGAATCTTCCGGCGTTGTCGCCTGCCGCCCGAACCGATTCGTAAATTTGGCTGCTTACAACAAAATCCTTCTCAAATTGATAGGACATCTCGATACTTCCCCTCGCTGCCGGGATGAATAACCCACCAACGCGGAGCATGCGTTCGGACAATACCTTCAACTCAATTAAGATGCGCTCCTCAGCAAGCCTCTCATTTAGAATTTTCAGACTATCCAACCGGCCGATTCGGTTCTCTATAGATTCAGCGGTTATTTGAAGACGACACATTTCCTTCAGCGTTTCATCCCTTTTCTCCTTCAGGGTTGAGCTTAATCCTTCTACACCTCTCTGTTTCAGGATGCTGCCGACCTCTTCTAATGCAGAATTTATAATCAACTATCAAAACTCATTCTAAATTCCGTTACATCGACGACTGTTTTGTTTTTAAGATTCTCCGTGCTGTCTATAACGGCAAGTTTAAGTCCATTCTTATGGTATGACCTTTTCTTTGCAAGCCCGAAATGCGAAAGAGTTGTAACCCCGGCTCCAACCGTCAATAGGGTTATTATCGAGCGTACGGCATATCCCATAAATGAGAAAAAGGAGTCCCACCCATTGCAAGCATATGTGGAAGTTATTTTTCGAACGATCGCCGCTTTTGTCCTCCTCATGATCACATCGAGAATTCTCGGCAAGCAGACGATATCCAATATGACCTTCCATGACTTCGTGAGCGGCATCACGCTGGGTGCCATTGCGGCGAATTTGGCGTTTAACCATAAGCTCAACCATTGGCTCATCATCGCATCGCTGCTGATGTTCTTCGGCATCTCTTTCCTCGTGTCCAAGATCGCGCTCAAAAACCGGGCGTGGAACCGGTTGGTATCCGGCACTCCGACCGTCGTCATCGAGAACGGCAAAATTCTCGAGGACAACATGCGAAAAATCCGTTACACGTTGGACTCCCTGGCCCAATCATTGCGAGAAAAAGATATTTTCAATATGGAGGAGGTCGAGTACGCTTGCTTGGAGGATCACGGGAAGCTGTCCGTCAAGAAAAAAAGCGAGTATGAGTGGGTGACGCGCAAAGATCTGAAGCTACACGCCGCGGCCGTCCAGTCGTTCCCTGTCGAGCTGATTATGGACGGCACAATCATGGAAGACAATCTCGTCCACAACGGGCTGACCGTCCAGTGGCTGGAGCAGGTGCTGCGGCAGCGGAACAAGTCCGTTTCCGACGTGTTCTATGCCGTGAGAGGTACGCAAAATCAGTTGTATTTTGACTACTATCGGGACCACATTGACAAACCTATCGATTAGCCCCGACCTCACTGCGCTCTCCCCTCGCTTGCCGAGTGCTCCTCCCCCCCATCAGGGAGGCAACCTCTTGTAGCACCTTCCTCCATTACTCCTACAGATCTCTAACACCCTTCTTGCCACCAAATTTTCGCCGTCACTTATAATAAGGCTCACCCTATCACAAGTGATGAAAATAGATTGGACTCATTGCGAATCTCCAATCGGCATGATCGGCTCAGTGGAAGAGGGATGCCGTCTACAAACAAGGCTGCTTCGAGTTAGACTCGCAGCAGCCTTGCTTAGCTTCCTTTACTTGTTATTCGGCGCCAGAATGTTCAACGACACCGTTTCCGCCTCTGCTCTTGCCGCTTTGCCTCCAGAAATAAATTCGTTGGCGCCTTTGCCTTTGATTATGCCCAGCTTTTTCATTTCCGCCACTGCGCCTTTCGCCCAGCCCGGAATGTCCTGATCATCTGCAAAGCCAGATGCCCCAGCCGCTCCGTCCGTCTGACCCAAAGCCTTTGCGATCATCGCGGCCATTTCTGCACGATTGATTTCGCCATTCAGGCGGAAGGAGCCGTCTTCGCAGCCATTGACAACACCCGCTTGCACGGCCTGCGCGATAGATCTTTGCGCCCAGGCGCCGCTCTTCGCCTTGTCGGCGAATGCCAATGCCGCTCCGTCTCCTTGCCGTTTGAGTGACTGCAAATTCCGCGCGCGTCACGGTGCGATCCGGCTTGAACCTACCGCATTATCGGAAAGAAAAGGTCCCAAGGAGTTCATCTCCAAGGGACCGCAGGCATTGCCTTTATATTGCAACGGCAATTGCAATCGATCTCTTACTGAATGCCCTTTTCGTCATAGTACTTGTTGGCTTGTTCCTTCACGTAATCCATCACTTGATCGACACCGGCAGCCTTCAGCTGCTTGCGGTACGTTTCAAGCGCTTTGTCCACATTCGGCACCAGACCCATCATGAGCGGCATGCCGTACTGCTGAATGACTTGGTTCACCGCCGCCTGCTGGGATTTCACCGGCTTGTAGTCCATGACGATCGGAGAGAAGATGTTCGGCTTGCTTTCGGCCTTGAATTCCTCGAGCAGCGTCGGGAACTGCTTCCATCCCCCGGCTTGCTCTTCTTTGATCAGGCTCTCGACACGCCAGCCCCAGCTCGTAATGCCGTAGTTCTTGAAGGTTTTGTCGTTTTCCTTGCCCTTTGGAGGCGTAATGACCAGCTTTCCGTCTTCGCTGAGATTGTAGTCCAGGTCCTTGATGCCATAGGTGAGCAGGTCGAAGTATCTCTCATCCGTCCGAATTTTTTCCAGCGCCATCAGCGAGCGCTCCGGATTTTTCGAGCTTTTCGGTATCGCCATCGCGTTGTTGACCGACAGCGTCGGCATCGCATAGTTATGGAAGCGCGTGAACGGGAAATACCCGTACTGGGCCGCTCCTTTGTTCGCCTTCTCGGCATCGACGATGAAGCCGCCCGCGCCGGGAGCGTTGCGCCAGTAAGCCCCGCCCGTGCCCGCCTTGAGGGCATCTCCGGCTTCCTTCTGCGAGGAGAGCGTATCCGAGGTCCAGAAGCCTTTTTCCGACCAGGTCTTCATGCGCTTGACGAATTGCTCGAACTCCGGCGTTTCGGCATAGTTGATAATATCCCGCGGCGTATCATAGGATTTGGCGACGATGACGCCGCTGTCTCCGCCGATCTGCTCGTAGCCTTCATAGGCCTTGAAAAGCGTGAAGACTTCGTTCCAGGCTTTGCCGTTGATCGGCGTGACCTTTTTCTGCGTTTTGACGGCTTCCAGGTAGGCCTCGATCGAATCGAGATCCTTGATCTCCGGCACGTTCAGCTCCTTGCGCCAGTCCTCGCGGTACACGAGCCCGTCAGGCGTGTACTCCGGATATGTGCTCGGTACGGCGAAGATTTTTCCTTGAACCGTCGCTTCCGTCCAATCCTGCTTCGGCACGGTTTTCCACGTTTCCGGCATATAGGTCGGGATCAGGTCCGTCAGATCCTTGAACGCGCCTTGGTCCGCGAATTTGTAGTAGTCGGCCCAGGTGGAGGCGAACACCATATCCACCTTCTCTCCGGACGTCAGCAGCAGGTTGTATTTCGTCTGCCAGTCGTTCCAGGTCGTGAAGTTCAGCTTGATCGTGGCGTTGATGTCCTTCTCCAGCATTTTGTTGATTTCTTCCTGCACCTGCGGGCTGTCCTTGTGGCTGTCGCCGAGGACGTACCAGACAAGTTCCACCTTCTTGGACGTGTCGATCTTCCCCGGGTCTGCCGATGGAGCGGCTCCGTTGTTCGCTGCAGCCGCGCCATTGGTCGCGGCTCCCTTATTTTCGGCGCTTCCGCTGTTGCCGCTGTTTCCATTGTTTCCGTTTCCGCTGCATGCCGTCAGCACACCGGCCAGCAGCACCGTCGTCATCGCCAGACCGACTGTTTTCTTTTTGTTCATGATAGACTCCTCCTAGTAAGGTTTTGCAAAATGGCAACCCCGTTCCGTTCTCTTTCTCGTTCCTTGCTCTCTCGTTCTTTGCACTCTCGTTCCTTGCTCTCTCGTTCTTGCTCTTTGCTCTCGTTCTTGTTCTCTCGTTCTTTGCACTCTCGTTCCTTGCTCTCTCGTTCTTGCTCTCTCGTTCTTGCTCTCTCGTTCTTGCTCTTTGCTCTCGTTCTTGCCTGTCTCTTTTATCATCGCGTCTGCTTGCCGGACACAGAAAGAGCCATTCGGCTTGCAGAAGCGACCGCTGACGCTTCTCCATGATCTAGCTCACGTCGCAAGCGCTTTCCAGCTTGCTTTTCAGCTTGCTTTTCAGCCGTTCCATGACGGTCGGTTGCGCCCGTTTCTTCCTCTAGGCGCGGGAGCAGAGCGAGCAGCGCCTTCCTTCTCCGCAACTCAGGAGCGAAGCGAGTTCGATCTTCTCTCCCCCCTTGGTGCGGGAGCGGAGCGAGCAGCGCTTCCCTGCACCTTCAGCGCAAGGGTGGAGCGAGTTGCGCTTCCCTTCTCCAAGCGTGAGAGCGGAGCGAGTTCACGCAATCGGAGGAGGGGGGATTCATTCGCGAGGGGATGGAGCGGGCGGAATAGCTCTGGAAAAGCGTCAGCGGTCGCCTTTGAAGCCGGATTTCCACAGCCGAATGGCTTAGTGGATCGAAGAAATCCGGGTTCAACAGCGATTGGAAGGGCTATCCGCCTGCGGAATCCCTGAGCGTGCTTCGGAGCATGCCTGCGGAGTCCCTGAGCGGGCGTCGGAGCATGCCTGCGGAATCCCTGAGCGTGCTTCGGAGCATGCCCGCGGAATCCCTGAGCGTGCTTCGGAGCATGCCTTCGGAATCCCTGAGCGTGCTTCGGAGCATGCCTGCGGAATCCCTGAG
>Ga0194137_10000383_pt1 | contig 30167 bp, 21 predicted proteins | sample TARM_MetaG_T3_14_FD_134025 | JGI IMG/M metagenome (GOLD analysis project Ga0194137, IMG submission 134025) | Freshwater microbial communities from Pennsylvania, USA, analyzing microbe dynamics in response to fracking - TARM_MetaG_T3_14 (version 2) | ecosystem: Environmental > Aquatic >... | reverse complement strand
TTTCTTCCCTTCTTTTATGGTATAATTTTTTTCATGCAACATCGTATTAAAAAGGTCTAATAAAGAAGACTCTGTGCGGTCTTTTCGGTAGTAAAATTCCTTTAAAAATAAAGGGGAAACTCCACTGATAAGTTGCAGCAGATTCAATGATTCTATTTGGGCATCATCTGACAATAACTGAGCCAATGCTTCAGTGTCATAGGGATTAATACGTTCATCTGTTGGATATTGATAGGTTGCAGTTGGAGTAATCGTCCGGTCTGTTTGATCGAAAGGGCCTGTGTGTTTTAAAGCATCTAGTATTTTAAGGTTCTCATCGGCAACTACGATATTTGAATCTTTTCCCAAAGCTTCATAAATGAGATATTTTTCACTAATGTCACCCATCTCATTTCTTGTTCTAAGTGTGAATGTAGCGACACGGTCATTACCATGTTGTTCTATATTTAATATTTGTGCCCCTTCTAAATGCTTGCGTAAAAACATGCAAAACATTGGTGGCTGCATGGGTTTGTCATATTTGTTAGTTGTACGATGTAATCTTGTGTACTGAGGAGAGACACTCATTAAAAATGTATGGTTTTTATATCCTCGTGTTTGAAAGAGTAAATCGTATTGAGATAGTTGGTAAATTTTTGTTATCCTATTGTCTTTAATATGCGTGTTTAAATCATTCATTACATGCCTTAGCATGATTCCATCAAAACTCATAATTATCACCGGTATTATTATACCATACCTTGAATAAATAATTTGGAGTTTTTCGGCTTATGAAAGCGCATGTCTTTTGAAAAAACTTCATTGAAACTCTTTCATAATGAATCCTTTAGTGTTATTATAATAAATAATAGAATGAATGATAGGAGGGGCGTAGTCTATGAAACTTAATGAACGCGGCTTATTAGTAGTATTAAGTGGTCCCTCTGGGGTCGGAAAAGGCACCGTTCGTAAAGCGCTCTTTGAACTTGAAGGTCACGACCTTGTGTATTCTATTTCTATGACAACAAGAAAACCTCGACAAGGTGAGGTTGATGGCGTTGATTACTATTTCGTCAGCAAAGAAGAATTTGAAGAACGCATTAAAAATGATGCGTTTTTAGAATGGGCAGAGTTTGTAGGTAATTACTACGGAACCCCAAAAGATAAAGTTGACGAAAAATTAAGACAAGGTAAAGAAGTTGTATTAGAAATTGAAGTCCAAGGGGCTTTGCAAGTAAGACAAAAAACGAGTGATGGTGTTTTTGTTTTCATTGCACCACCGAATAAAGAAGCGTTATACAGAAGGCTATTAAGCCGAGGTACTGAGTCCAATGAAGTTATCCAAAAACGAATGGATAAAGCAGAACGTGAGTTCCCACTCGCGCATAAATATGACTACATTGTTGTCAATGATGAAGTGACCAATGCAGCAGATCGTATTTTAGCTATTATTCGTGCAGAACATGCAAAAACTGAACGTTCAATTCATAAATATCTAGAAATGTTGGAGGTTAGAGATCATGAGTAAAAATCTTGAAGGATTACGTTATCCGTCGATTGATGATTTATTAAAAAACATTGATTCGAAATATAAACTTGCTTATGCAAGTGCTTTACGTGCAAAAATCATTAAAGAAAAAGATGACGTTACAATCGATGCAATTTGTAGTAAACCTGTAGGGGTCGCACTAGAAGAAATTCAAGCGAACAAAATTAAAATTGTTTTTGAAAAAAATTAGTAGAGTTTCTCTACTTTTTTTTTCGGAAAAATGCTATAATTATCGGTAGAATATCGGAGTGATAACATGAAAGAAAGCTTTATAAAATTACTTGAATTATTAGAGTTAAATACGCTCAAAGAAACCATCCATGGGAAACTCATCGAGATGTTAGTCGATGAACGACGCAATGTATGGTTTTTTAATATAGAACTTGAAGAACCTTTAGATATTGAAACGTTTAAACTGTTTGAAAAACGTCTATTAGAACTTCCTCATCAAACCGCATCGTGCGAAAAAGTACAGTTTAGCATTGACTATAAAAATAGTCGTTATGATAATATTGCAGATTATTATAAACACGTCCTTGATCAACTGACCAAAGATAAGCCTCGATATAATGCAATGAGTGATTTTGAAGTAGAATGTTCACAAAATCGTATTGTTATTTTATGTCCTGAAGATGGGGGTTATGTACAAGATTTACTGTACACCATTGAGAAGCGCTTAGAACAACTTGGTTTCGATGTTACATTATCAATGAAGGTTTGTGAACACGCAGAATCTATCACGGAAAAAATTCGTAAAGCACAAGAAGAAGCATTCGAAGACGTTGAATATTCTGATGAAGTCCAAACGCATTTTGTTAATTACAAAGATCGTACAGTCCATCAGGTAAAACATACCATATCAGATATCCCGGTGACTGAGGATGCGCTTAATGAATATAAGTCTATTCATCATAAAGCAAACTTCTCATTAGAAGCAAATATTACAAGTGTTGATGAACGTAAAATCAATAAAAACACGACGCTATTTACGTTTGTATTAAGTGATGAGGAAGACTCAATTTATGTAAAAAAATTCGTAAGAGATGACGAAGAGTTAGAGTTTTTAAGAAATAGTGAACCTGATATGCAAATGCGTATACAAGGTGCAGCACAGTATGACCAATTTGTAGATGAGGTCGTATTAACAGCACAATCAATTGAGCGAACAAACCAACCTATTGTAAAAGAAAAACGTAAAGATGCTGCAGAAAAAAGACGTATTGAACTACATTTGCATTCTAAAATGAGTACATTAGATGGGATTGATGCCATCAGTGATTATGTGGATGCAGCATTAAGATTTAAGCATAAAGCTATTGCGTTAACTGATCATAATAATGTTCAAGCATTTCCTGATTTTTATCATGCAACAAAAAATAAACCCATTAAACCTATTTACGGTACAGAACTTAATGTGGTTGATGAAGAGAGCATTAAAATAGCTCAAGGAACCTATGATTTACCTTTATCAGAAGCGACATTTACAGTGTTTGATATTGAAACAACAGGCTTAAGTGTTAGTGAAGATAAAATCATTGAAATTTCTGCGATTAAAGTGAAGGATCACCAGGTTGTCGATCGGTTTGATACCTTTGTTAATCCGCATCAAAAATTATCCGCTTTTACTACTAAATTAACAGGCATTACAGATAGTGATGTTTCAAAAGCTAAACCAATTGAAGAAGTGATGCCGGAATTTAAAGCCTTTTTTGAAGGCACTATTTTAGTGGCACATAATGCAACGTTTGATATGGGTCATATTCATCAAAACCTCAAGACACTCGGGTTATTTGAACATAATTATCCAAGTGTTGACACCTTACAAATCGCTAGACAAATGTATGGCAATAAAATTAAACGATTTAATTTAAAAGCCGTGGCTAAATTATTTAAAGTAGAATTAAAACAACATCACCGCGCAGAATATGATACCCGTGCGACGACTGATATTTTCTTACATATGCTTACTGATTTAACAAAATTAGGGGTTAAGACACTTGAGGATTTAAATAATCTAAAAGGTTTTGATGTGAACTATAACCCTTATAAGAATGCGATTCCAAAACATATTAGTGTCTTAGTGAAAACTCAAGTTGGTCTTAAAAATCTTTATAAAATTGTTTCATTTGCCAATACAACTTACTTTGATAAGGAACCTAAATTGCCATTAAAAGTGCTTAATCAATACCGTGAGGGGTTATTAATTGGTAGTGGGTGTATGAATAGTGATTTCTTTGAAATTGCACTTAATCAAAGTGAAGAACGTTTAATCGAGAAAGCTAAATATTATGATTATATAGAACTTCAACCCTTAGAAGACTACATGCATATTTTTGAAAGAGAAATTTCAAAAAAGAATGTTGTAACAGGGGCTTTAGAAGTCGATGAAAGAAAAATAAAAGAAGTGAAAGAACGATTAGTAAAAACAATGAAGAGAATCATCAAAGTAGCCAATCATTTAAACATCATGGTGGTTGCAACGGGTGATGTGCATCATATTGAAAAACATGCAGTAAAATACCGTGATATTTATATAAGAACACCGATAGTTGGGGGTGGGTATCATACACTTGCCCGTACTGAAAATATCCCATCACAGTATTTTAGAACCACTGATGAAATGTTGGATGCTTTTGATTATTTAGAAGAAGAAAAGCGCCATGAAATCGTTGTAGAAAATCCACATATTATCAATGACAGTATTGAAAAAGTCGCAGCATTTAATGATGAGCTCTTTGCACCAACTGATGACTTTTTAGCAGGTGAAGGGGTTATTAGCATTGAAAAAACCATGGCAAATATGGTGGAGAGTAAAGCCAAAGAGCTTTATGGAAATCCGTTACCAGATCTTGTTCATGATCGTGTAAAAAAAGAAATGGATAGTATAACTAAAAATAAATTCTCAACCGTTTATTACATTTCACATTTACTTGTAAAGAAATCTCTGGATGAAGGTTATTTAGTAGGTTCAAGAGGGTCAGTTGGATCGAGTTTGGTAGCAACGTTAATGGACATTACGGAAGTGAATCCATTACCACCACATTATGTTTGTCCTAAATGTCATACCTCATCCTTTAAAATGAGTCCTGAAGAAAAGGATAAATATGGTGTAAAACAAGATGAACGCATGATGCAAATTGAACTGGAAAAAGTTTCCAGTGGGTTTGACTTAAAACCACTAGAATGTCCTCATTGTCATGTGCCAATGAAAAAAGATGGGCATGACATTCCGTTTGAAACCTTTTTAGGATTTAAAGGAGATAAAGTCCCAGATATCGACTTAAACTTTAGTGGAGATTACCAAGGGACTGTACATGAATATATTAGAGAATTATTTGGCCAAGAACGCGCATTTAGAGCAGGGACTATTTCTACTGTCGCAGATAAAACGGCTTTTGGGTATGTCAAAGGGTATTTAGAAAAGAAAGATCTCATTTTAAGAAAAGCTGAAATAGAACGACGAGCAAAAGTGATTGCGGGTGTTAAACGCTCTACAGGACAACATCCTGGGGGGATTGTTGTGGTGCCATCGTACAAGGAAATCTATGATGTCACCCCTATTCAATATCCTGCAGATGATACATCATCAAACTGGCGAACAACGCACTTTGATTATCATTCGTTTGAAGCAAACTTATTCAAACTTGATGTCCTTGGGCATGATGATCCCACTATGATTCGTTATTTAATGGATTTTGTGAAAGATGATCCTATCAATTTCCCGTTTACAGATGCCCGTGATATTCCACTAGATGATCAAAAAGTGTATGGGTTACTCAGTGGGACTGAAGTAATTGGCTTAAAACCTGAAGATATTAATTCGCAAGTTGCTTCATTTGGTGTCCCTGAGATGGGAACAAATTTTGTGAGAAGTATGTTAAAAGATTCACGCCCTAAAACTTTTTCAGATATTGTTAAAATATCGGGGTTATCACATGGGACTGATGTTTGGTTAAATAATGCTGAAACACTTGTTACAGGAAAAAACCCTGAGTTTGGTAAGATTCCTTTTAGTGAGGTTATCGGATGCCGTGATGATATCATGGTTTATCTTATTCAAAATGGATTAAAGCACGAAGTGGCTTTTGAAATTTCTGAGTTTATCCGTAAGGGGAAGGCTGCGAAAAACCCTGATAAATGGGAAGGGTATTCTAAAGTCATGAAAGACCATAAGATTCCTGCGTGGTATATTTGGAGTGCTGGACAAATCAAGTACATGTTCCCAAAAGCGCATGCGACAGCCTATGTTATGATGGCATTACGAATTGCATGGTTTAAAGTTCACCGCCCCATTTATTTTTATAGTGCTTATTTTTCAAAACGTGCAAGAGATTTTGATTTGATTGCCATGCAAGGTGGCGAATATACTATTGAAAAGCGAATGGAAGAAATTGATCACAAAGGTAACAAAGCGACTGAAACTGAAAAGCGTTTATATACTGTCTTAGAAATAGCGCTTGAAATGGTTAAACGCGGATATGGATTTGAACCAATCGATATTATGCGATCAGAAGCAAGAGATTTTGTGATTTCACCAGATAAAACCAAATTACGGTTACCATTTGTTGCCTTAGATGGACTTGGAGCTAAAGTTGCTGAGAGTATTGTTAAGGCAAGAGATGAAAAAATGTTTACCTCACAAGAAGATGTAAAAGAACGTACAGGAATTACTAAAACAAGTTTTGATAAGTTGAGTGCTTTAGATGCATTTAAAGAATTACCTGAAGACTCACAATTGTCGTTATTTGATTTTTAAAATTCATGAAAAGTTCATAGTTTTATTTTATAATGCAAATAGGAGTGTGATTGTATGAGAAGAAGCGTATTTAGAAGCGCAAATCCAATGTTATCAAGAATAGAAAAAGATGCCTATGTATCAAGTCATGCAGCAACGTATAAAGGGGTTATCTTAAAAAGTACATTATTAATGGCAGTGACCATTTTAGCAGGCGCGTTTAGTATGTTTACCTTGTTAGAAACAGGGAATATCAATGGTGGCATTGTGATGTTAATCGCCTCACCAATTATCGCGTTTATCAGTGCAATGGTCGCATTAAGTAAACCTTCACTGGCACCGTTTTTCAGCTTTATATATGCTATGTTTCAAGGAACGTTTATTGGTGCAATTTCAGGGATTTATACCATTGAATTTGGAGATGGTATTGTAGGAACAGCATTGATTGCTACAGCGGGTGTATTCTTTGCGATGTTATTTTTATATCGTAGTGGGATTATAAAAGTCACTGACCGTTTTAGAAAAATCATGTTTACAGCTTTACTAGGAATTTTTCTTTCTAGTATTACATTATTCTTTATTTCCATCTTTTCAGGTGGACTGAGTAGTGGGATGTTTGGTTTTTACGCTTTAATTGTAGTTGTTAGTACGATTGTTGCATCGCTTTATTTAATCATTGATTTTGATCGTGTGAACCAAGTTGTTTCTAGTGGTGCCGATAAGAGTTATGAATGGACGCTTTCATTAAGTCTTTTAATTACGGTTGTTTGGCTTTATGTTGAACTCTTAAGACTGATTGCAATTATTATGAGTAGTAGAAGATAGTGCTTAGCACTATCTTTTTTTTGGCTTAAAATAGACAAATCTAGTAAAACTCGTCATATTAAAACGCTTTTATTCACCCTTGTTTTATGATATCCTTTAAGTAATGAAATGGAGGATGAATAATGAAAAAATGGAATTTAGATGCACTATTTAAAGATTATGAATCAGTAGAATTTCAAGACACATTGAGTACCATCAAATCACTCATCAAGGAGGCAAATGAATTTGCCAATACGCTTGATGAACAAGGCAATGACAAAAAGAAGTTGTTAGATTATATAACACTCGCAACCAGTATTAGAAGCAACGCTTTACGTGCGTTTGGTTATGTTAATTTACGCTTATCAACCGATGCACAAGATGAAGATAGTAATGCTTGGATGAATCAAATGCAACAATTAATGAGTCAAACGACTAGTTTTAATACGAAGGTTTCAAAATGGGTTCCAACGATTGAGAATCTTGAAACAATTATTGAAGAAACTGAAGGCTTAAAAGAGTATAAGTTTCATTTAATGAGTATTAAAGATCGTGCGCAATTTGTATTATCAGAAAAAGAAGAAAATATTATTTCTAAAATGACTCAAAATGGGTCTAGTGCTTGGAGCCGTTTACAAGGGTTACTCACCAGTGTTGTAGAAGTAGATTATGACGGTCAAAAAGTGACGCTTTCAGATATTAGAAATAAAGCCCATTCTCGTGATGCAAAAGTGAGAAAAGAGGCTTATGAAGCTGAACTTAAGGCTTATGAAAAAATAGATCAATCAATCGCAGCTGCGCTTAATGGGGTTAAAGGAGAAGTCAACGACTTAACAGAATTACGCGGGTTTGAAAGTCCTTTAGCAGAAGCCGTCTATGATTCTCGTATGAAACAAGAGACTCTTGATGCTTTAATTGAAGCGATGCGTGATAACTTACCAATGTTTAGAAATTATTTAAAACGAAAAGCTGAAATGCTTGGTCATAAAAATGGGTTACCTTGGTATGATTTATTTGCACCACTTGGAAAAAGTGAACGCGAATTTTCAATTGAAGACGCGATGAGTTATGTTGTTAGTAATTTCAAAAAATTTGGTGATGACCTCGCCGGTCTTGCACAACGTGCCTATGATGAGGAGTGGATTGATTTCACACCACGTCCTGGAAAACGCGGTGGAGCATTTTGTTTCAATTTACATCCAATCAAACAAAGCCGTATTCTAACCAATTTTGATGGATCGTTCTCAAATGTAATTACCCTTGCTCATGAACTTGGTCATGCTTATCATGGGGACAGAATCTTCAGAGAAAGTATGCTTAATGCAAGTTACACAATGCCTGTGGCTGAGACAGCCTCAACCTTATGTGAAACGATTGTAAAAAAAGCCGCAATTAATGAAACTGATGGAGAAGAACAACTCTTTATTTTAGAACAATCATTAATGGGCACAACACAAGTAATTGTGGATATATTATCGCGTTTTATCTTTGAAAAAGATGTGTTTGATAAACGTAAGAACACACCGCTTTCTCCGAAAAAACTCAATCAAATGATGATGGATGCTCAAAAAGAAGCTTATGGAGATGCCATTGATCCTGAGTATTTACATCCATACATGTGGGTGAATAAATCCCATTATTATAGAGGGAGCCTAAGTTTCTATAATTTCCCTTATGCCTTTGGATTATTATTTGCAAAAGGTATTTATGCAAAATTCCAAGAAAAAGGAAAAGACTTTGTGGAAGATATTGATCACTTATTACAAAAAACTGGTCAAATGTCAGTTGAAGATGTAGCAGCACTTGTTGGTATTGATGTGAGTGAAAAATCTTTCTGGCAATCAAGTTTAGATGTGATTAAAGAAGAAATCGATATGTTCTTAGACATTACAAAATAATCAAACGTATAAAGGGGACACTGTCCCCTTTATTTCTGTTTATGACTTGAAAAAAACATCGTTCTTAGTTATAATTAATGCAACACAACGATTAAGTCCATATTATTAACCAAACGTGTTATTTTAGAGAGAGGCAGATGGTGAGATTGCCTCATAACCAAGTTAATAATTTCAACTTATGAGTGATGCTAATCCCATCCGTATCTCTGCGTTAAGGAGCTCAAGTGCTTTTTGAATTAAGGTGGTACCGCGGGTTATTATGATTCGTCCTTTTAGAAGGACGATTTTTTTATTTTATAAGGAGTGAAACAATGGATGTTAAAAAAGAAATTAAGCGTTTAGAATCAGAGTTAGAACAAGCATTAGAACAAGTTAATACCAATGCTGAGTTACAAGATGTTAAGGCACAATATACAGGAAAAAAGGCTGAAATCACAACCTTTATGCGTCACATGAAAGATCTTCCCAATGATGAAAAACCAGCATTTGGTCAAATGATTAATGAAGCTAAACAATCATTTCATCAGCGTATATCGGATAAAAAACAAGCCTTAGAAGATGCTCAAATTAATGAATTATTAAAAAAAGAAACCATTGATGTGACATTAGATGGGACTGACTTACGTGTTGGGTCTGCACATTTGCTTACACAAATTGTAGAAGAAATTGAAGACTTATTCATTGGAATGGGTTATGAAATTAAAGAAGGCCCTGAAGTTGAAACAGACGAGATGAATTTTGAAAAATTAAACCTACCTAAAGATCATCCTGCGCGTGATATGCAAGATAGTTTTTATATCACAGACACTACCCTTTTAAGAACCCATACATCACCTGTTCAGGTAAGAACAATGTTAGAGTATGGTGGAAAACGTGATGTAAAAATTATTTGTCCAGGAAAAGTTTACCGCCGCGATGATGATGATGCAACCCATTCTCATCAATTTATGCAAATTGAAGGATTGGTTGTTGATAAAAAAACATCAATGAGCGATTTAAAAGGAACACTATTAGAAGTTGCAAGACAAATGTTTGGTAAAGATAGAAAAATTCGTTTAAGACCTTCGTATTTTCCTTTCACAGAGCCAAGTGTTGAAGTGGATGTCACCTGTTCACAATGTGATGGAAAAGGATGTAACATGTGTAAACAAACCGGTTATATCGAGATTTTAGGGGCTGGAATGGTCAATGATAATGTCTTAAAAGCAAGCGGTTATGATCCGAGTATTTATCAAGGATTTGCATTTGGGATGGGAGTAGAACGTATTGCAATGTTGAAATACGGTATTGAAGATATTCGTCATTTTTACATTAATGATTTACGTTTTAACAAACAATTCAAATGATAAAAAAAGATACCCTTGTTATTATCATTAATGGAGCCGGAACAACCGGGGCTGAGTTATCAGGACTGCATAAATATTTAAGTAAAAATGACAATCATTTTGTCTATTATCCCAATAATATTCCAGGAGGATTTGTTGGCGATTACTTTCCTAAATCTAGGATAAAAGATTTCAATCGTTTTATTGATGAAACCATTGAAATGATGCGCGCACCGTTTAAAAAGGTTTATATTATTGGTTATTCATTAGGTGCAGCAACTGCAAGTGTTATTGCGTCTAAAACCAATAAGGTGGATAAGTTGATTTTAATTGCACCGATTGTTAAAAACCCTAATTTTAGAAAATTTATTAAAGGTCTTGCGATGAATTTCGCACATAAAGATAATTTAAGTAAAGTACAAAAATTATTTTTTAAAGAGTTTTTAAGGCGATTTGCGAATGTCCCAAAAACACATATTTGGACATTACAACGCTATTTCTTATATACAAAACATTTCATTAAAAAAGTTGATACGAAATTGATGATTGTTGAGACACTGAATGATGAAATTGTTAAAACCAAATCAATTGAATGGTTAATCAAAAAATTAAATACAGATGATATCACAAGATATCAAGTTAACAGCAGTCATTTTCTATTTTTTGACCGTTCAATCAGAAAAGAAGTTTACGCTAAAATTGATGATTTTTTAGCGGAGGAGGATTAAGTATGAAAGTTTCATTAAACTGGTTAAAAGATTATGTTTATTTTACAATTGACTTAGAAACATTAAAAGAACGTTTTTCAACCCAATCACAAGAAGTTGATAGTGCTTATCATTTGGTGAACGCAACCAATTTAGTCGTAGGGTTTGTTAAGTCTTGTGAGAAGCACCCTAATGCAGATAAGCTTAATGTATGTGAAGTGGATGTAAAAACAGAGACATTACAGATCATTTGTGGTGCGCCGAATGTTGCCCAAGGTCAAAAGGTCATTGTGGCTAAAAATGGTGCGGTTTTACCAGGGAATTTTAAGATTAAAAAGGCGAAATTACGTGGTATTGAATCCAATGGGATGATTTGTAGTTTAAAAGAGCTTGGTATTGAAGAAAAATATCATCATGAAACAGGCATTCATGTGTTAAACGATGAGGCTTTAGTGGGAATGGATGCATTAGAAGCCATGGCGTTAAATGATCAAGTTATCGAACTTGACCTTACCCCTAATCGCGCTGATTTATTATCAATGCACGGAGTGGCTTATGATGTAGCTGCGATGTTAGATGCGCCCTTAACGATTAAAGATGTGTCGATTGACTATACCAATAAAAACAATCCAATGACTATCCATTCAACAACGGATGATTGTATGAGTTACTATGCAGGAATTATTGATGATATTGTTATAAAAGAAAGTCCAACTTGGATGAAATCACGTTTAATTGCAGCTGGTATTCGACCGATTAATAATGTTGTCGACATTACCAATTATGTCATGTTGGAAACAGGACAACCACTTCATGCTTTTGACTTTGATTTGCTAGATTCTGAAGAAATTCTCGTGAGAAAAGCTGAAGAAAATGAAGAGTTTATGACTTTAGATGATAAAGTAAGAACTTTATCAAATGAGGATATTTTAATTACTGATGGAAAAAAACCTATAGCCCTTGGTGGTGTTATGGGCGGAGCAAGTACAGAAGTCCATGATCAAACCAAAAGTATTTTATTAGAAAGTGCGACATTCAATCCTGTCAATGTAAGAAGAACATCAAGACGCTTAGATTTAAGAAGTGAATCATCAATGCGTTTTGAGCGCGGGATTGATCCTAATAAAACGCGTTATGCCCTTGATCGTGCATCAGAGTTACTTGTTCAATATGCCAATGCAACAGTCAGACAAAATGTAGAATCATTTGATAATAATAAACCCAATGCAAAAACGGTGTCTGTCACTGTCGATAAAATTAATGCAGTATTAGGCAGTAATTATGATTTAGCTACTATTGAATCTATTCTTAAAAGACTGCGTTTTGAGTATACTACAGACTCAACAACTTTAATGGTGTCACTGCCTTCAAGAAGAATCGATTTAATTACTTATCAAGATTTAGTGGAAGAAATCGGTAGAATCTCAGGGTATAACCTGTTACCAAACACCTTACCTACAACCGTTTCAAAAGGAAAGCTTAGCGCCTATCAATCTTTTAAACGTAAAATTCGGAGAACTTTAACAGGTCTTAGCTATGATGAAGTGATTACCTATGGGTTAATGGAAGAAGAGAAGCTTTATGACTTAACGATGTCTACAAGTGAAGATATTGTTAAAGTTGCTAATCCACTTAGTGAGAAAAGAGCAGTCTTGACATTATCACCGCTTAATGGAATCTTAGATGTTTTAAGTTATAATATGGCTAGAAAAATGCAAGATATTCATATCTTTGAAATTGGAAAACGCTATACCAACCAAGTTGAAACAGAAGTCCTTGGAATTGGATTAACAGGTGCTTACCATCCACGAAGATGGAATCAAGCGCAGGCAGCTGATTTTTACACACTTAAAGGAACCCTCAATGCATTATTTGATCAAGTCGGGATTCAGACCATACGTTATGAAGAAAACACTTTAAATAATTACCACCCCCATCAAACTGCACTTATTAAAGTGGATGATGTAGTAATAGGTCATATCGGAAAACTCCATCCGAAAAAAGCGACTGAATACGATGTTAAAGATGTTTATTTAGCTGAAGTTGATATCGAGGTGCTTTTTGAGAAAGCCGCAACCGATCTAGATTACAAACAAGTCCAGCGTTTCCCTAGTATTTCTCGTGATGTCGCGCTCGTTTTAGATAAAAATATTCCTGCGCAAGATGTGCTAGATACCATCAAAGAAACGACACGCATTTATTTAAAAGATGCCTTTGTATTTGATGTTTACCAAGGGGAGCATGTACAACCAGATGAAAAGTCTTTAGCCATTCGCATGGTATTTGAAGATAAAGAAAAAACCCTTGAAACAAAAACAATCGATGACTTAGTAGATAAAACGCTTGAAAATTTAAAAGCTAAACATGAAGCAAGCTTAAGATAAACAAAAAACGTAGCTGAAAAAAGCTACGTTTTTTTAAAATCAAGACTAGATATGCCTTGAATGAGGGATGTGAGTTCATCAAGGTCTAAGCCGTTATAAGGAATTAAAACGGTGTTGTTTATTTGTTTATAACTATAGGTTAGGTCATTTAAGAACGTGATAATAGGGTCAGTGTTTGTTGTGGTTAATAGGATATGCATATTACTGTTTAAGCCACTAATTTGAATGGTTTTCATAGGATAGGTTTTTATTAAGTTTTGCAGCCATTCATTTTTTCTTTTTGATAGGGCATATGTTTTCTTTAATTGTTTGTGAAAGTGCCCTTGTCTTATATACTCATAAAGTGTTAACTGTTCAAGTTTTGAAAGGGTCGGTGTAAAGGTTTGAATGGTTTTCATTTTATTTTTGATAAAATTGGTGGGTAATATCATGTAAGACAGCCTCATACTAACAAGCAAACTTCTTGATAATGACCCAATATAGATTACCTGATTTCCAGAAGCAATACTATGCATTGAAGGGATTTGGTAGGCGTTATAGCGGTAGATATGATTATAATCATCTTCAATAATATAGGCGTTATGGTTTTTAGCGTAGTCAATGACTTTTAGCCGGTCCTTTATTGAAAGGACTTCCCCTGTTGGATAGTGATTTGAAGGCGATAAATAAATGATATCAGGTTGGGTTTTTAATAGGTCATTAATGGTGTCATAGCCTTGGGTTTTAAACTCAATAAAATCAAAGGTATGAATGGCTGGGCCATATCCAGGGTTTAAATAAGCGACAGTAGGTGAGGATGAAAATAATGCTTTTAAAATTATTAATAAGTTTTGCATACCTGGCGCTAAAATCATTTGTTCCTTAAGGGCTTGTATCCCGCGCTCTTTATATAAATGATTAAGTAATGCTTTTCTTAAAAGCGGTTCGCCTTGAGGGTGGTTAGGGGTAAATAAGTTTTTTTTATACTGAAAATATACTGATTGAGTGATGCGTCTTAAACGATCAATATCAAAAGTGTTATAGCTTTGGTTAATGTTTGGGGTGTTTTGATAGGGGTCGTTAATTGAGGGTTTAGAAGGTTTAGTACTTGGTGTTATGTCAATTGCTTGGGTATAAAACCCGCTTTTAGGGATGCTTTCAATGTAACCTTCTACCAGTAATTGTTGGTAGGCTTTTTCAACCGTAGTGGTAGAGACATGATGTGTTTTTGCGAATGTTCGGATAGAAGGCAGTTTCTCATTGGCTGATAGGGTTTGTGTGATGAGCGCATTTTTATAGTAGGTATAGATTTGATAATATAATGGAATAGATTTTTGTTTATCGAGTAACATCTGACCACCTCATAAAATTATATAATTGTATGTTTTAAACATGACACATTATGATTATAATACGTTTGGATAAAAAAGCAAATACAAGGAGTGGTTTTATGAACAAAGATTCGAGAATGACAACAAGAGATATGATTTTATCAGGGTTTTTTGTAGCGATTGTCTTTGTCGCAACGTATCTTTTACAAATTCGGTTACCAATTCCAGCAACAGGGGGATTGATTCATTTAGGAAATATTGCCATGTTTAGTATTGCATTAAAGTATGGAAAGAAATTTGGTGCAATTAGTGGTGGTTTTGGGATGGCGTTGTTTGATGTTGCCAGTATGTGGGTAGCGTGGGCACCGGCAACACTGATTATACGTTTTACAGCAGGTTTTGTTATAGGAAAAGTAAGTGAAACGGAAAACGGACAAGGGAACAACGTTTTTAAAAACATTATTGCTTTGATGGTGGGTGGCGTTGTGATCATAGTAGGTTACTTTATCTTTGAAGCGTGGATATTAGGAATTGGATTAGCCGCATCAGCAAGTGTTTTAGGAAACCTTATTCAAATTGGGATTGGGTTCATTTCAATTGGCCTTATAAAGGCCTTGCCAAACGTCTCTGAGTCAGTCTGAGAAAAGGCTTTTTTATAGCGGTAGTAAACCCTTTCATTTTTTTCTAAATTTTATTGCTTAGGGTCGCTTTTCTTGTTACAATATAATCGTGTTAAAAACAAGCGACTATTAAATGAGGAGGCAAATTATGAACATAGGTGTACCTAAAGAAATAAAAAATAACGAAAATCGTGTGGGGATTACTCCTGCAGGGGTAAGTGTTTTAGTATCAGCAGGTCATTCAGTATTTATTGAAAAAAATGCTGGAGTAGGATCTGGGATTAAAGATGAAGAATTTATTGAGGCTGGAGCGAGCATTGTCGATAGTGCTGAAGAGGCTTGGTCACAAAAAATGGTTATTAAAGTTAAAGAACCGCTTGAAAGTGAGTATCAGTTTTTCAGAAAAGATTTAATTTTATTTACGTACTTACATTTAGCTGCTGAAGAAGCATTAACGAAAGCTTTAGTGGAAAGCGAGTGTAAAGCAATTGCTTATGAAACGGTACAAGTAGGAAGATCATTGCCTTTACTTCGTCCAATGAGTGAAGTAGCTGGGCGCAGGGGAACAATTGTTGCGGCAACACAACTTGAAAAACATCGTGGGGGACGTGGGATTTTATTATCTGGTGTTCCAGGTGTAGATAGAGGAAGCGTTGTTGTTATTGGTGGTGGTGTAGCAGGTGTTAGTGCTGCACGTATGGCAATCGGTCTTGGGGCAAAGGTTACAATTCTTGAGTTAGATGAAGATCGTTTACGTTATTTAGAAGATATATTTGACCGTGACGTAACGGTGTTAAAATCAAATCCTTTAAATATTGCTAAATCTTTAGAAACTGCGGATGCTGTAATTAGTACGATCTTAATTCCAGGAGCAAAAGCTGCTAAAATAGTTACAGAAGATATGGTTAAGAAGATGCCTGAAGGTAGTGTTATTGTAGATATAGCGATTGACCAGGGTGGTTCAGTTGAAACCATTGATCATATTACAACGCATGATGACCCTGTCTTCGTTAAGCATGGTGTAGTGCACTATAGTGTTGCTAATATGCCTGGTGCAACACCAAGAACATCGACGTTTGCATTAACCAATGCAACTATTCCTTATGCATTAGAAATCGCAAATAAAGGATACCGTATTGCATGTTTAGACAGTGAACCACTCCGTTTAGGACTTAATGTTTTAAGTGGTTATGTTGTGTATAAAGCCGTTGCGGATACTTTTAATTTAGAGTATCGTGATCCAATGGAAGTTTTAATGAAACACGAAGAATAAAGATTGAACCGCAAGCTTGTCTTGCGGTTTTTAAATAGTAGGAGTGAGAAAATGATTAAAACATATAACCATGTGACTCAAACAAACTATGAGCGTTATATTGACTCATCAGACACCACCGTTCATATGGTGAAAGAATCAAAGGATGTTATCGAAGAATTCTTAAAAAAGCATGGAGTTGATGATTTAACGATTCAAGATATTGTGAACCAAAAACAACGGATTAAAATTGAACTATTCCCTAATTATTTGTTTGCGGTTTATAAACCATTAGTAAAGACTAATGAGTCACTGGATGAACTTTATATTTCAGTTGTTATGTTTGAAGATAAAACAATACTCTTTTATGATGATTTAAGAATAGAACAATTCTTAATTGAATCAGATTCGCCTCAAAAACAAGTTTTTAACTTTATTGATTTATCGATTGATCATGCGTTAATTCTGCATGAATCACTCAATGAAACGGTGATTGACCTTGAAGAGAGTATGTTAGATGAACAAGAAATGGATCAAGAAACCTTTTATTTAATGCGTAAAGAACTCTTTAAATTAAGAAACAGTATTGAACCTATTGAAGATCATTTTGAGCGAGGATATTTAAAAAAACTTTGGTTTAAAAATGCAATAGATAGTCGCGAAATTGATGATACGATTGATCATATTAAACGGTTAAACATTCATTTAGAACAAGCACGTGAACTCATGAGACAACTTTTAGACTTTCATATCAACAATCAATCCAATAAAATGAATAAAATTATGACCACCCTAACATTGTTTTCAGCAATTTTTATTCCGTTATCTTTTTTGACGGGATTCTTTGGAATGAATTTTGTAGATTTTCAGATATTAGAATACGATAATGCTGTTATGATTTTTCTTGTTGCATGTCTTACACTTGCAGTTTTAATGCTTGCAATATTTAAAAAGATGAAATGGTTTTAAATCGTTTATTATGTTATAATTTCTCTAGGTGATTAGATATGAAAAACATTTACAACGAAACCTTAGATTCGCTAAAAACATACTTAGAAGAACAAGGGTTCAAAGCATTTAATGCAAGACAAATATTTGAGTGGATATATAAGAAAAAAGTGACAAATTTTGATGATATGTCAAACTTAAGCAAAACATTAAGACAGCATTTAAAAACGTATTTTAGAGTAGGGTCATTAACCCTTTCAACGAAACAAGTTGCCAGTGATGGGACGACAAAGTTTTTATTTGAACTCGATGACAATCATTTAATTGAAGCTGTTTTAATGTATCATGATTACGGAAATAGTTTGTGTGTAACAACACAAGTTGGCTGTAATATTGGGTGTTCATTTTGTGCATCCGGGCTACAAAAAAGAATTCGAAATCTTAAAGTTGCTGAGATCGTTATGCAACTTATTGAAGTAGAGGCTTTAGAAAATCTAAAAATCTCACATGTTGTCTTAATGGGAACGGGTGAGCCTTTTGATAATTATGATAACACTATGAAGTTTATTGATGTTATTAATAGCCCATACGGCTTAGAAATCGGAGCGCGTCATATTACAGTTTCTACTAGTGGTATTGTCCCTAAAATTTATACATTTGCAGAAGAACCTAAGCAAGTTAATCTTGCCATCAGTTTACATGCGCCTAATAATCAAACACGTACAAGATTAATGAAAATTAATGAAGTGTATCCTATTAATGAATTGATTCAAGCTGTTAAGTTTTATATTGATAAAACAAACCGTAGAGTGACGTTTGAATATATTTTATTAGAAGGAGAAAACGATTCTTTAGATGATGCAAATCAATTATCGGATTTATTAAGAGGATTGAATTGTTATGTTAACCTTATTCGCTATAATGCGGTATCTGAGTTTGACTATAAAGGATCAAATGAAAAACGTGCCAATGCTTTTTATAATCAATTAACAAAACGAGGGATTCAAGCAACCTTAAGAAGAGAAAAAGGTGCAGATATTGATGCGGCTTGTGGCCAACTTCGTTCAAAAGAAATGAATAAAAAGGAGTAAACTAAAATGGATAGAAAAAGTTTAAAAAACCGCGCCAAAATAATCTTTAAAAATCACTATGGAATGGCAATTCTTGCAACAATCGTTCCGGGACTAATCATTGGGATGGCTGCGCCTGCAGTGATTATTGGAACTGTGTTACTCGCACCGTTATTTGTCGGTCAAGCATTATTGTTTTTAAAGTTTAGCAAAGAAGATATTGTAGAAATTAATCCTTTATTTAGCGGCTTTCAAAGTCAAAAATATTTACACAATGTTTTATATTTATTTTTACAAAGTTTATTTATCTTCTTATGGTTTTTATTACTTATTATTCCAGGGGTCATTAAAATTTTCTCATATGCATTAACCCCATATATTTTAGCTGATGATACTGTTGAATCTGATGATCCTATTACGCTTTCGAGACAGTGGATGGATGGATATAAAGGGAAACTACTTGTCTTAGAACTTAGCTTTATTGGTTGGTATTTATTGAGTGCGTTAACACTTGGAGTATTATATATTTTCTATGTTGGTCCATATATTATGCAAGCAAGAGCCTTATTTTATGAGGAAGTTAAACTCGCAAACCAAACTAAGCAACTTCGCTAAGGAATGATACTATGATTATTAAGAGGATAAAAGAGGCAGAGAAACCCCTGCTTATCATAACGCCTAAACACTATCAAACACAGATCTTAAAAACACTTTCTAAGGAAATGATTTTTAAAGCTGTGACATTTATGCAAAAAAAAGACCTTTTTGAGAAGGTCTTTTTCAAATTACATGAAGAAGCCCTTATAAAAGCATCTATATTTCTTGGCTTAAAACCTTCTATTGTAAAACCCATGCTTAAAATGCTGCATAAGGTTGATGAATCTAAGCAGTATGACACACCTAATTTAACACAATTAAAACAGTTGAAACGCTACTTGATTGAGCATCAGTATATCATTCCTTTTGCACACCAAGCAATGTTTTTTAATCAATATGATGTATTGATTAGCGGCTATGATCATGATTATGAAATGAATGATTTAGTCCAAAACATTCAGAAATTTACAGATGTTGAATTTATGAAGCACCCCCTCAATCATAAACAAGATATTACTTACACAGTCTTTGAAACGATTGAAGATGAACTCAATCATATGATGATTGAGTTGCATAGATTGTTAGAAATGAATGTGCGTACTGATGAAATCGCCATTGTCACCCCACCAAGTGATTATGAAGTGCCGGTAAAAGTTTATGCCGATTTTTATAAAATCCCATTAGACTATAAAAATGAATGTTCATTGATGCAGTTTCCATTAACGCATCAATTAATGGCGTTACTCGAAGAACTTGATACCCCTGATTTAAAGACACGATTTGACTACGCAATTGAGTCATTAAAAAACAGAAGTAAGGGCCACCCTTTTACGGCTAAACTTCTACAAAAGCTTATTCAGACATTAAATCCAATGGTAAGGTTTAATGTTGACTATCCTACATTGAAACCATTTCTACAAGATCAGCTGAAAGCAACCTCAATTGTTACAGACCAAGCAAAAGGGCGTATTTTAGTCACAAATTTAGACAATATTGATTTAACACAATATACGCATATTTTTTATCCTGGTGTTTATGAAGGACACTTTCCAATCATTAAAAGTGAAGATGACTTTTTAGATGCGGATGAAAAAAGACTGATTGGTTATCCAGATGCACAAACGATGAATGATGAAACCAAACAAAAAATCATTTTTAAAAGTTTAAGGATTAATCGTTTATATCTATCGTTTGCGAAACGCTCAAATCAAGCGCGTTATTTCCCGTCAAACCTCATGGATGAATTAAAGGAACTTACAGCCATTCAAGACGGGAAACCACTGAGTGTTGACAAGCAAACATATAGTGATAAAGCTGCATTAATCCATACTAAAACATTGTATGATCATTACGTAACCTTCCATGAAGAAAGTGATGCCTTAACCAAACTCTATCCAACGTTTAAAAATGCTTTTAATCAATATGATACTCAGTTTGAACCGATTAAAGAAGATACCTTATCAAAATTAATTGGAAATGAACTTTCACTTTCATATACAAAGTTGAATCATTTCTTTGAATGCAAGTTTAAATATTTGCTAAATGATTTATTACGTATTGACCCAATGGAGTCGAGTATTCATATGGATTTAGGGAATATTTTCCATGCCCTATTTGAAAAACACATGGATGCCGATCATTTAACAAAGGCAATGATTGAAGCGGTCATTGATCAAACGGTTTCAGAAAACAATATGGATGCAAAAACAATGTTTTATTTAAAACGTATGGTTGAACCTGTTCAAGAAGCCTTTACAATCATCAAACAACAACATCATCAAACCGATTTTGTGATTGACGCGCTTGAGGCGAAGATTGAAAAAACATTCACGCATAAAGAGAAACCTGTTATTTTAAGAGGGGTTATTGATAAGCTCATGCGATTAGATACAGCTTTAGACCCAAGGTACTTAATTATAGATTATAAAACGGGTAGTGAGACGTTAAATGTAAACCATGCGGTGCTTGGAATGCATGCACAGCTTTTATATTATGTGTACTTATTAAAAACGAAAATACCAGGGGCGTTAGTCAGCGGAATCTTTGAACAAACAGTATATCCTAAAGTAATGAACCAAATTAAAGGTAAAACTTATGAGGAACAAACAGAAGATGCCTTACGTTTAAAAGGCTATTTTGAAGCTGATGACTCAATCATTAAAAAGATTGATAATGATTATTTAAATCAATCGATGATTAAAGGCTTAAAAGTTAAAAAGTCAGGAGAATTTTATAAAGGTGTTCCTGCCTATGAACAAGAGGCTTTAACTCATGCGGTTGATCATATTGAACAATTAATGTTTGAGGCAATTGATGATATTTTTTCTAAAGATTTTACCATTAATCCAATTCATGATGGAAAGAAATTATTGAGCTGTGAGTATTGTGCATTTAAGGATATTTGTTTTAAAAAACCAATCCATTATCGAAATGTCGACTTAGGAAAAAATATTTTCAAACTGCATGAGGAGGGAAAAGATGGGCGTTAATTATACGAAAGAACAACTAGAAGCGATTCATACAATAGGGACTAATATCTTAGTGAGTGCAGGGGCCGGAAGCGGAAAGACTGCAGTATTAAGTGAACGTGTCTTAGAACATTTAAAAATGCGTTGTAATATCGAAGAGCTCGTCATTTTAACCTTTACCAAAGCAGCAGCAAAAGAGATGAAAGAACGAATCCGAAAGAAAATTAAAGCCAATTTAAAAACGTATCCTAAATTAAAACATGACCTTGCAAACATTGATTTAGCCCATATTAAAACCTTTGATAGCTTTGCATTTTTTATCTTAAAAAAATACGGATACTTAAAGAATATTAGTAAGCAAATAGCTATTGCAGATGGTGTGATGATTAATCATGTTAAAGCGCTTATTATGACGGAGATATTTGATGAGTATTACCAGGCAAATGATGAACGTTTTTTTCACTATATTAATCAGTATACCCATAAAGATGATCGGGCATTAAAAGAACAAATTATTATGTTTTCTGATCAATTAAATTTGTATTATGAAAAAGAAGAGTTAATGAATAATCTCAGTAATGATTTTTTTACAGCTAAGCATTTTAACGTCCTGTTTAATCGCTATGAACATTTAGTCTTTGAAAAGATTCAGGCTATTAAAGATACAGCGAATCATTTATTTGAACTCGCTTTAAGTGAAGAAGCTGAAACCTTTGTGGATAAGTTATACGACCAAGTTAAACCGTTATTTAAAGCGGATAACTATGAAGGGGTTAAAGAAGCGATACATACGATAAAACTTCCCCCATTTGGTAAAAAAATAAAAGAGACATTAGATGAAGAGACTATTAAGCAACTCGATATGTTAAAAAGTACAATCAGTGATCAAATCAATAAAGATTTAAAGCCGCTTTGTGATTTGTCAAAAGAAGAACATCAAGACGCTTTTTACGCAACAAGTGACCACTTAGATATCATTAAAACACTTATTCGTTTATTTGATCAAAGACTAGAAACCTATCAAATGGAGCACGAATCATTTGAATTTTCGATGGTGGCGCGTTTGGCACTTGATATCATAAAGCGTCATGATTTTGTGAGAAACCGTTTAAAAACTCAAATATATGAAGTATTAATTGATGAATATCAAGATACTTCATCCATGCAGGAATCATTCATCGAAGCCATTACTGACCAAAATGTTTTAATGGTAGGGGATGTGAAACAATCCATCTACCGGTTTAGACATGCCGATCCTAGTTTATTTGTAAAAAAATATCACCGTTATATGCAAGGGGATGGTGGTCATTTAATTGATTTAAACCTTAATTTTAGATCTCGTAAAGAAGTCTTAGAAGCCATTAATACTATCTTTATACCAACGATGGATGAACAAGTTGGTGGGGTTGATTATACGACTTCTCAACAATTACAGTTTGGCAATAAAACCTATGAAGAAGCGGTGAATGCTGATCAACATTATGGCTTAGAAGTGCTCAGTTATGAAGAGACCGATTATGAAGAGTTATTTAAGTCATTTAAACCTGCCCAAATTGAAGCATTTTTAATGGCTTATGATATTAAGCATAAAATGCAATCGTCGGTTCAGACATTTGATGAGGGAAAACTACGAAAAGCTCAATATGGTGATTTTGCGATTTTGTTAGACCGTAAGACATCGTTTGATGAGATCAAACAAATCTTTGAATATGTGGGTGTCCCACTCAAAGTGCATAAAGAAGAATCGTTTATTGATACTGAAGCGATTACGGTGTTAAGAAATCTATTGATTTTAATTGAATCTATCAACGATAGTACTTTATACCGTGCCGCGTTTAAGCATGCTTTTTATAGTGTTGCAAGAAGCTTTCTTATTCATGCTAAGGATGATGATTGTATTAATCAATTGTTATATTTTGATGAAAAATATTTTGATAAAGACCGTATACAGTCCCGCTTTAAGGCGTTTTTTAGCACCATTGAAGGGCTTGCAAGTAAGCAACGATTATTGAGTTTGGATACAATATTGTTTGAAGTCTATAAACAGTTTGAGTTTTATCAACGAATTAGTCATCTCGATAAAACTGATCAAGTTAAGTCACGATTAGATGCATTACTTGATAAAGCAATTGCCTTATCACAAGAAGGGTATTTACTGAGTGATTTTATTGCCTATTTAGAAACTGCCAATGATAGTGATTTTGATATAGAAGTCACAACAAACTTAGAACTTGATGAGCACGCTGTGCATTTAATGTCTATTCATAAGTCTAAAGGATTAGAGTTTCCGTTTGTTTATATGGCACATTTATTTAATAATTTTACGATTTCATCAATGAAGAATTATGATTTTGATGCAGAGTATGGGTTCTTACTAAAACACTTTAATGAAGGCCTTGCGGATTATTTTGTAAAAGATTTAAAAAAATCAAAAGATAAAACTGAAGATATATCAGAACGATTACGGGTTTTATATGTTGCTTTAACAAGAGCGAAGGAAAACTTGACGCTGTTTTTAAGAACTAACCAAGATAAAGATGAAGTGTATTTAAGAGATGATAACGATCAAGTAATTTTAAGACAACGTAAAAATTATAAATATTTTGAGGCTGTCTTAAAAAGTGTAAAAGCCCATGTGAAAATCACTCAGTTAAATTTAGAGAATTATTCATTTGATCAAGCGTACCAACATGTAAAACCTCTTGAGAGTATCGATTCTAATGAACAAGTAAAAACTTATCACACGCCAGATATTCCAGTTAAAAAAATCGAGTCTGAATCGTTTTCACATGGGGTTAGTGAGCTATTAGATAAGCAAACGCTTGATTATATTGATCTAGGAAATCAACTTCATGATTATCTTGAAATGATTGATTTCAAAGACGATGTAAGTAAGCAAATAGATTTTTATGTTGCTAGTGAGGACCATAAACAGATACTAACAGGATTTTTTGATCATCCATTGATTAAGTCATTATCCATTAAACAAGTTTATAAAGAATATCCGTTTATTTATGAATCTGAAGGGTCAATGATTCAAGGGTTCGTCGATTTAATTATTGAAACGCCTAGTGAATTACTTGTCATTGATTATAAACTAAAGACTATCACCAAAGATTATTATCATGATCAAGTCAAAGGTTACATGAAAATCCTTAGACGTTTAAAGCAAGACAAGCCAATTAAAGGGTATTTATATTCTATTATTGATCAACAATTTGAAGAGGTGAACGAACATGATTGAGTGTAAGAAAGTCAGTCGTTGGTATACCAATGGTGAAGTAAAAACCGAGGCTTTAAAGCATGTTGATTTGTCAATTTCTGAAGGGGAGTTTGTTGTCATTTTAGGGCCTAGTGGAAGTGGTAAAAGTACGCTTTTAAATGTTATGAGTGGTCTTGATAATGTGAGTGAAGGTGAAATTGTTGTTAATGATAAAATATTGACTGATTTAAAGGAAAAAGCTTTAACAACCTTTAGAAGACATCATTTAGGCTTTATTTTTCAGAGTTACCATTTGATGCCGACACTAACAGTAAGAGAAAATGTTGAAATGGGTGCTTATTTAAGTGACAATCCTCAAGCGTTAAAAGAAGCATTAGAATCTGTGGATATGTTGAGTCATCAAGATAAATTTCCCCATCAACTCTCAGGTGGTGAACAACAACGCGTGAGTATAGCAAGAGCAACGGTTAAAAATCCTAAAATTTTATTTTGTGATGAACCGACAGGCTCATTGGATGAAAGTATGGGAAAAAAAGTATTAGAAATTTTAGAAACACTCAACCAAAAAAAGCACACAACAATTATTTTGATTACGCATAACCCTAGTATTGCAAAAATGGCAGATAGAGTTATCCATATGCATTCAGGTCAAATTCACAAGGTCGATAAACATGATACAAAACAAAATGCTAAAGATATTCACTGGGCATAACGATGTTTAGAAAACATGTGTTAAGAAGTTTTAAATCAAAAACATTAATGCTGTTGATGCTAGGGATTATCATCATGTTGAGTAGTTTTGTTTATAGTGTGATCAGTCATGCTGTTGATGCACTAGATGAAGAAGCTATTCACTATTTTGATGAGTATAATCAAGAAGATATTGCCATAGAGTTTTCACCGTACTTAAATGAAGAAGAGATGCAAAGTGCGTTAAATGAGTGCGGGATAGAGGCTTATTTAATGTCTACGGTTTATCAAGAAGATGCAGAGTGTTTTCATCAAATTCTTACAAATCGAATGCACCAATTATCTTTGGTTGATGAGGCATTGACTTTAGAAGCTAGACTTTTTATCGATCAACAAATTACACAAGGTGATGCCTCGCATACAATAAGGATATTTAAGCCTACTGAAAGGTTGAATCTTACTTATTTGTTAGAAGGTGAGATGCCATCATCACCAGGTGAAATAGCGATCATTAAAAATTATGCAGATCATCATGATATTCAGCTAAATGATCTAATTACAGTTGATAATGAAGAATACACCGTTTCAGGGTTTATCTTATTACCTGATTATAATCTACCTGTCATTACCCACCCGTTTTTATTAGATAATACCCATCAAACCTTAGCGGTGGTTGATGCGTCGGTTTTTAATGGGTTAAATGGAGTGATTGATTATCATGTTGCAGGATCTTTAGAAGGTAAAACTGCGGAAGCATTTATTAATGACTATCAAGACAACTTGACGTTTGTGCAAAGTTTAACCAGTACAGAAAATAATATCCGAAGTGGCGCAATTTACACCGAACTTCAAGCCTCACAAGCTATGGGGATTTTTCTTAGTGTGATTATTGCAGGGATTGGAATTATAATTGTTAGTATTTTAATGAGCCGAACAATAGAGAAGTTTCGAGCAAGCATAGGCGTATTAAAAGCCCTTGGGTATAGAAATTCTGAGATTATTCGTCCTTACTTAATATTCATTATTGGATATAGCCTACTTTTATTGGTGATTGGTTATGGGTTAGGCTTGATTTTATCGCAGCCATTGGCGGAGTTTTTCACAAGTTTTTATTTACTACCCCCAGCTCAAGTTTCATTTGATTTAATGACATTTATAGTATCAGTGATGGTACCTTTAGGGGTTTTAGTGTCACTTTCTTATAGTGTCTTAAAACGGTTATTATCGAAGAAGGCTGTTGAATTATTATCAAGAGATATTCAGCCTATCGTGTCATTAAAGTGGTTGAAAATCAAACAACTTGTAAAGCGCTTATCATTTTTAACACGCATGCAATGGGGATTTATTCTTAGAGTGAAATTAAAAGCCATATTATATATTGTCAGTATGATTTTTGCCTTCTTTATTATCTTCTTAGCACTTAGTATGCGCAATGTATTTGATGATACAGTCATTGGCTATTATGAACATTTAAATGTTGAGTCTATTGGGTACTGCGAAGAGACAACACCTTGTGATGCATCACAAGGTGAAAAAGTATTAGAACTAGAAGCTTCGCACAATCAAACCAATGTCACCTTAGTAGGATTAGATACAAACGCTACCCTTCATCCTCTATCTAATCAAAAAGGAGAAAATCTTTTACCAACATTAAGTGAAGGATTTGTTATTAGTCAAAGTTTTAAAGATTTAACAGGCGTTGATCTTTCTGATACATTAACCCTATCGTTGTTTCAAGAAACGATAACGCTTGAAGTGGTAGGGATTGATGATAGTTATCCAGGGAGTTATGTGTTTATGAACCGTTCAACGATGGGTGAGGTTTTATTTGAGGATGCATCGATGTTCAATGCAGTATACTCACAAACTCTACTAAACAGTAATGATTATCGTTATGTATTAGTCATCGATGATCTTATTGAACAAGTGGAGACAATGAATGATGTCGCTTATCAGATGATTACAATTCTTACCTTATCAAGTTTTATGATGGGGAGTGTCATTATTTATTTATTAACGGCATTAAGTGTTGATGATCATTACTACGCTATTGCGTTGTTAAAAGTTAAAGGGTATACCAAAAAAGAGATTAACAAAATAGTTCTTGGAGGTTACCGAACATTAGGATTCATAAGTTTTGTGCTTGCGATTCCTTTAACACTAGGGGCTTTAAGAGTTTTATCCTTATTTATGGCGCGAATGTATGAATTTGTGATGCCTTTAACAATCAACATTTCACATGTGCTATTGGTAGCGTTTATTTATGGTATGATATATTATATAGGAAGTTATTTAGCTAAGAAAAAAACTGCAAACATTAGTTTACAAGAAGTATTAAAGATTTATCAAGAATAGGAGTATCTATGGAAAAAGGTAGAATTATAAAGTTAACAGGTGGGCTTTACACCGTTGAAAATGATTTAAAGGAACGAAAAAACCTTAAAGCAAGAGGGGTGTTTAGACATCGTAATTTATCCCCTAAAGTTGGCGATATCGTGGAATACGATGATGAGTTTATTACAAAGGTGTTCGATCGTGAAAATGATTTAGTAAGACCACCTGTTGCAAATGTTGATCAAGCGATACTGATTAATGCCGCAAAAGAACCTGACTTTAGTTATTACTTACTTGACCGGTTTTTAGTGTTGATTGAAAAAGAAAACATTACTCCAGTGATTGTGGTCAGTAAAACTGATTTACTCTCTCCAACTGAGTTTGATACCTTAAGAGAAGGGCTTGCTTATTATGAGCAATTTTATGATGTTTATTATGTTAATGTTAAAGATGCGCAAACCTTTGTACCGCTAAAAGCGCTATTAAAAGATAAAGTCAGTGTTTTTGCAGGACAAACAGGAGCCGGGAAAAGTAGTTTATTAAATGGTTTAGATATTAAGTTACAATTAGAAACAGGCGAGATATCTAAAGCGTTAGGACGCGGGCGCCATACCACAAGACATTCTGAACTTATCCATGTATATGATGGATTAGTAGCGGATACACCAGGGTTTTCAAAATTAGATTTTTATGATATTGATATTGACTTATTACCCGAGTTATACATCGACTTTTTCAAACTGGGAGATCATTGTAAATTCAGAGCGTGTACGCATATCAATGAGCCTAAATGTGCAGTCAAAAAAGCGGTGGAAGATCAAGTGATTCCCAAACAACGTTATGACAATTACCGATTAATTTATGATGAAATAAAACATCAAAAAAAGAAATATTAGGAGTGAATAAATATGTTAGTAGCACCTTCAATATTATCCGCTGATTTTAGCGATTTAAAAAACGAATTAGAAACCATCAAACAAGCTGATTGGGTTCACATCGATGTAATGGATGGACACTTTGTGCCTAATTTAACGATTGGTCCTTTAGTTGTTGATGCGATTAGAAAACATTCTACACAAGTGTTTGATACCCATTTGATGATGACAAATCCTGAGGAATACGTTGACGCATTTATTAAAGCTGGAAGTGACCAAATTACTTTTCATGTAGAAGCTGTTAAAGATCCTTTAGCTTTAATTAAAAAGATTAAAAGTCTTGATGCAAAAGCAGGGATTTCGTTAAAACCTCAAACTGATATTTCTGAGATTGAACCGTTCTTAAAATACTCTGATTTAGTGTTAGTGATGAGTGTAGAACCTGGGTTTGGTGGGCAGAAGTTTATGCCAGAAGCATTGGATAAAATTAAAACTTTAAGTGATTATAAGTACCATCACGACTTAAATTTTGATATTGTAGTAGACGGTGGAATCAATGAAGAAACCGCGAAAATGTGTGCGGATGCAGGGGCAACTGTTCTTGTGGCGGGATCATATATTTTCAAATCAGAAGATCGTTCCGGTCAAATCGAGTTGGTTCGCGGTGATCGTTAAAATATTTATAGGACCGATGAACTATGATATTGATCGCCTTTATCAAAAAGATGAGCACGAATATATTATTGGTGTTGAACAAGGTGCAATAGGTGCTATAAAAAAAGGGCTAAAAATTGACTTAGCCTTAGGGGATTTTGATAGTGTAAGTGAAAAAGATTTAACCAATATTCGAAAAAACGCACTCCAAACGGATACTTTTAAGGAACGGAAGAATCATACAGACTCCTACTTGGCCATAAAAGCAGCCCTGAAACTTGACCCAGATGAAATTTTGGTCTATGGTGGTATGGGTGGTAGAGTTGATCATACTTATGCGAATATATTACTGCTTAAGCACGGAAACATAACCCTTATGAATGATACCCATAGGATGTATTGTTTAAAGCCAGGAAATCATATTATACATAATCAACATGAGTATATTTCGTTTTTTGCACTGACAGAAGTTACTGGGCTAAAGCTAATCGATTTTAGTTACGAATTAACCCATTATGATCTGAATTCATTTGATCCCCTATGTATTTCAAATCAAGGGAGTGGGAAGTTGTCGTTTGATGAGGGATTACTACTTGTGATAGAATCCAGAGATAAAACATAAAAAAAGGGGCTGTAAAGAATTGAATTTATAATAGAATTCAAGACTTTGCAGCCTTTTTCTTTTTGAATTATTAAAAAAACGCTTGTTATAGCGTTTTAAAGATAACCTAAAATACATTTCACT
>Ga0194137_10000379_pt1 | contig 30284 bp, 27 predicted proteins | sample TARM_MetaG_T3_14_FD_134025 | JGI IMG/M metagenome (GOLD analysis project Ga0194137, IMG submission 134025) | Freshwater microbial communities from Pennsylvania, USA, analyzing microbe dynamics in response to fracking - TARM_MetaG_T3_14 (version 2) | ecosystem: Environmental > Aquatic >... | reverse complement strand
GTGTTGTAACAAAAGATGGAGAAAAGAGGCTTTCCTAGCCTCTTTTTTTATGCAAAAAAAGGCAAATGTTGTGAAACGTGAAAAATATGTTATAATTTTTAGTAGAAAGAACTAAAGGATGTGGTGACGATTAAGCTGATAACCAGTCATGAAAATTTAGATTTTGATGGACTCTCCAGTATGGTTGCCTGTAAGGTTTTGTATCCTGAAGGGGTGCTGATGTATTCCGGGAAACTAGATAAGGAAATTAAAAGTTTTATCAATCTATACAAATATTCTTTACAAGTCCACAATTATAGTGAAGTGAATATGGAAGAGGTTGATTCATTAATAATTGTGGACACAAACTCCAAAAACCGATTAGGCCCGTTAAAAAATCTTATAAACAAGAACCTTGAAATTACAGTTTATGATCATCATAAGCCAAGTCAAGAGAGCGTTGCAGCATCTAAAATGGTCATCAAATACTACGGTTCCTGTACCACGATCCTTCTTAAAAAAATAATCAAACAAAATATTGAAATCACTCCATTTCAAGCAACTTTGTTTTTGTTGGGAATCTATGCGGATACCAATTGTTTAACTTTTAAAAATACAACTTATCATGATGCGGAAGTAGTAGCGTTCCTTTTTAGAAAACAAGCCAATTTAGATATCGTTAACGAATACTTATATGAATTTACTAATGATACACAGGATAAACTACTAATGACTCTGCTTACTAATCTAGAGCGAGTGGAAGTAAAAAATTATCAAGTGTATTTTGCAACCTCAGAACACAAAGAGTACATTAATGGGTTAAGTAATATTGCCAGTAAAATCACTCATATTAAAAATACCGATGCCCTATTTATCATTTCAAAAATGGAAGATAAAACCTATATTATCGGCCGTAGTCTAGAAGATGATATTAACATTGCCGAGATTTTAGAAGCTTTTGATGGTGGAGGACATAGAAGAGCCGGTTCTGCCTCAGTAAAAAATATGCAATCCGGTGAAATTAAAGATAAGATACTCCAATTGTTAAAGAAAAAAATCAGCCCACAATTGAAAGCCAAGGATATCATGAGCTATCCGGTTAAAACATTGCTTGAAGATATGACGGTGGAAAAAGCAAACCGAATTATGCTCCGATATGGGCATACGGGAATGCCTGTAGTAAAAGAAGATCGATTAATCGGTATTATTTCCAGGACCGACTTGGATAAGGCGATGATCCATAATTTATCCCATGCACCGATCAAAGGTTTTATGAAACAAAAGGTAGTCACGATACACCCGAATACAAGCATTAATGAAATTAACGAACTTCTCTCTAAACACAATATCGGTCGTTTGCCGGTAATGGAGGGGGATAAAATTGTAGGTATTGTCACCAGAACCAATCTATTACAACAAATTCATGGTGACTCCATACCCCGATGGTATAAATCCAACTATGATCAATCCCATGATTACTTAGATGTCCGGGAAAAAATTCATCAACTGCCGAAAGAGATGGTTTCCTTAATCGAAACAGTTCGAGAAGTTGCTACGGAAGAAAATCTTAGAGTGTTTATCGTCGGAGGATTTGTGCGGGATTTATTACTAAATTGCAGGAATTTTGACTTGGACTTCGTAGTAGAAGGGGATGCAATTAAAATTGCTGAAAAAGTTAGTCAACGATTGAAGGGGCGACTTATCAGCCATAAAAAATTTCAAACCGCTGTAGTAAATTTGCCCAATCAACCCCATATAGATTTTGTATCTGCAAGAAGAGAATACTATGAATATCCTGCAGCTCTTCCCAAAGTTGAAAAGTCAACAATTTGGAACGATTTATTTCGAAGAGATTTTACTATTAACTGTATGGCTATTGAGCTATCTGGAGATAATCAGTATCAATTAATCGATTATTTTAGTGGTTTAGATGATTTAACCGAGAAAGTAATCAGGGCTCTTTATAACCTGAGCTTTATCGAAGATCCCACGAGAATTTTCAGGGCCGTTCGTTTTGCATCGAGACTTCATTTTTCTATTGAAGATGAAACAAAAAAATTCATCATACAATCCGTAAATGATCACATGATCAATAAACTAAGCAACGATCGAATTAGAGAAGAAATACACGGGATTTTTAAAGATGAAAATTTAAGCAACAGTTTAAAGTTGATGAAGGAGTTAAACATTTTTAAAAGTTTAAATAAAGGCCATGACATCTCCTGGAAAGATATTAATAAGATTGATAACATTCCAAAATCCTTAGATAGTTTTAACACCATTAAACGTGAGGACATCCGTTACGCCGATATTATCGTTCAACAACTATTAAGTGGACTACCTCTTAAACTAATCCCTCAAATTATTCATACTTACGTTAGTTATCGACAATCCTATCATGGAATTATAGAAGGATTACAAAAGAAAAAAAAGGTATATGCAATCCTACAAACACAGGATATTGATCTATATGAAATATATACACTATTAGAATTTGCCACCGATGAAATGCTTATTTTCTATTATAACGACTGTGAAAATAACAATATAAAACACTATTTAATGTATTACAAATTAAAATTACAATCCATAAATACCATCATAACCGGACAGGATCTTTTATCGCTGAATATAAAGCCAGGGCCCTTATTTAAGAGAATTTTAAAAGAAGTATTAAAGGCGAAGATCCAGGGTCATATCTATACAAAAGAAGATGAATTGAAATATGCTAAGAAATTATACCAAAATTATTTGGAAATGAGTTGATCAATATGGAAAGCTATACATTAAAATCCTCCTATCAAATTAAACTAGATGCTTTTGAAGGTCCCATGGACGTATTGATGCATTTAATCGAAAGTCAAAAAGTAGAAATTTATGATATTCCAATCGTAAAAATTACGGAGCAGTATCTTAAATACTTATCCCAAATGAAAAAATGCGACTTGGAAATTACCGGAGAATTTTTAGTGATGGCTGCAACTTTAATCGATATCAAGTCAAAAATGCTGCTTCCCGCCACCCATGCTTCAGAAGAGGAGGAAGAAGATCCAAGAATCGATCTTGTTGAACGATTAATTGAGTATAAGAAATTCAAAGGGGCCGCAAAGACCTTAAAAGAAAGAGAAAACACACTGGAAACCCGATTCTTTAAAACTCGAGATGATTTAAGTTTTCTTGAAGAACCGATTAAAGAGGATAATCATTTTAGTCAGATTTCCATAACTGACTTAATGAATGCCTGGGAAGACCTTGTGGTAAAAAGTAATACGAAAGATCATGAAGTAAATTTTTTCAACTCAATTCAAAAAGATCCGGTTACTGTAGAAGAAAAAGTACAAGAATTAATAAGCCGATTGGAAAAAGAATCTCAGCTGTTGTTCGAAAAAATATTTGAAACTTCTGTGGATAAAATCCATCTCATTACTACATTTTTGGCCATATTAGAACTAGCAAAAAACCGCATCATCGTAATCAACCAAAACAAGAAAACCTACTCGATTGTACTGCGGCTACGTGAAAAAATAATATCTGTGTAAAGAGGTGAAAAATTGGATAATCCGTATTATGGTGCAATTATTGAAGGGTTGCTCTTCTCATGGGGAGACCCCTTGGAAATCAAAGAAATCGCAAAAATTTTGGAAATAAAGGAAAAGACTACCCAAAAGATCATAAATGAAATGCAAGAGGAATATAGGGGTAATAACCGAGGAATTGAAATCGTAAAAATCGGTACTAAAGTTCAATTAACTTCTAAAAAATCAATTCATCCCCATATCAAAAAATTACTGCCAAAAGATCAACGACGCTCCTTATCAAGAGCTACAATCGAAACCTTAGCAATTATCGTCTACAGACAGCCAATTACAAAAAATCAAATAGAAAGAATCCGGGGCGTAAAATGTGATAAACCTCTTGCAAACCTAATGCAAGAGAACCTGATCTATGAAAAAGAACGACTAAACACAATTGGACGGCCCATTATTTATGCTACAACAGAATTTTTCTTAAAAAAATTTGGATTTGAAAACCTTCAAGATTTACCGGAACTGAAAAGCTTTGAAGAAAATTTGGATACTTTGCAGGAAACAAATCCGGGGAATCTTAAAGAACATTAGGAGGCATTTTGTGCGGTTACAAAAATATTTAGCCCACTGTGGTGTGGCGTCAAGAAGAAAAAGTGAAGTACTGATACAGCAAGGCCTTGTTACGGTCAACGGTGAAGTAGTTACAGAAATGGGTTATAAAGTAATTCTAGGAGAAGATGTAGTCGCTTTTCAGGGAAAAGTCGTTACTCCGGAAGAACATAACATTTACATTATGCTTAATAAACCGGAAGGTATTATCACCTCTTCTGATGATCAGTTTAATCGTGAAACCGTAATAGATTTAATTGACTGTGATTACCGTATATATCCTGTTGGAAGACTGGATTACGATACTTCCGGTTTAATTCTGCTAACCAATGATGGAACCTTTGCTAATCAAATGATGCATCCCAAATATAAAATTTCCAAAACCTATCATGCACTGGTAAAAGGGATTCCTACTGAATCAGAAATTAAAGCCTTTGAAAAAGGGTTACTCATTGACGGATCTTTTACTCAGCCTGCGTTTTTGAAAGTCCTTAAAAAGGGTTCTATGACCTTACTGGAAATTGTCATCTCGGAAGGTAGAAATCGACAGGTCCGTAAGATGTGTGATGCAATTGGTCACCCGGTTCAAAAGCTTAAACGTGTTGCAATTGGGAATATTATGTTGGGCTCCTTAGCTAAAGGGGAGTGGCGTTATCTTTCGAATACGGAAATTAATGAACTTAAAGAGGGAACTTCCTCTGAATAAGCGTCAAATAACTCGACGAGCTCATATTGGAACCTAGACAATTAAGAAACGAGGGGTTATAATGTTAATGATTAGAAAAATCACCCAAGAAGATCAAACTTCTATTCAACAGTTTCATAAGCATCCAGATAAAAAAAATTTCTTTGAAGGGTCTGAAATCTATTGGGGAGTCTTTAACAACAAAGAACTATTGGGGTATACAAAGATTGATTTTCACTCTTTTTCCCTTCCTTTGATCGATGGTCTTGAAGTAAAGGATTCTTTGGATCCCTCAATTATTGAAGGACTCCTTCGAGGAACTTTACACTATTGTAACTCTAACAGTTATGAAACTGTAGCAATTCGTGAAATCCATTGGCTAAAAAGTTATTTGAAAGATGCGCTAGATATTACTGAAGAGAAAATCTATAATAACTCTAATTATTATGAAGTAGACTTAATAAAGCTTTTTAATAAACCATGCAAAGGAAGATCAATGTGGCATTAAGTGCTCTTATCCATAACACCAATATCACTAAAATATTATTAGATCAAAAAATACAGAACGGTAGTGTGGTTGTAGACGCTACCATGGGAAATGGAAAGGATACTTTATTCTTATGCCAACGAGTACTGCCGAAAGGAAAAGTGTACGCTTTTGATATACAGGAAGCTGCTTTAAAGAACACTTTAAAACTTTTGAAAAAACATCATTTTGATCCTGATAAAAGTTCTAATATCCTTTGTATAAAAGATTCTCATGAAAATTTCGATCAGTATATTACAGAACCTGTGGACGTATTCATGTACAACTTAGGTTATCTTCCAGGGGGCGATCAGTCAATCATTACAAGTCCTGAAACTACTATAAAGTCCCTAAATTCCGCTTTTTCACTGTTAAAGGAAGGGGGAATGATCTCAATTATTGTGTATTACGGTCATCCCGGGGGAAGTAAGGAAAAACAGGAACTGGAGAAATTTTTACAAGTCCTGTCAAATCAGAGATATAAAATCTTTCAAGGTACCATGCCTTATAATGACCACTGTCCACCTATTATTTATATTATAGAAAAATTACAAAGAAAAGAAACCATTAAACTATTTAAAGGAGGATTTTGATGTCGAAACAAGTTAAATTTACGGAAACTGTTTTACGGGACGCTCATCAATCCCTGTTAGCTACAAGAATGAGAACGGAAGATATGATTCCCATCTTAGAGGCCTTAGATAAGGTAGGATATCATTCCTTAGAAATGTGGGGTGGAGCTACTTTTGATTCCTGTTTACGATATCTTGATGAAGACCCGTGGGATAGACTGCGAAAAATTAGAAAAAACGTAAAGAACACAAAGTTACAGATGTTGCTTCGAGGACAAAACATTTTAGGATACAAACACTATGCTGATGATGTTGTTGAAGAATTTGTAAAAAAAGCGGTCTACAATGGTATTGATATCATTCGAAACTTTGATGCCTTAAATGATACAAGAAATTTGATTACAGCATTGGAAGCAACAAAAAAAGAGGGTGCCCATGCACAAAGTTGTATTTCTTATACCTTAAGTCCTGTTCATAATATCGAATACTATGTAAAAAAAGCAAAACAAATGGAAGAGATGGGCTCTGATTCTATTTGTATTAAAGATATGTCAGGAATCCTAACCCCCTATGTTGCCTATGATTTAGTTAAGGCAATGAAAGAAACCATAAAAATCCCCATTCAAATGCATACCCATTACAGCAGTGGAGTCGCTTCCATGACTTACTTAAAAGCCATAGAAGCAGGTGCTGATGTCGTAGATACAGCGATTTCTCCACTGGCTCTCGGGACTTCACAGCCTCCAACTGAACCAATGGTGGCCGCGCTTCAAGAAACAGAATATGATTCAGGATTGGATTTAAAACAGCTAAGTGAGGTTGCTGAATATTTTAAACCTTTACGGGATCGTTATTTAAAAGAAGGTCTTATTGACCCGAAAGTACTTGGCGTAGATGCCAATACCCTAATATATCAAATCCCTGGAGGCATGTTATCAAATCTGATTTCTCAATTAAAGGCTCAGAAAAAAGAAGATCAACTGGACGATGTGCTAAAAGAAGTACCGAAAGTTCGAGAAGATCTGGGCTATCCGCCTTTAGTTACTCCGATGAGTCAAATTGTAGGAACTCAATCTGTTTTTAATGTAATTACCGGAGAACGCTATAAAATGGTGCCTAAGGAAGTTCGGGATTACGTTAGCGGTCTGTACGGTCAACCACCAAAACCGATGAATCCAGAAGTAATAAAGAAAATTATTGGAGATAAGGAAGTAATCACTTGTCGTCCTGCGGATAATATTAAGCCACAACTAGATATTATTCGAGAAGAAATGAAAGAGTATATGGAGCAGGAGGAAGATGTTTTATCCTATGCTTTGTTTCCGCAAGTCGCCCTTCCTTTCTTTAAAAAGCGTTTTGCGGAAAAATATAAAATTGAAAGTAGTCTATATAATGAAGAAGATAAAACCCATCCAATTTAATTAAGAATACTTTACAAGAAGCAAAATTCAATACCTGAATTTTGCTTCTTTTTAATTGCAAGATTTAAATTTATCATTGCACAGCTGAGCTGTATATTAGGATAACTTTAAACAATTTTTGATAAGTATCAATTAAATTGCATTATTTGAAATTAAACTTGCATCAAATTTGATTTTTCAATTAATTTTGAAATACAACTTGCATATGGCTGGGAACTTTGCTATTCTTGTATTTGAGAGTAAAGATAAATAACAGGAAGGGAGTGGGATTTCTTGTCGGATAAGAATAAAGTGTCATTGAAAACAAACCAAGCTTGGTGTAAAGGTTGTGGAATTTGTGTGGCTTTTTGCCCTGTAAAAATTCTGGAGCTAAAAAAAGATAAGATTCACATAACAGATAAAGAAAAATGTATAAAATGCGGATTATGTGAATTACGGTGTCCGGATTTTGCAATATATTTAGAGGAGGAAGAAAATGATCAGTAAAAACGTGAAGTTGATGCAAGGAAACGAAGCCTGTGTTGAAGGGGCCCTTGCCGCGGGAATGAAATTTTTCGCCGGTTATCCCATTACCCCCTCTACAGAAATCGCGGAACTATCTGCTCAAAGACTACCTCGAGTGGGAGGAAAATTTATACAAATGGAAGATGAGATTGCAGGGATGGCGGCTACCATAGGAGGCTCCTTAGCTGGGCTAAAATCCATGACTGCTACCAGTGGTCCCGGATTTTCACTGAAACAGGAGAATATTGGCTATGCTATGTTAACAGAGATTCCCTGTGTTATTGTAGATGTTCAACGAGGAGGTCCGAGTACAGGCTTACCAACTGCTCCATCTCAAAGCGATGTTATGCAAGCAAAGTGGGGAACTCATGGGGATCACCCAGTAATTGCTTTGACTCCAAGCTCGATACGGGAAACCTATGATTTAACTATTCAAGCCTTTAATTTTGCAGAGAAATATCGAACACCGGTATTCTTAATGCTGGATGAAATTATCGGACATATGCGGGAAAAGATTGAAATCCCGGATCCCTCTGAAATCGAAATTTTCGATCGTGTAGCTCCTGATGAAAGTGAAAAAGAGGACTATAAAGCCTATGATAATAGCTTGGAAGTTCCTAAAATGGCAGCTTTCGGTGAAGGTTTTCGCTTTCATGTTACAGGTTTGATGCACGATGAATTTGGTTTTCCTAAAAATGATACAAATGTTACTGAGATTCTGATGAATCGAATTATGGGAAAAATTGAAAACAACTTGGAGGATATACTTCTATATGATGAGTATTTCACAGAAGAAATGGATTTATTGATCCTTTCTTACGGAGGAACAGTCCGAAGCGTCTTAAGTGCAGTACGTGAAGCCCAACGAGAAGGAAAAAAAGTCGGTGTATTTAAAGCCAAAACCCTGTGGCCTTTTCCTGAAAAAAGAATTGAAGAATTAAGTAAAAAGGTAAAGAAAATTGTTGTTGCAGAAATGAATCTAGGTCAATACTTCTATGAAGTGGACCGCGTAGCAGGGAAAAACTGCGAAGTTTCCTTACTTGGAAAAGCGAATGGAGAACCGATTACGCCTACCGAGGTTTTAAATAAAATTGAGGAGGTTCTATAAATGGCAGTAGCAAGTAAGCTAATAGAAAATAATTTTCGAATGAATCGATTGCCCCATATTTGGTGTCCCGGTTGCGGTCATGGAATTATTATGAGGGGAATAGCAGAAGCCATCGAAAAACTAGGTTATGATAAACAAAAAGTATGTATTATTTCAGGTATTGGATGTTCCTCTAGAGCCCCTGGTTATATGGATTTTAATACTTTACACACCACCCATGGTCGTGCGCTAGCCTTCGCCACGGGTGTGAAGCTTGCAAACCCGGATTTGAAAGTGATCGTAGTTAGTGGAGATGGAGATGCAACAGCGATTGGAGGGAATCATCTTATTCATGCTGCAAGACGAAACATTGATATTACAACAATCATTTTTAACAACAACATTTATGGTATGACAGGAGGTCAATACTCTCCCACCACACCGCACGGTGAATTAGGAACCACTGCTCCATACGGAAACGTGGATAATGTATTCGACATCTGTCGATTAGCAGAAGGAGCCGGTGCAACCTACGTTGCTCGTGGAACCGTATATCATGCGAAACAGCTAGAGAAAAATATTGAAAATGCTCTTGAAAATAAAGGATTTTCTGTGGTTGAAGGAATCAGTATTTGTCCTACTTATTACGGTCGTAAAAATCGTAAAGGGGATGCTGCGGAGATGATGATGAATCTTAAGGATACGACCTTAGATAAAAAAGTAGCAGCTAAGTTGCCTCAGGAAAAAGTAGAAGGAAAATTGATTATCGGAGAGTTTGTTAACAAATCACAACCGGAATTTTGTGAGGAATATCATAAAGTTGTGGATAAATTTACAAAGGAGGATTAATATGGCGAAACGTACAGAAATTCGACTAACCGGTTCCGGAGGCCAAGGATTAATCCTTGCAGGAATCATTCTTGCAGAAGCTGCTTTATTAGATGATTTAAATGCAATTCAATCTCAATCCTACGGACCTGAAGCCCGGGGCGGTGCAAGTAAGGCAGAAGTTATTATTAGTGATGAAGAAATATTTTATCCCAAAATCCAAAGTTCCGATGTTCTTTTATGTTTAACTAGAGAGTCTTACTGTAAATATATTCCTGACCTTAAAGATGATGGTATATTAATCATTGACTCTGATGTAGATTTCGACAGTATAGAAACCAGCTATAAAATCATTCAAATACCCGTAATCGAAACAGCCACACATGAGGTAGGAAAAGTTATGGTTGCCAATATAGTGGCTCTTGGAGTTATACAAGAAGCAACGAAGGTTGTTACGAAGGATAGTCTGGAACAAGCGGTGTTAAAAAGAGTTCCCCCGGGAACACAGGAGTTAAATCGACTAGCTTTACAAGAAGGATATAAGTTAGTTTCCAACCATACTTAATGATTTTATGATATAATTATTGTGTAATAAAAATATATTAATGGTGGGATGGACGCTAATATGGTAGATGAAAAAAAAGATCTTATAAATCAAATCAAAAAAAAGTTTTCCCAGCTAAGCAAGGGACAAAAATTAATTGCCGAGTACATTATTAACAATTACGACAAGGCAGCTTTTATGACGGCTTCTAAAATCGGGCAAAAAGTGGGAGTTAGTGAATCAACCGTCGTTCGCTTTGCCAATGCCTTAGGATTTGAAGGCTATCCCCAATTACAAAGAGGACTTCAAGAGATTATAAAGACCAAACTCACTACGGTACAAAGGGTAGAAATGGGTACACAGTACTCAAATGAAGGAGATATCATTCGAAAAGTCTTACGTTCAGATATGGAAAACATCCACGATACTTTAGATAATATCGATTATGATATTTTTCAAAAGGTTATTAACGAAATTTTCTTAGCTGACAAAATCTATATTGTAGGACTTCGAAGTTCCACTGCCTTAGCAGAATACTTTGGTTTTTACTTAAATATGATACTAGATAATGTTCGTATCGTAGGTTACGGAGTTAGTGACATTTTCGAACAGACTTTACGAGTTACGGAAAATGATCTAGTCATTGGAATTAGCTTTCCACGATACTCTAATCGAACCATTGAAGCTCTACGATATATTAAAGAACAAAATATCAAAATCGTAGGAATTACAGATACTGTTCTTTCACCCTTAAACGAAATTTGTGATTATACTTTAACCGCTAAAAGCAACATGGCTTCCTTTGTTGACTCATTAGTTGCTCCTTTAAGTTTAATTAATGCCATTATTGTGGCTGTAGGCATGCGTGAAAAAGATGAAATCACAGAGTATTTTAATAAATTGGAAAATATATGGGAAAGATACAATATCTATAATAATAAGAGAGGAGAGTAAACTCCTTTATTAAGGAACTTAGAGATGCTTCATTTCTAAGTTCTTTTTTTCTATAAAAATACTTAAAAACTTGTTAGTATCAACAATTTAATGTATAATTTATAGTGGAAACAAAATAGTTATATATAGCATGAGGCTCAAGGAGGCATCTATGACAAATATATCCGTAGCAATCGACGGTCCGGCAGGTGCGGGCAAAAGCACTGTAGCAAAAGCAGTTGCTAAGGAAATGGACTTACTATACATTGATACAGGGGCAATGTATAGAGCGGTAACTTTTCTTGTAATACAAGAGGGGCTTGATATCAATGATGAGCAAAAAATCATAAATATTGCTAAGAATACTACTTTTAATTTTTCTAAAGACGGAACGGAAATATATGTTAACGGTGAAAATCGATCCAGGGAAATACGAACCCCAAGGGTAAGTGAGAATGTTTCTTTAGTTTCAAAAATCGGAGCCCTTAGAACCATTCTAGTAAGGGCGCAACGAAAATTAGCTGAAAATCATGATGTAATTATGGATGGCAGAGATATTGGAACCCACGTACTTCCTAACGCAGAACTTAAAGTATTTTTAACTGCTTCCGTTGAAGAACGGGCTACAAGAAGATTTGAAGAACTTAAACGGGAAAATAAAGAAGAATCCATATCCTTTGATGCTGTGAAAAAAAACATTATTCAAAGAGACAGAATCGACTCCAATCGAGACCAGGCTCCTTTAGTAAAAGCCAAGGATGCCATCGAGATTGATACAACTGCACTTACCACTAATGAAGTCGTTGAAGCAATTATAGATTTGGTCAAAAAAATTCATCGGTAGTATTGGTGCTGATTGGGTATATAGGAGGTAGGTATGAAAATTAAGGTTGCAAGAAACTCAGGTTTTTGTTTTGGTGTTGAAAAAGCTGTAAATAAAGCTTTTGACGCAACACAACAAAACAAAACAAATATTTATTCCCTAGGTCCGATTATTCACAACAAACAGGTTATAGGAAAGCTCATGGAAACCGGGCTGGACGTCGTTAACACTATCGAAGAGATCCAACATGGAACTGTAATCATTCGATCCCATGGCGTAGGAAAAAATATTTATGACCGAGCAGAATTGAAAGATCTAGAAATCATTGATACTACTTGTCCCTTTGTTCGAAGGATCCAAAATATTGTTAAGGATTACTATCAAAAAGGATATAAAATCGCTGTAATTGGTGATCCTAAGCACCCTGAAGTCATTGGTATAGACGGATGGTGCGATAATCAGGCATTAATCGTTCAAAGCGAATCCGATATACCAAAAGACATGAAACACTTTGAGAAACTATGCATTGTAGTCCAAACCACAATGCCTCTCTCTCGTTTTGAAACATTAAGCGAAAAGCTTAGTCAGCGGGCAGAGCATGTGGAGAGATTTGATACAACCTGTTTTGCTACAAAAGAAAGACAGGAATCGGCAAAAGAGCTGGCTCTTGAAGTAGATGCAATGGTAGTTATCGGAGGGTACAATAGTTCCAACACGCAAAAACTTGTAGACATTTGTAAAGAAATTCTTCCTCAAAGTACATTTCACATTGAAACTGCACTAGCTCTGAATCCACAAGACTTCAACGATTTTGAAACAGTAGGCATCACGGCTGGAGCCTCAACGCCGGAATGGATTATTCAAGATGTCATCAAGTATTTAAACAAATTAAATAACTAGGAGGGTTTTTACATTGAACAACTCAAACGAAAACAACGGAAATAATGAAAACATGGAAAATTTTATGGAAGAAATTGAAAAATCAATGAACAAGTTTTATCCCGGTGATATTGTAACCGGAACCGTAATGGATATTAGTGAAAAGGAAGTCGTATTAAATTTAGGATATAAATCCGACGGTATTATTCCTAAAGAAGAATTATCTTCTGATCCCTCAGTAAATCCTAAAGATTTTGTTGAGATCGGAGATAGTGTTGAAGTATATATCATTAAGCTTGATGATGGTGAAGGAAACGTATTAGTATCCAAAAAACGGGTAGATGCAGAAAAGGGCTGGGAAGTTTTAGAAGAAGCCTACGAAAACAAAGAAAACGTAGAAGTGGAAGTCCAAAATGAAGTAAAAGGCGGACTGATTGGCTATAGTCATGGAATCCGATGCTTTATTCCTGCAAGTCATATTTCCGATCGATATACAAAAGATCTTTCTCAGTTCGTGGGGAACACCTACGATGCTGAAATTATCGATTTCGATAAAAGAAGAAACAAAGCGGTGCTTTCAAGAAAAAATTTACTCTTAGCCGAGCGAAATAAGCAAAAAGAATCTCTATTGGAAGAATTAGAAGTTGGCAAGACTTTTACAGGTAAAGTTACGCAAATTAAAGATTTCGGTGTATTTATAGATTTAGGAGGTATGGACGGACTGCTTCATATTTCTGAAATGTCCTGGGGAAAAATTGACCAACCCTCAGAGCTTTATTCAATAGGAGATGAGGTAGAGGTTCAAATCATCGCGGTGGACAAAGATCGAGAAAGAATCTCTTTAAGCAAGAAAAACTTAACAGAAAACCCCTGGTCTGATATTGAGAATAAGTATGGAAAAGGCGATGTTGTTGAAGGAAAAATTGTAAAGCTTCTAGATTTCGGCGTTTTTGTGGAACTTGAACCGGGCGTTGACGGATTGGTACATGTATCCGAAATCAGTAATCAGCATGTAAAAAAACCATCTGACGTACTTAGCGTTGGGGATGAAATAACGGTAGAGATTTTAAGTGTAGACAAAGAAAATAAGCGAATCAGTTTAAGCATGAAAGCTTTACTGGAAGACGAGGAACCTAAGGAAAAAGAGAAAGAAAAAGATGATATGGAGAAGACTGAGGATCAAAACCCTCAAGAATACAGTGTAAACGATGAGCAGGTTACCTTAGGAGATATTTTTAATCAAAATAAAGAAGAAAACGAAGAGTCGTAATGACTCTTTGTTTTTTAAATAATAAAACTTTAGAAGTGGAGAGATCGCATTGAGTACTTACGAAAATTTTAAATCGAAAATTTATCAGTTAACCGGTATTAATTTATCCAGTTATAAAGAACGTCAGATGAAAAGACGTATAGAATCATTGATGAAAAGAAATGACTTTAACTCCTTTGATGAGTACTTCCGTGGACTGGAAAAAAATAAGGAACGGTATGAGGAGTTTATTAATTATTTAACAATCAATGTTTCAGAGTTTTATCGTAATCCCGCTCAATGGGAGGTTTTAGAAAAAGAAGTATTTCCATCCCTGCTTAAAGAAAATAAATCCTTAAAAATTTGGAGTGCCGCATGTTCCACCGGTGAAGAGCCCTACTCCCTTGTGATGTTATTGAGCAGGTTCATGCCCTTGAATCAAATTAATATCATCGCGACGGATATTGATAAAATGGCCATTGAAAGAGCAAAAACCGGACTTTATACGAAGAAAAGCTTAAATAATCTACCTCAAAAATTTGTACAAGAGTTTTTCACAGCCCAGGGTTCAAATTACCAAATCTCTGAATCCGTAAAATCCAGAGTATCTTTTAAATCTATGAATCTCTTAGAGGACACCTATCCTTCCGGGTGCGACTTAATTATTTGTAGAAATGTTATGATTTACTTTACGGAAGAGACCAAAAGTGAAATGTATCATAAATTTCATGATGCTCTTAAACCCAATGGAATTCTCTTTGTCGGAGGGACTGAACAGATCATATTGCCAAATCGTTATAAGCTGGCTCCAGTTAAGACTTTTTTCTATAAAAAACTCTCCGTTTAAAAGGGCATTATGTATAAAAATAGATTTACAATTATAAAATAAAGGTGGTTTGTTTATGGACGGTAAAAATTTACTTGAAAAACTGATACAAACTTCCGGCGTTTCCGGTTATGAAGGAAAATTAGCCGAAGTAGTTAAAGAGTTCTTCGAACCCTATGCAGATTCAATAACATCCGATGCTTTAGGGAATATCATTGTGTTGAAAAAGGGTCAAAAATCATCAGGAATATTAATGTTCGCAGCTCATTTAGATGAAATCGGATTAATGGTAAAAAAAATTGATAAAAACGGCTATCTTCATATGACCAGCATCGGTGGTTTTGATCAACGGGTTCTTCCCTGTCAGGAAGTAACCGTGCATGGAAAAGAAGACCTATTTGGGGTCATCGGCATGCTTCCTCCCCATATAACCGGCGGAAAGCAGGAGGATTCTATTAAATTAGAAGATCTGTTAATCGATGTAGGCTATTCCAAAGAAGAAGTGGGAGACCTAGTGTCTGTTGGGGATATTGTTACGATCAATCGGAATATGAGATTGCTAAAAAACAACCGAATTACAGGAAAAGCATTGGATGATCGAGCTGGTGTGGTCTCTTTATATGAAGGGATAAAAAATCTACATAGCCAAATTCATGATGTGGATGTTTACTTTGTTTTAACGGTGCAAGAGGAAGTCGGAACAAGAGGGGCTATTACCTCCACCTACGGCATCAATCCCGATGTTGGTCTTGCTGTAGACGTGGGTTTTGGAAAAACCCCGGAATTAAATGCCCATGATACACTGGAATTATCGAAGGGCCCGGGTATTTTGGTTGGTGCAAATACACATCCTAATGTTTTCAAAAGACTAAAAGAGACTGCGAAAAAAAACCATATCAATTACCAAGTCGAAGTAGCTCCGGGACCTACGGGTACGGATGCCTGGCCTATGCAAATCAGCGGCTCAGGAGTGGCAACAGGAGTGCTTTCCATACCTCTTAGATACATGCATACTTCCGTAGAAACAGTGGATTGGCAGGACATTGAAACAACAGGACAGCTACTGTCTCATTTCGTGATGTATTTTAATTCTAAGGAAATGGAGGACTTCTTATGTTACTAAAGGATCTGTGTGAATTAAAAGGTGTAGCAGGAAATGAAAAGATAGTCAGAGATACTATCAAAAAAGACTTGGAAAGTGCCGGAAAAAAAGTGACCATAGATCGTATGGGAAACCTGATTGTAAGCAATGGCGTAAAATCCGATATCCATCTAGGGGTAACCGCTCATATGGATGAAGTAGGTTTAATGGTAAAAGGAATTGATGACAGCGGTTTAATTCGGTTTACCAACGTCGGTGGTCTAGACCCAAGAATTTTAATATCAAAAGTTGTAGAGATCGGGGATGAAGATGTTCCCGGAGTTATTGGTGCTAAGCCGATACATATGCAAAAGGCTGCGGAACGAAAAAAAGCATTTGCCATGGATCAGCTGTATATTGATATTGGTACCGGGTCTAAAAAAGAAACGGAAAATAGTGTATCCCCAGGGGATTATATAAACTTTATCAGTCCCTATCAACCCTTTGGAAACCACAAAGTAAAAGCCAAGGCTCTGGATAATCGGATAGGTTGTTTTATGGTTTTAGAACTTATTAAAATGGATTTACCTATAGAAATCACCGGAATTTTCACAGTGCAGGAAGAATTAGGCCTCAGAGGTTCTCAAGTTGCTGCAAATAACTTGGAGGCGGACTTAGTATTAGTATTGGAAGGTACCACATGCGGAGATTTAACCGAAGTGGAAGAACATTTAAAAACCACGGAACTCGGGAAAGGACCTGCTATTTCTTTAATGGATCGGACCTCTATATATCAACGAAAACTCGTTGATAAGCTTACGGAGGTTGCTGATCAGCACCATATTCCCTGGCAGTATCGTCGAAATTCTTTTGGCGGTAACGATGCCGGAAGATTTCAACACAGCAAAGAGGGGACCCCTTGTTTATCAGTGGCTACTCCTTGCCGGTATATTCATTCTCCAGTATCCGTAATGGATGAGAGAGATTTTGAGGGCATGAAAAAATTGTTAACAGTATTTATTGAAGAAATTTCTAAAGGAGGCATTTTATAATGGATAAATTAGATGTAAAAACCCTTGATACATTACTTTCTACCTTTGGTCCTTCCGGTAATGAAGACAGGGTTCGAGAGTTCATAAAATCAGAGATCAAAGATCATGTAGACGAACTACATGTGGATGCTTTAGGAAATTTAATCGCCCGTAAAAAAGGCAATGGTAAGAAAATTATGTTGGCAGGACATATGGATCAGATCGGCTTGATGATTACTTACATCGATAAAGAAGGATTTTTGCGTTTTACAAATATCGGTGGGATTTCACCTACTATTTCTCTTTCCCAACGGGTAGTTTTCCAAAATGGTACTGTCGGAGTTATCGGTAGTGAACATTTGGAAAGCGTGAAAGATCTTAAACTGGACAAAATGTTTATTGACATTGGTGCGAACTCGAGGGAAGAAGCGGAAAAAATCGTAAGCATCGGTGATGTATGTGGTTATTATGATGCTCCCGTTATCGATGATCACAAAGTGGTATCTCCTAGTCTTGATGACCGCATAGGATGTTACATCATGATGGAGACGATTAAAAATCTAAAGGATTCTCCAAATGATTTATACTTCGTCTTTACAGTACAGGAAGAGCTTGGACTGAGAGGAGCAAGAACAGCAGCCTATCGGGTAGAGCCGGATATCGGTATTGCTTATGACGTTACGATGACCGGAGATACTCCCAAGGCTCGAACCATGGCCTTGAAAATGGGAGAAGGTTTTGCCATTAAAGCGAAGGACAATTCCATGATCAGTCATCCCGGTTTAAAGAATTATCTTGTTCAGGAAGCTAAAAACCAAAATATTAATTACCAAATAGAAGTATTGGAATTCGGGGGAACGGACTCCGGTGCCATTCATTTATCAAAAGAGGGGGTTCCTTCCAGCGTACTGTCGATACCAACAAGATACATTCATAGTACCTGCGAAATGGTTTCTACTAAGGATGTTATCGGGGCTATCAATTACAGTACCAATCTATTAACCACAGATTTTAACTTTTAATCAGACTAATTTTTTAACCTTAATTGCAACTTAAAAAACGCTTTTTACCATGATCGAAATTTGGTAAAAAGCGTTTTTAAGTTTATTTTTTTAATATAGTTAAGATAGTTAAGACTTTATAAGTTTATGCTTAGATTGTTTTTCCCGGGTACTTTTGTAATCCGGCTCTAAGAACTTCCATCGCTCGTTTTAGATTGTCTTCTTTTAAGACGTAGGCAATTCTTGCTTCATCTTTTCCAAGGCCCGGAGTGGAATAAAATCCTTCAGCAGGTGCCATCATTACTGTATCTCCCTCTAAATCGAAATCCTTTAGCAACCATGTTACAAACTTTTCTGCATCGTCCACAGGAAGAGTAGCATTAACATAAAATGCACCGGTGGGCTTTTTACAAAACACTCCTGGCATATCATTCAGCGCATCTACAGTAATATTTCTTCTTCGGTCGTACTCTTCATTTACGCTTTTGAAGTAGGATTGGTCTGTTTGATAAAGAGCAGTTGCACCGACTTGTTCTAATGTAGGTACACAAAGTCGACCTTGTGCTAGCTTTAGGATCTGGGCTATCAGTTCTTTGTTTTTGGAGGCTACGGATCCAATACGTGCACCGCAAGCGCTATAACGTTTAGACACACTATCCACAATAATTACCCGATCCTCAATATCTTTCATGTTTCCAAAGCTCGTAAATTCCAAGCCATCATACACGAATTCACGGTAAACCTCATCAGCAATAATAAAAAGGTTATACTCCTTGGCTAGTCCGGCTAACATTTCAATTTCAGCCTTCGTATATACAACCCCAGTAGGGTTTCCGGGATTAGAAAGCATGATTGCTTTAGTCTTTGGTTTAATAAGTTCTTCTATGGATTCACGGTTTGGCAGATGGAATCCATCTTCTGCACTTGTGGTAATAGGAGCCACTTTTACATCCACCGCTGAAGTAAATCCATTATAATTGGTATAGAAAGGTTCCGGTACTAAAACTTCATCGCCTTGATCCATAGTTGCTATTACTGAAAACAACAACGCTTCAGAACCACCATTGGTAATGATGATTTCATCTTTTTCATAGTGCATATCATATTTTTTATAGTATTCAATCATCGCCTCAATCAGTTCAGGCATTCCTTCAGAAAAACTATAGGCAATTACCTTTTGATCGAAATTCCGAATTGATTCCATAAAAGATTTTGGGGTTTCAATATCCGGTTGTCCGATGTTTAAATGAAAAACATTTTTCCCTTTTGCTTTTGCTTGAGTAGCGTAGGGTACTAACTTTCGAATTGGTGATTCTTGCATAGAAGTTATTCTTGATGATAATTGCATGTTTATCCCTCCCAGTAATTTGTTAATATATAAATCTAACAATTCTATCATAACATGATTAGGATAAAAATCCTAGTAATATACCCGGGGATTTTATCTTCTAATCATAAAACCTCTGAACTGGAACTGTAATAAAGATTATCCTCTATTCTTAGGATAGGAGGAAAACTATTGCTCATTGGAACCTGCAAAAGCTCTTATGATTTTCAAGGGATTTTATGTTATAATTGTTAGATGAAATTAAGAAGAATGATTGATTTTAAGGAGGATTATAATTGAAAAGAAATACTTTAAAAGAGCCGACTATTTCAAATATAAATGAAATTATTAATACCCTGAAAGAAAGCAATCGATTTCACGAGATTGAAACCGGTGCCGAGAGGAAGTATTTAATCGAAACCTACGGTTGTCAAATGAATGAGCATGATTCTGAAAAATTAGAAGGTTTTTTAACCCAAATGGGTTATAGTAAAACCGTCTCCCGAGAAAATGCAGACTTAATTATTTTTAATACCTGTTGTGTTAGAGAGAATGCCGAACTAAAAGTTTATGGGAAACTTGGTGCTCTTAAACATTTAAAGAAAAAACATGAAGATTTGATCATTGCGGTATGCGGTTGTATGATGCAGCAGGATCATGTGGTAAAGTATATCCAAAAAACATATTCACACGTGGATCTGATTTTCGGAACCCATAATCTTCATAACTTCCCCTATTTATTGGAAAAAACCTTACATCAGAAGGAAGCGATTGTAGATGTGTGGAATCAAGAAGGAGAAATCATTGAAGGACTACCAGTCAATCGTCGATATGGCATCAAATCTTTTGTCAATATTATGTATGGTTGTAATAATTTTTGTTCTTATTGTATTGTTCCCTACACAAGAGGGCGGGAGCGAAGTCGGGAAGTCAGTGATATTCTTACGGAAATAGAAGACTTGGTTTCCAATGGTAGCAAAGAAGTCATGCTTCTTGGACAAAATGTTAATTCCTACGGCAAAACCTTAGAAAACATCGTGGATTTTGCAGACCTGCTGGAGGAAGTTGTGAAAATTCCAGGAATTGAACGTATACGTTTTATGACCTCTCACCCTAAGGATTTATCCGATAAACTAATCGAAACCATGGCAAAGCATGGAAAAATATGTAATCATATGCATTTGCCTCTACAAGCAGGGAGTAATAAAGTATTAAAAGAAATGAATCGTAAGTATACCCAGGAGGATTATCTAACCATTGTTCGAAAAGTCCGGGAAAAAATCCCCGGAGTTGCCATTACTACAGATATTATCATCGGTTTTCCCAATGAAACCGAGGAAGATTTTCAAGAGACCTTACAGGTTGCAAAAATTGCAGAATTTGATTCCGCCTTTACCTTCCTCTATTCTATACGGGAAGGAACTCCCGCAGCGACAAAAGCCGGTCAGGTACCGGAAGAAGATAAGAAAGCAAGATTCCAGGAGTTAAAAAAACTGATTGATAATATCGCTTATCAAAACAATCAACAATATTTAGACCAGGAAGTTTCCGTACTAGTGGAAGGAACCAGCAAGAAAAACGATAAGGTATTAACCGGACGTACGGAAACCAGTAAAACTGTCAATTTCCCAGGAGATGCAGCCCTCATTGGAGAAATCGTAACCGTTAAAATCACCGCAGCAAAAACATACTCCTTTGACGGAGTCATCCAGTGATATATGCAAGTACAACTCTTAAAATGCAACGGTAAGGAGGCATTAGTATCATGAAAAAACTCACACCGATGATGACACAATACCTTGATTTAAAGGAACAATACCCTGATTCCCTGCTCTTTTTTAGAATGGGGGATTTTTACGAGCTGTTTTTTGAAGATGCAAAAACCGCCGCACGGGAATTAGAGATCACATTAACCGCACGAAACTGCGGTCAAGAAGAAAAAGCCGCCATGTGTGGGGTTCCCCATCATTCTGTAAGCAGCTACCTGGATCGTTTAGTAGAAAAAGGCTATAAAGTTGCTATTTGTGAACAAATGGAGGATCCTGCTGAAGCAAAAGGGATTGTTAAGCGGGATGTGATACGGGTAATTACCCCGGGTACACTGATCGATACCAACCTATTGGAAGATAAGGAAAATAACTATTTGCTATCTTTATACAGTAACAACAATGGTTTTGGACTATCCTATACGGATATTTCCACGGGAGAGCTCTATACCACCCACTATGCCCAAAAGGACAATAAAACCCTGCAATCCATAAAAGATGAAATCAGCAAGATTGCTCCTAAAGAGATTATTTATTCTTTTTATGTAAAGGAAACCTATGGGAAAAATCTATTAACCTTCATCAAAGGGTTGAACATCCATGCAGAAGCCATCGATGAGTGGAATCTGGATCTCCAGGGGGTTGAAAAACGATTAAAAACCCATTTTCAGGTGGAAAACATCGAGAGCATCGGACTGATTGATAATCCACTGGAAACTATGGCTTCAGGAATATTGATCGATTATCTACAGCGAACTCAAAAGAGAAATTTAGAACATATTAACCATATTGATTTCTATGGACACCTGGATACCATGTTACTGGACGCCAATACCCGAAGAAATCTTGAACTGACCCAATCTATGCAGCATAAAGGAAAAAAAGGAAGTCTCCTTTGGGTTTTGGATAAAACCGTTACGGCTATGGGAGGACGGATGCTTCGTAAATGGATCGAAGAACCCTTAACAAACCAGGAAGCCATTAGCAAACGGCTAAACACCGTGGATTATTTCAAAGAAGCCTTACTTGCTCGAGAAGAACTCGTAGAAGCATTAAAACATATTTATGATTTGGAGCGCTTAACCTCTAAAATCGGATATGACAGTGCTAATCCCAGGGACTTAATTGCGCTGAAAAACTCCATTACCTATCTGCCTCAAATCAAAGATATTTTAATAAGCAGCAAAGATCCCTTGCTGCTGGAACTATTGGAGGATCTGGATCTTTTAGTAGATATAAAAGAACTCGTTGAAAAAAGTATCCTTGAAGATCCATCCATCGGTCTCAAAGACGGCAATATTATTCAGCCAAGTTTTGATCCTCAGGTAAAGGAACTTCGGGAACTCTCCACTGAGGGGCACCACTGGATGACCAAACTGGAAGAGCAGGAAAAACAGCGTACCGGGATTAAATCATTAAAAGTTAAATTTAATAAGATTTTCGGCTATTTTATTGACGTAACCCGTTCTAATTTGGATTTGGTTCCTGAAGATTATATTCGAAAACAAACTTTAGCCAACAGTGAGCGATATATTACGCCGGAATTAAAGGAAATGGAGTCTAAAATATTAGGGGCTGAGGAAAAAATCATTTCTCTGGAACATCAGTTGTTCTTACAAATCCGGGATCAAATCAAAGAACATACCCTTCGAATCCAAAAGACTGCAAAAGTAGTTGCAGGAATCGATGCACTCAATTCCTTTGCTCAGGTGGCTTATGAAAATGACTACAATAAACCTGAGATAACCCAGGGAGAGTTGATCCAAATTGAAGAAGGACGCCATCCTGTTGTTGAAAGAATGTTAATAGAAGAAAGCTTCATTCCCAATGATACTTTGCTAAACAACGACCTAGAGGCTATATCCATCATTACCGGACCGAATATGGCCGGTAAATCCACCTATATGCGTCAAGTTGCGCTGATTTCCTTGATGGCGCAAATTGGAAGTTTTGTCCCTGCAAAAAGAGCAGAAATCGGGATAGTCGACCGGATTTTCACCCGGGTAGGGGCAAGCGATGATCTCTCTCAAGGTAAGAGTACCTTTATGGTGGAAATGACTGAAATGGCCCATATATTAAATAATGCAACAGAGAAGAGTCTATTAATTCTAGATGAAATCGGTAGAGGTACCAGTACTTTTGATGGCCTCAGTATCGCCTGGGCCATTGTTGAGGAGATCAGCAAAAATCTTAAGGCAAAAACCTTATTCTCTACCCATTACCATGAACTTACCGCTTTGGGGAATAACTTGGAAAATGTACAAAATTACCAGTTTACCGTAAAAGAAGAAGGGGATGATATCATCTTTCTTCGAAAAGTGCTAAAAGGTAATGCGGACAAAAGCTACGGAATACAGGTAGCAAAGCTTGCAGGACTACCGGTTAAAGTGATCAATAATGCCAATGGGATTTTGCATTCCTTAGAAAATAGTAAAAAAACAGAACCCCTAACCAATACTCAGAGTCCGAAACAGGATAGTAGGGAGAATAGTACCCTAAAGATCAAGGAAAAATCGGAAGAAAAGCATTCCGGATCCAAAAGTCGAAAAACCGATAGTTCTTCGGAACAAAGGCAACTGGATTTTCAAGGCTATTATGAACGTCAACTAATGGATGAAGTCAAAACGGTCAACTTAGTGGAGACTACCCCATTAGAAGCCCTTAATTATTTATATAACTTACAAAGTCAATTAAAAAAAATGACTGAGGAGAATCAACATGGCAAGAAAAGTAAAAATGCTCGATGAAACAACCATTAATCAAATAGCGGCGGGAGAGGTGATTCAAGGACCCTATTCAGTGATTAAGGAACTGGTGGAAAACGCCATTGATGCCAATTCGTCGAAGATTTTTGTAGAAATCAAAAACGGTGGCAAATCCTACATCCGAATCACCGACAACGGTGTAGGTATTGATCCGGAAGATATGGAAATGGTTTTTGAACGTCATAGTACGTCAAAAATTAATGAAATCGAAGACCTTGATTCCTTAATGACTTTAGGATTTCGAGGAGAAGCCTTAGCCAGTATCGCATCGGTATCGCAAATTGAGGTGATTTCCAAAACAGAGGAGAGGGATACCGGCGTATCTATAGAATTATCTGGCGGAGAAATTGTTTCAAAACGAGAGGTTAGCGCTACTCAAGGAACGACGATCATTATTAGAAATCTGTTTTTCAATACTCCCGCCCGGCGAAAATTTATGAAAAGTGTAAAGGCGGAAACTACAAAAATCAATGAAGTTATTACCAGGCTTGCTATCAGTAAATCGGAAATTTCTTTTCGATACGTTAACAATAATAATCTTATGTTTACCACTCCTGGAGATAATGACCTTTCAAAAGTATTATTATCCATTTTTCCAAAGGATCTATATCAAAATATGATATCTCTTAGTTCAAATAAAGAGAGCAAGTACAAGGTAACAGGTTTTATCAGTCAGCCCATGTACGGGCGGGGAAATCGAAACCTTGAAATCTTCTTTGTGAATAACCGGTTGGTCAAAAGCCGTAGTCTTTCTAAAGCTTTGGAAAAAGCCTATGAAAATAAGCTTATGATCCACCGTTTCCCCATATGTATTTTAAACATCAACGTCGCACCGGGAGAAATTGATGTAAATATTCATCCTTCCAAAACCGAAATTAAATTCTACGAAGAAAAAAATGTTGAAAATTTTATCATAGAAGAAGTTACCAACGCCCTTACTTTAGGTACTAAAATTATAAAGCCAGACTTAACAAAGGAAGAGAAGCATGAAGAAGAACCGGATGCTGTTCATAACCCACCGGATAATTCAACTATTGGGATTAATGAGCCAAGGGAGCAAGCGCCTTCTTTAATTTCTGATAAATCATATAATTCAACACCATATCAATTGAAGAGCCATCAGGTAACTACCTCACCACAAGTTAGTTTAGAGCGAAGACTCTACGAAAAACTTCAACAAGATCAGAACAATGCTGAAAGGGAAATAGAAGAGTTGCAAGAGTCAATGATCTCAACGAAAGAAGATCATTTACCTTTTAGTGTGGATCCGATGCGGGGTTTTCATATCCTTGGACAGGCTTTTCAGTCATACATTTTATTTGAATCCCAAAACATATTATTCTTAGTGGACCAACATGCAGCCCATGAAAGGATCCTATTCGATCAACTATATGAAGATGCTAAAAAAGACCGTATAATTCGACAACGTTTGCTGAAACCGGAATCTCTTCGCCTTAGCCCCGAGGATTATTCTCTTTTTCAAGACCACCATAATATTTTTGATGCAGTCGGTTTTACCATTGAGAGCTTTGGCAAAGATACCTTGATCATCCGTGAAGTTCCCTTAGCCTTAGGTAAACCAAAGGATACCTCCTTTATTATGGATATTCTTGACGGCATTCGTGGAAAAGATTCTATAGAAGATGAAAAAGCCTTGGTAATACAAAAATCCTGTAAGAATGCAATTAAAGCAAACAAGAAATTTTCTCTATTGGAAATTAAAGAGCTTTTACACAAACTGCAAAAAAACACTCCGCCCCTTCATTGTCCCCATGGTAGACCGATCTTACTGAAGGTTGAAGAGAAGGATTTAGCGAAATTTTTCAAGAGAATAACTTAGTCAGGAGTGAAATACCGTGAAGAATCGCGTAATATTCATTGTAGGCCCAACAGCTGTTGGGAAAACAAAATTAACCGTAGAACTGGCAAAAGCATTAAATGGAGAAGTAGTATACGCAGACTCCATGCAAATTTATAAAGAGATGAATATTGGTACTGCAAAACCAAGTAAAGAAGAACTGGAGGGAGTTCCTCATTATTTAGTTGATGAAATCCCGCCGGAGGAAGATTTTTCTGTTGCAACATTTGAGTCTTATGCAAAGGAGCATATTCAAAATATACTAAAACGCGGCAAGGTTCCTATCGTAAGTGGGGGCACCGGTCTTTATGTTAATGCTCTATTATATGATATGGACTTTGGTAATGCCGTATCCAACGAAGAACTGCGAAATAAGTTGGAAGAAGAAAGCAATACTTACGGTAAAGAGTACGTGTATCAGAAACTGCAAAATATTGACCCCCAAGCCGCAGAAAAAATTCATCCAAATAACTTAGTAAAGGTAATACGAGCCTTAGAAATCAATCATGAAACCGGAGAGAATGTTGGAAATTTTACTGAAGATTTACAACGAACCTCAGAGTTTCAACCGATTCTGATCGGTCTAAATCGTAAGCGTAAAAATTTATTTGAACGGATCAATCAACGTGTAGACTTAATGATAGAAGAGGGGCTAGTAGAAGAGGTAGATGCTCTCTTAGCTAAAGGGTATTCACAGGATCTAAAAGCTTTTAAAGGGTTAGGATACAAGGAAATTATACGATACCTGAATGGAGAAAATACTCTTCACGATGCTGTCCGAATTTTAAAGAAGAACACAAGAAGGTATGCTAAACGGCAAATAACATGGTTTAAAAGATATGATTTTATTAAATGGTTCTTAGTAGACCGCTATGATGCTGAAGAAGCCCTTGTAAAAGATGTGATGAATTATATTGAAAGTGAGATGCCGTAATAAACTGCGAAATGTTTAAAATATAGAGAGAAAAGATCCTAGGAGGGTTTAGTTGTGCTTAACATTGAGGATTTGTTGTTGTCCGAGTATGGTATTTCTAAAGAAACCTACCACTCAGGAGAAGCTGTGGAAAAAAGCCTAAAAAATATCTTTGAACAAATTGAAAAAATTAAGGAGTACAATTTCTATAAAGTATTGTTGGCCATGAAAAAAATCGGCTTAAGTGACCAGCACTTTAACTGGACGACCGGCTACGGATATAGTGATTTAGGACGCGAAAAGATTGATGCCTTATATGCTGAAGTTTTTCGTACAGAGGATGCCATTGTTCGCTCAAGCTTTGCGAATGGTACCCATGTATTGGGCCTTTGCCTAAAAAGCCTATTAAAGCCAGGAGACTGCCTTGTATCCGTTACCGGAAAGCCTTATGATACCTTGGACGAATTAATCGGGCTTAAGGGTGATTATAAAAAAAATCTAATAAACTTGGGAATTGATTACCAAGAAATTGCATTTTCCCACGACGGAACATTAGATTTTGATGAGATAAAAAAAACATTACAGGATAGACCCCAAACAAAAATGGTCTATATTCAACGGTCCACCGGGTATCATTATCGAAAAGCCTTAACGATCAATAGCATAAAAAGAGTTGTTGATCTTGTAAAGTCAATTAATCCTGAAATTATTTGCATGGTTGATAATTGTTACGGAGAATTTCTCGAGGTAAAAGAACCCAGTGAAGTAGGCGTGGATGTCTTAGCGGGTTCATTAATTAAAAATCCAGGAGGCGGTATTGCCTTGTCCGGAGGCTATATTGCAGGTAAGGCGAGTTTAATTAAACAGATTGCCCAAGAACATACGCTACCTGGAATAGAACGGGAATGCGGTTTGACCTTTGGACAATCCCGTTCGCTGTTTCAAGGTTTATTTCTAGCACCTAATGTCGTTTCTCAAGCGATTAAATCCGCAGTATTTTGCGGTACGCTATTTCAGGAAGCGGGCTATGAGGTAAAACCCGAACCACTGGAGCTTCGTAGCGATATAATTCAATCCATACGTTTAGGCTCTAAGGAAAAAGTGCTGGCCTTTTGTGAAGCTATTCAGACAGTGGCTCCTGTAGATGCATACGTAAGGCCGGAACCTTGGGATATGCCTGGATACAGTCACAAAATCATTATGGCGGCAGGGACCTTTGTTCAAGGTTCTTCTATTGAACTCAGTGCCGATGCGCCAATTAAAGAACCTTACATCGTCTATTTCCAAGGAGGCTTGGACTATGCCCATGGCAAGATCGGTGCTTTAAAAGCATTGGAAAACCTTAAACACTTAGCAACTTAATGAAACGAGTAAAGAAAGGATCACAAAAATCATAAAAATCTCCTCAACAAATTACTTTGATTGTTTATTAATCAATGTATTTGATGAGGAGATTTCTAATAGTCCTTACCCATAAAATATAAGGATTTCGTCAACTAACAATTCTTTATTATATTTTAAAATTCTACTTATTAATCGTTAGAGCTAAGGTCTTAAACCTCTAAACAGTTTTTCGATATACACCTACGACCCGGCCCAAAATAGAAGCTTTTGAGGTGTAAATGGGATCCATGGATTTGTTCTCCGGTTGCAGACGAATCTGAGTTTTCTCTTTGAAAAAACGTTTTACTGTAGCTTCATCATCCAACAGCGCTACCACAATATCTCCGTTATTCGCTGTACTTTGTTGACTCACAACGATAAAGTCGCCATCAAAGATTCCTGCGTCGATCATACTATCTCCTTTAATTTTCAAAATGAAAATTTCATGGTTCTTTGAATCTACAAAATCCACGGGAAGGGGAAATGTATCTTCAATATTTTCAACAGCCAATATCGGCTCTCCTGCGGTAACTTTTCCGATGATTGGTACATTGATGATTTCTTTTTGAAGTTTAAAGTCCTGGTTCGAATCTGAATGAAGTATTTCAATAGCTCTCGGTTTTGTAGGATCTTTACGTATATATCCCTTTTCTTCTAGTTTGGTTAAGTGCCCATGGACTGTAGATGTGGATTTTAAATCTACCGCATGGCATATCTCCCGAACTGAAGGGGGATACCCTTTATTCTGAAGTTGGTATTTTAAGTAGTTTAAAATCTTAATTTGGCTTGAATTCAAATCTTCATACATAGTATTTCGCTCCTTTATATTGTATTTTACACTATTATACCACAAATCAAATTATCATTCAAACATTAGTTCTGTTTTTGTTTGATTTTTTTTAGCCAATAACTAAGCCATCTTTTAGACCGTTAGCGAGCTATATTCAAGCTACATTATTATGCAATTTTACTCGCTATTTTCCTCTGGATTATCATCAGGTGTCCATTCAAAGTTCGAAATAATTTCTTTCTTTACATTTTTGCGATGGGCAGCATACAACTGTGTAGTCGTAATATTATCGTGATCCAAGAGATTTTGAACATCGTATACGGAAAAACCTTTAGCAATTAAGGATGTAGCTGCTGTGGCACGAAGTTTATGAGGACTATAGCCTTTTTTTGCATCGGTTTTTAATACTAATGCAGTATATTTTTTAATTAAATTACGAATGCTCCGTACGGTCATACGCTTTTTCTGCAAGGAGAGAAATAGTGCGTCACTATGCTCCGGTTCTAATTCCATACTCTTAGGTCGTTCTAATTGAAGGTAATCATCGATTACGGATTTTGTCGAATGATTTAGGGGCATTTCCACCTCTTTACCACGTTTTCTATAAATTTTGAACTCCATTCGACTAAAACTAAAGGACGACAGGTTTAACTGCTGTAACTCACTGATTCGAAGACCGTAGGTAATGAAAAGCATAATGATGGCCTTATCACGGAACTTGGTTTTCTCCCAATAAGCTTTTTCTTTTTTTGTAAACAAGTGTCCGGTATCCACTAACTGTAAAAGCTCTTCAACTTCAAAAATCTCCAAACGTTTGATGGCGTCAGGTTGAGGTTTTGGAAGTTTTATAGGATTAAAACCATCGGTAATGTTTTTTTCCATTAAATCCTCCCGATACAAAAATTTAAACAACACAGAAAGGGAGGATTTTTTCCGTGATAAGGACCGATTTTGATTCTCTACGATTTTTTTCGATGATTCTTCTTCAACCACATAGTGGGTGCAATAGTCTCCAAGGAATCGATTAATATCTTTCGCTGTGATTGCCTGAATATCCGAAAGGGGAATATCAGCAACTAGGGAAGCCTGGACCAGTTTGGTATGGTCCACAAGATAACGAAAGAAAAAAAGAACATCTTCAAGATAAGCCTGTCGTGTAGTTAAGGCGACAGAACTTTTTAAATAAAGAAAAAAATCTTCCAGATATTCAGGGAGTTGAGCTTCAATAGACTTACAGTGTTGAATAATATTATGTTCTTGAAGTAAAAGATTTTGGGGTTTATTGGATTTCCCGTAAGTAAAGTTTTGATCATTAGATGAACTCATAAATTTTCTCTCCTTTTGATTATGGTTGATCTATTCCCAAAATATACATTT
>Ga0194137_10000377_pt1 | contig 30385 bp, 20 predicted proteins | sample TARM_MetaG_T3_14_FD_134025 | JGI IMG/M metagenome (GOLD analysis project Ga0194137, IMG submission 134025) | Freshwater microbial communities from Pennsylvania, USA, analyzing microbe dynamics in response to fracking - TARM_MetaG_T3_14 (version 2) | ecosystem: Environmental > Aquatic >... | reverse complement strand
TCAAGGGAAAGGCAGAGCGCATCGTCGCATGGCTGCAGGCGCACGAGCACACCATCGGGATGACGATCGGTCGGCATGTCAGTGCTCCGCGTACGGCGCTGGGCGCCAATCAGCTTGCCCAAGTCGTTCCGGCGGCAACCGCCGTGGTGCCTATCGAGAAATTGATCATTCCGCGTCATCTCGACGGCTCCTCCGGTACCCATCGTCTTCCCCGGCAGCAGTGCGCCATTCCTGCATCCAATGATGTCGAGGCCATCTTCAGCTGGATACAGGCCAAGGGCGGATCTGCGACGCAATCCGGAAGCCATACCGAAAAACTGACGCACACGCAACGCTCCTATCTGCGCGAAGCGGAACGCTTTCTTCTATGGGCAGTCGTGCAGCGGCAGGTTCCCATCTCCTCCGTCGAGCCGACCGACTGCCGGGCTTACCTGGAATTCCTGGGCAACCCCGCTCCGGCTGAACAATGGTGCGGCAAGCGCGGCAGGGAGAAATGGAGCCCGTTATGGAGGCCATTCGAAGGGCCGCTCTCGCAGGCTGCGCGCCGCCACGCATGTACCGTCCTCAAAAGTCTTTATGCCTATCTGGCGGATCAGCGCTACCTGGATGGCAATCCATGGGCCGGTACGACGGTGGGGAAAGAGGAGGCCGCCACGACAGCGGCCAAACCGCGGGAAAAATTCCTGACTTCAAAACAGTGGCGCTACCTATGGCAGCAGGCGGCAAGCCTGCCGGACAATTCCGTGCACCGACGCCTCAAGCTAGCGCTGAAGCTGTTCGAAACGACGGGCCTGCGGCTTGCGGATATCGTGTCCTGCCGAGTCGAGTCCTTGCATGGCGATGCCGGCTCCGGGTGGAGTTTGGTCGTTGACGGAAGCGGACGTCGGCAGACTTTCCGTGTCGATGACGCCTTGATTCGCGACGTCTCAGCCTATCTGGTATCCCGGGGTCTGCATTCCGATCCTGCTCATCCTTCGAATCATGGCGCATTCCTGCTCGGGCGGGCAGCCGACATTGCCGAGCGCGCACCGTGGAGCCGGGCGAGCTTGCGGGATGCCGATCCGAAGGCCGGCATCGCGCCAGGCACGCTGTATGGTCAGCTGAAAGCATTTTTCGACCGGTGTGCCGCCAATTACGCGGGCGAAGGAATGAATGTGTTTTCGGCGGCGAGCACCGAATGGCTCAGACAGGTGAACGAGACGGAAGATTGAACCCGATCCCATGCCGAGCCACCGCAAATGCACCGCGTTTCTTTTGTGGCATGCTGCAATGAAAAATTAGCAGTTAGTTCGTTTGGCTGCAATTCGACTCCCCGCAGTCACCAGGAAAACGAACCATTTTTCGGGCCGGATCAATATGTCGCAACCGGCGCCGTGCGTGACAAGAAAGTATCTCGTCGAGAATGGGCCGTGATCACCGCAACCGTATTCCGCAATGAAAGTCCAATTACCCCGGCAGCCGCTTCCGTATCAAGGTACAGTTGAACTTTCCAGACTTGTCTGCACATGGAAGCAATACGGGCCAGTGCGCGAACCTGCGATCGGAACCGTACCGTACTGCCGGCAACAAACCTTCAACGATTCTGCATCTACTCAACTCAAGCTGCACTCACGATGACATTCCAAAAACTCCGCACCCGTCACATTCCTGCCATGCAAGCCGATGTTCAGGAATATGAAGACGGCAATACCGGCGCAAGACATATTCACCTCGCCACCGACGATGCGGAAATGGTCTTCCTGGTAGGTTTCCCCACCGTACCCGATGTCAGCGACGGACGAGCGCACATTCTCGAACATCTCGCACTGTGCGGCAGCGACCGGTATCCGGTGCGCGACCCCTTCTTTGCCATGTCGCGCCGTTCGATCGCGCATTTCATGAATGCGATGACCTATCCGGACAAGACGGTCTATCCCTTTGCCAGCACCGACAAGACCGACTTTTTCAACCTGCTCGACGTCTACCTGGATGCCGCCTTCTTTCCGCGGCTCGACTATCTGGACTTCCTGCAGGAGGGATGGCGCCTGTCGCTCGACGGCGACAAGCTGTCCTACCAGGGCATCGTGTTCAATGAAATGAAGGGTGCCTTCGGCGATCCGGTGCGGGCGCTCGACAGCGGCATCGCCGCGCAGCTGATGCGCAATACCACCTACGCCGTCGAGTCGGGCGGCGATCCGCTCGTCATCCCCGAACTTACCCATGCAGCGCTCAAGGAATTCCACGCCTCGCACTATCATCCGTCCCAGGCCGTTTTCATGACCGCGGGAAGCGTCGATCCGAAGCAAGTGCAGGCCATCATCGAGGAGCGCGTACTGTCCCGCCTGTCGGGACGCAGCCAGCGCCTGCTTCCCGAGCGCGCGGCCGCGTGGAACGCGCCGGAGCAGGCGCGCATCGAAGTGCCGACGCGCGAGCACGGCGTGCAGATCGCCTGGCTGCTCGCCGACGCCGTGGATCCGCAGAGCTACTACCGCGCCGAACTGCTGGAAGCCGGCCTGCTGGGCAATGCCGCCGCCCCGCTGATGCGGGCGATGGAGTCCGCCGGTTACGGCCGGCCATCCGCATTGAACGGCACCGATGCCGGCGGTCGGCAGATGGTCTTCCATCTCGGCATGGAAGGACTGACCGCGGCCCAGGTCGGCAAGGCGCGCGACCGCATCTGGAGCGCCCTCGAAGAAGCGGCGCGCGAAGGCGTGCCGCAGGAAATACTGACCGCCACCTTGCGCGACATCCGTTTCCGCCAGCGGGAAATCACCGGCGGTTCGACGCCGCATCTGCTGCGCCAGCTACTGCGCGCGATGCCGCATGAGATGTACGGCGGCGACATCATGAATGCCTTCGACAGCGAAGAGGTACTGGTCAGGCTGCAGGAGGAAATCGCGGACCCTGCCTACTTCAAGAACCTGGTGCGCGAACTCATCGGCAATCAAACCCGGCTCGACGCGCATGTCGTGCCCGACCCGGAATACTTCCAGAAGCGCAAGCGCATCGAAGACGAGCGCCTTGCGGCCCTGCAGGCCGGCCTGTCCGAAGCGGAAAAGGAGCGCATACGCGCGGAGTCCGCAGCCCTGCTGGAACGCCAGCGCCAGCCGGTCAACAACGATCTGCTGCCCCGCATCAAGCCGGAGGATGTCAATCCTCAGCCGCATCCGATGCCGGTTCTGCCGGCTGCGGACGCAGGCATCGTCGTGACGCCGATTGCCTCCAACGGCATCGCCTATGCACGCGTGCTGGCGGATGTGTCGGGCATGCCCGAGGAAACCTGGCCCTGGCTGCAGCTGTACATCGAAGTGGTGCCGGAGCTCGGCGTGGGCGCGATGTCCTACGAGGAGGCCGATGCATGGCGCCATGCGCGCGTACCCTTCTTCGACATCAATCTGCATGTGACGCAGTCGCAGCGGCCCGACCGCAGCCTGAACATGCATGTCGACTTCTATGCGAAAGGACTGGCCGAGGAGCAGCAGGCGATCGCGGAAATCATTTCCGAATCCCTGCGGGCACCGCGCTTCGACGAACTCGACCGCATCGCCTTCCTCATCGACAGCAAGGTGCAGAACATGCGCGACAGCCTTGCCGACGAAGGCGACGACTATGCGCGGTATGCATCGTCGGCGCCGCTGTCTCCGCTGCGCCGCTTCGAAGACAATGCCAAGGGAGTCGCCTCGCTGGCCTTCTTCCGCCAACTGCATGCGCAGCTGGAGTCGGAGCAGGGCTTGAAGAAGATCGCCGCCCGGCTGGCCGACCTGCACCGGCAAATCCTCGGCTCGCCCCTGACGGTCATGGCTGCGGGAGCCGCGGACCAAAGCGCCGAACTGGCGCACCGGATCCGCCTGCCGGAAGCGGCCGCGTCCCGCTTCCCTGCCGCAGCGGCGCCGCAGCCGGCGTCCGGCGCCAGCAATGCCGCCCTGCATGCGGAAGCGCAGGTCAACCACTGCTTTGCAGTCTGGCGCGCGCCGACGCTGGCCGATCCCGATGCGGCCGTACTCGCCGTGCTCGGCGAATTACTGACCAATGTCGTGCTGCACCAGGCCTTGCGGGAAGAAGGCGGCGCCTACGGCGGCAATGCCTACTATTCGCCGTCGACCGGCACCTTCTCCATGACGTCCTACCGCGATCCGCGGCTGGCGGCGACGTATCAGGATTTCGAAAAGGCCATCGCCTGGGTGATCGAAGCGGAGCTGAAACAGGAAAACATCGAGGAAGCGATCATCTGCGTCATACAGGGGCTCGACCGCCCGCGTTCGCCTTATGGCGCGGTGATGTGGGCCTGGGAGCAGTCGCAGCAGCATATCGATGAAGAGATGCGGCAGCGTTACCGCCAAGGCGTGCTGCAGTGCAGCGCAGAAAGGCTGAAGCAGGCCGCCGCGACCTGGCTGCATGGCAAACCCTACAGCCGTGCTGCCTTCATCGGCAACAAGGCGCAGGACCTCGCAGGCCTTGAGTTGACTGAGCTTGCCACGCTCGCAGAATAAAAGGAACAAGACGGAGGAGAAGCAAGATATAGATAAATGGAATAACAGATATCACCAACAGAAAGCAGACATTTTTTGTGCGGTGCACTAATCTTGCAACTGTCTCCTCCAACTCTCCTTGAATTGGATTCACCCGCAAACCGCAAGGTCTGCGGGTTTTTTTTCGCCTGACGTTTCCCCGGGCGCATTCATGCGAGCGGGGAAGCGCTTGGAAAAATCAGCGGCCCAGTCCGGCCAGCAAGGAGGGCTGGACGATCTCGATCCAGTAGCCGTCGGGATCCTTGATGAAGGCGATGTCCTTCATCTTGCCCTGGTCCGGGCGTTTGACGAATGCCACCTTGTTTTCATCGAACCAGCTTACCGCTGCCGCCAGGTCAGGCACGGAAAAGCAGATGTGCCCAAAGCCTTGGGGCTGCGCATTGCCGTCGTGATAGTGAAAGTCGGGGTCCTGCTCCGTGCCCCAGTTATGCGTCAGCTCGAGGATGCCGCGCTGGCTGAAGGTCCAGCTGGTGCGCGCGCCTTCGTCTTCGGGCACCGCCGCGCCCTCCTCGGGGCGGGCAAGGAAATACAGCGAAAACTTCATTTCGGGAAAGTCCAGCTTGCGCAGCAGGCGCATGCCGAGCACGCGCGAATAGAAGTCCAGCGACACCGCCGGGTCCTTTACGCGCAGCATGCTATGGTTGAAGACGAAACCGCGCGTGGCGGCAGGAACGTCGGCGGCAACGCCGGGATGCATTTCGGTATCGAAGCTCATGATCGTAGATAAGAAAAAACAGGGGAAAACACTAGCGGCATCGCGCAATCCGCCTTAGGCACATTGACATTGCATGACAGCGCGCGAGTTGCATTGAACCCGCATGCAAGCCAGGCATCCTAGCAAAAACACATGAAACACGAATGATGGCAAACAATTCCGGCAACAGCATCAACGAGCGCAGCGACGACACTCAGACAACGCAGGGCGGGCGGTCAACGGACAGGCAGGCAAGCCTTGATGCCGGCGAAGGCACCGCGGCAGCACCAAGCCTTCATCCGCAAGCCGCAGAGCAGCATGTGCGAGCGCTGGGCGCGGAGCTCGTCAAGCTGGAAGGGCGCGTGATGGTGCGCTACGCCGGCACTGCAGACGCCGTGGGACTGCATGTTCCCTACGACCTCGTCCCCGGCGACGGGGTCCTCGCCAAAACCGGCAAATGGCGCAACATGGGGCCGGAAAAACAGTTGCAGCTGGTGCAGGAACGGGTGACGCCGGCGGCCACTGAGAAGCTGCACCGCACGGTAGTCCAGTTCGTGTCACGGCTGGCGGAAGTGGCGCTCGACTACAGCTTCGATCCGATGACCTTCCTGCAGGCGCTGGCGGTGAAGGAATCCTCGGTGCCGTTTGACCAGGTTTTCGGCCGCATCGAACAGCGGCTCGAACATGCGATCGAGCGGCAACAGGAGCAGATCCATGCCGAGCGCACGCGCGAAAGCATCAATCTGGCCGAGTATCCCGCGTCCTTCGAACTGGCGCGCCGCCTGCCGCGCCGTTTCATCGCGGTGCTGGGGCCGACCAACAGCGGCAAGACGCATGAAGCGATGGAAGCGCTGGCCAAGGCCAAGACTGGCGTCTACCTGGCGCCGCTGCGCCTCCTGGCGCTGGAAAATTACGAACGCCTCGCCGCCACCGAGCGCAACGGCGAGCCGATCAAGGTCAGTCTCGTCACCGGCGAGGAGCGGCGCATCGTCGAAGACGCCACCCACGTGGCCAGCACCGTGGAGATGCTCGACACCACCACGCGCGTCGACGTCGCCGTGATCGATGAAATCCAGATGCTCGGCGACCGCGACCGCGGCGCCGCATGGACCGCGGCGGTGTGCGGCGCGCCGGCCACCACCGTCTATCTCGTCGGCGCGCCGGAAGCGCGCAAGGCCATCGAAGCCTTGGCGCGCCGCCTCGATTGCCCGCTCGAGATTCGCTTGCTCAAGCGCAAGGCGCCGCTGACGATGGAAGCCAATGCAGTGCGCAAGCTGCGCAACCTGCGGCGCGGCGATGCGGTGATTGCCTTCTCGCGGCGCGATGTGCTGATGTGGCGCGACATGATCACCGAAATCGGGCTCTCGGTCGCCACCGTCTACGGCAACCTGTCGCCGGAAGTGCGCCGCGCCCAGGCGGCGCGTTTCCGCGAAGGCTCGGCGGATGTGGTGGTCGGCACCGACGCGATCGCCATGGGTCTGAACCTGCCGATACAGCGCGTGGTCATGACCACGTCCAGCAAGTACAACGGCTATGAAGAGGAAGAACTGAGCGCCGCGCTGGCCAAGCAGATCGCCGGCAGGGCGGGGCGCTTCGGCGTGCATGAGGAAGGCTTCGTCGCCGGCTATGACGAGCAGACGCATTACGTGATGCGTTCCTTGCTGCAGGAAAAGGTGCCGCCCGTGCCTCCGCTGGGATTTTCGGTCGCACCGACGCTGGAGCATCTCAACCGCATCGCCTCAGTGACCGGCGAGCAGGCCCTGTCCAAGCTGCTCAGGCGGTTCGAGCACAACATCGACGTGCCGGACGGCTTCTTCACGCCGCGCATCACCGAGGAACAGTCGGAGCGGGCGCTGTGGCTGGATACGCTGCCGATGCCGCTGGCCGACAAGTTCACCTTGTCGCTGGTGCCGATCTCCTCGCGCATTCCCGTCCTGCACGAGGCATGGCAGCAGTGGGCCCGCGCCGTCGCGCGCGGCAAGCCCAGCACGCTGCCGCCGCCGCAGATGACCGACCATCGGCGCAACCTCCAGGAAGTCGAGGATGACTGCAAGCTGTATTCCGCCTATGCCTGGCTGAGCTACCGCAATCCGGAACTGTTTCCGCACGGCGAGCAAGCGCAGCAGCGGGCCCGCGATGCCTCCGAGACCATCGACCGCATCCTGCAATCCCAGAATGCCGCCATGCGCAGGCGCACGCGCAGCCGGGCGGCATGACCGCCGCTTAATACCGATACCCTGGGCTGTCGGACCGACGGTCTTCAGAAAGCCTCAGGCCCACTGCACGCTGTTCGGCAGGCCGGCATCGTCGGCATCCATCAGCCGTTTATGCGGCGCCGTTGCATGAAACGATTCCCGCGCCGGCACGAAATCGCCCATCCGGTATTCACTGCGCCGGTCTCCCATCAGCCGGCGCAGTTCACGCACATTGATGCCCGACAGTTCATTGATGCGGATGAGCAGGGAAGGCGGAACCGGCGACTGTCCGCTGCGAATGCGTGCGATGACGAACGGAGCCACATGCAGCTCGGCGCAAAGCGCCTCGTCGTCGGCCATATCCAGTTTGCGCAGCAAGGTATCGAACATGCGGTTGGGATCGAAGCGGAGAGCGTGATGATGCGTGGTGGTTTTCATGTCGGGTGCAAGGTATGGTGCAAATGGATGGGATCGAGTCAGATACTGACCATCGTGGCGCATGAAAATTCCTGACTCTGCACCATGAAGCGGCGGCCTTGCACAATCATGGACATGGCTTTGCGCGGGCACAGGCCGGGTATTAAACCAATTCGGGAAGCATGAGTCATACAATGGCCAGACCGCTTATTCCGAGCGGCCTTCCGACCTTCCCCCGAACAGCGATGCATGCTTCCGATCTCCCCCAGCCCCCGCCCGGCATGATGACGCTGCGTGTCGGATGTATGCTGTCATACATAGTGCACGGCAATGTGCCGCTGCTGCTGCTTGTGCGGCCGCGCCTCGAAGCGCAGCAGATACTGCTGCAGGAAGTGTCGACCACTTCGCCCGCGCAGCCCTTCGAGCAGTTCGTCGATTCGCACGGCAATACCCTCGTCAGAATCATGCTTGCGCCCGGAGAGAATATGATCCGGAATGACATGCTGCTCCTGGTGCCGAATCGCGAGGAAAATCTGAATCTGCCCGTCCACCTGGTGCCGCCGTCGGTACTGCCGCCCGACGTGCTGCGCTATACCTTCGCGAGCCGCTACTGCGAATCGGACCGCCTGGTGCAGTTCGCGCAAGAGCGCTTCGACCATGTGCGCGGCGACCCGGCACGGCTCATCGAAGCCATCTGCAGCTGGACGCATGCGAATATCGAATACCGCTATGGCACCGGCAGTTCCTTGCTGTCGGCCTGCGATATCCTTGCCCGCGGCTACGGTGTCTGCCGCGATTATGCGCATGTGATGGTGGCGCTCTGCCGCGCGATGGACATTCCGGCGCGCTACGCGGCAGGCTATCTGCCTTACCTCGATAAAAGTACCGCCGAAGGCGACATGGGCGTCGATTTCCATGCGTACTGCGAAGTCTATCTGGGCGGGCACTGGCATATCTACGATCCGCGCTACAACCGCACGCACAAGGGACGCATCAAGATCGCGCACGGCATGGATGCGGTGGACTGCGCGTTTGCCACCTTCTATGGCGAGGCTACGCTTAACGGGTTTCAGGTGTGGGCGTACGATACCGGCGGCCGCGACGAGCATGCGGGCGGGCCGGTGGCGATGGTGAGGGGAGAGGACGGGAGCGCGGTGCTGGTCACGTGAGGAAAGCTTCTGGAAGATGATATGCGTCTGCTTGATGAAAGCGGCTTTTGCCAAATAAAGACGCTCCTCCCCCTTTAACGGCGGCCGGCGAGGCGGGAGGTTGGGTGGAGGCCGGGTTTGAATGGACGCCGCTGGGCCTGTCCTGATTTTTGTGTGCGAGGCATATCATATCGTTGACGATATGGAGGCTATGGAGGCTATGGAGGCGAAATGCCACGCAAGACCAAGGATCTGGAGCCGAAGCAATCTTCCACAGCAGAAATTCCCAAGGCGCTTCTCGATCAGTTCGCTAACCGGGCCGATGACTGCGAAAGCAGTCGAAGCTCTGAGTAACGGCAACCGCTGCGGCGAAAGCGGCGCGCATCTGGCAGGCTCCGCATCACGTATGGCTCAATCCGCCGCTCACTATCTTGCGTCCCGTGATAACTGTCATGAGATGCATGCGATCGGCAAAGTGGGGTTCGCCCTTGCCGGCTAGACGACCAGCGGATTACCCCATCTCTGTCCCTATCATCGCCAAAGATTGGGCCCAAGCGCTACCGCTAGCCGCTGAGCAATTGTGGCTACACTCGATTCGACTGCCTTAGCAATCGGAGCAACCTTTGCCGACACAGGAATGGACGTGGCAGGACAATTCCGAGACGCTTGCAAGGTTGCCTTTGCACTCATCCGCTGCAGCTTCTGCAACACCCTCGGGTCCAGCGGCGCCGGCACCTCCGGTCTGCGATCGGACGCCTGCATCCTCGCCATGGCCACCTTCTGATTCTGTCCAAGCGTGTTGGCGATAAGCCGCCCATCCTTGTCCACCGCAAGAATAACCTTGTGCAGAACCGCCGGCTCCCTCCCGTCATAAGGCAGCACCACCTGCTTGCGTCCATCTTTGTGAACCGTGACTTCTCCATCGATGCTCGTCACCGGAACCGTCATGCCGGCCTTGTGCAGCGCCGACGCAAACCACCCGGCCGGCGATTGGACCGCGTCATGAAGTGCGTCGAGGTGCGGCGCCGTATAACAGACGCCAGTCAAGCTGATCTTGCGCGGCTTCGTCACGCCAGGGTCCTTCATCAACCTGACCTGGGCTGCGGCCAACTGTTCCGGCGCCAGCGCCGCCATCGTTTCGTCCCGACGATAGTGCCCAACCATGACCAGCTTGGCTTCCGGATCGATCTTCAGCTGAAGCGGATCGAGCATTTTCTCACCGGGACGGGCCGCGGCCCGCCATTCAGTTTTTCTAAAAATGGAACTCAACGCCGGGTTTTGTCACCCACGTTCCATTCGCTGTGTTCAGACAGCCAAGCCTCCAGTACCAGCCTATGTCTCACCCCGATTTCGACCAACTCGTCGCCTGTCTATTTTCAGCCCTGCGGCTTCCTCGCGAAGCGATGACATCCAAGCATGCCGGATACACGATCCGTATCGGCCAGAGCAAGCTGCTGATCGACCTGATAGGTTTGCAGTAAGGATGGATCAACTTGCGTGCCGTCGTCGGGACGCTTCCTGACAGCGTTGAGAACGCCTCGTTGCTGCGCATGCTAGCCGGCAGGCATTGAACGAGTTGCACGACGATATCGCATGCCGCTGGTTCGACCGATTCGTCAGGATTGCGTCGGCCGTGCAGCGCTGGCTGGATACGCAATTGCGCCATCCAGTCCGTTCCCGCCCGTCGACATCAACGCAGGAGCGCATGCGCGGCGCGCATGGCCGACCCAATCCAAATTGATCTGGAGCCGAACATGGATAGATTTTGGAATTTGCCGCCCAGCTTTCGCTATGCCGTGCAAAACACGCCGAATCCGAACATAGTCAAGGTCTACAATGGCCAGGGGCGTGGCGGAGAAACCGTTCACGTCGAGCCTTTCACACGAGAGAACCTGGATATTGTGCAGGCCATGTTGAAAGAGGTTCGATTGTCAGAGAACCCTGTCATCAAATACATGACCAACCAGGCTGTGGATATCGAGCGCTCCGGCGCCAGGAGTCATGTGCTCGGCCAGATTCTGTCGAAGGAGGAAGCGCTGCACCAACACTTCGAGCTGGGGCCGGCCGCAGCCGAAGCGCAAGTCAATGGGATGGGCAATTGCGATCGCGTCAATGCGCTGGTCTATTTGAGCTGCAGCGCAAATTTGGCGCCAGGCATCCTGTGATGTATCACTACACGTCAGACCATGAGCACAACCTTGTCGTGGTAGGCGATCCCCGGATGGAGCAATACGGGAAATCCTTCGCATGCAATCAACCAGGCGCTCCAGGGCCGCGCCGTGGAGAATCTGATAGAGAGCGCCCTTCTGGGAAAGATCGGAGAGGCCATTGCCAAAACCTACGGCATCAAGATGGATGAGATAACCGCGGCATTGCCTGCCGACGCCGACCCGGCCTGGCGGGAACAGTTCGAGGCGGAGCTGTCTGCCTTGGCAACGCGCCTGGAGGCGAGCGGCACAGCCATTGTGGAGCGCGGTGGCCAGGAGTACACCACCGGTGTCACCCAACACTTTGTGACGCTGGTGCGCCATGCCAGCGACGGGCGAATATATCTGCTGGATTCGCTGGCACCCGGGCGCGAACAAAGCTTCGCCAGCGGGCTGGAAGCGCTGCAGGCCATGATCAATCATGTTGGCAACGGCGCGCAAGACATCGGGATACTGCTGCCGCCCGCAGGCACCGTCCTGCCCCCGGCCCAAAGCAACTCGCGCGGCACTTATGTGCCAGGGCAGGGTTTCGTGCCGAACGCCGACGCTGCTGCGGAAACGGCCCGCGATGTTGCGTCAGGCAGTGCGGCCAACGCGCGACCGTTGCGCGGCCAGCATAGCGCTTCCCGATCGCGATCGCCTTCACCGGCTCGCTCGTCCCCGGCCGGCCAGGTGGCGGTGGCTGCCGGCCGCGCACGACAGCTTGAGTTACAGAAGGGGCTGACATGGACCCTAGCAAGCGCGCTTGCGGTGCCGGGCGAGCCATTGCCGACACTGCCGAAAGAGATTGAATTGGCGTTGACGCCCCTTAAGCTAGCTGATCTGATGGAAGACAGGGGCGATGGCGCCAAGCTGACGGTGCAGCAGATAAGGGGAATTGTTCGAAACAAACACTCAGCGAACGTGTTCCGATGGCTCAAGCGCGAACGCATCAAAGCCCTGATGCAAGCAGGGGTCACCACCGAGCAAAGCGTCACCATCGCCAGCCATCATGGTGCAAGCGGCGCGCTGAAGTGGCTGGCCGACCGCAACAACATGGACAGGCTTACCCAAGGCGGCAAGGGCTTCACCACCGAGCAAATCGTCAAGATCGCTAGCCATACTGGTGCTTTGAAGACATTAAAAACGGTCTTGGAAAAAAACTGGACGGACCTGCTTTCTAAAGACGAAATAGTGAAGCTCGTGTCGAAAAACTCTGGCCATCAGAATTTGACGCGGGTACTGAACAATAAGAACTATTTGCTGGCAGACGGCCAACAGCGTCAGCGCTTCCTTGCAGAGGCCATTTCTAATCGAAAAGGTGCTAAAGAGGCTGCATTGGCTGGCACGTCCGATACTGTCAATGCTATCTCAAGGGTGTCCTCGGCTAACAAGCGAAAGAGTACAACTGCTGCACCCGAGGAGGAAGCGCCCAAACGGTCGCGCAAGGAATAAACTGAAGTTGGGTTTATAGGGTAAGCACCAGTTCAGAAGCGTCCCGCATTTGACGAAGTGAAAATATTGAAGTCAGCGGCATGCCGTGCAAGCGCATACCTGTGTGAGACCAGCGGTTGCACAGTTGCTCCATGGGGACGCGTTTGTGTATCTATTCGTTCAAGTATCCCGGTTAGCCGCTCAAACCCGGTATACCGGTCCGTTCGGGTTTCGCACGGCTTTGTCTTGGAACCTGGTGGTCATCGATATGACGTTGTGATCCCGGTTTACACAGAAACCCTGGAACGCTCCCGCTGCCTATCCAGCACCACCTCATGCACGAAGCGCAGCTTGCTGATCACCGGCGTCGACAGCGTAAACGGATAAGGATCGGGCATGCCCACGCTGCGGTTGAGACTGTTCAACACATAGCTCAGCGCAAACCATTCCGCGATCACGTCGTCGAACGCCGTGCTGCGCGCCGGCCTTTCCTCGATCTTCAGTTCCGGCTCTCCCGGCTTCTTCGGCTGCAGCACCATGCCGCAGGCATAAGCCGTATCGAGCGTGTCCACCATGTGCAGGTAATGCGCCCAGGTTTCGGCCCAGTCTTCCCACGGGTGAGAGCTTGCATAGCTGCTGATGAAGCGCGTGTCCCAGTCGGGCGGCGGGCCTTCCTTGTAATGCCGCTGCAGGCATTCGCCGTAGTCCTGCCGTTCGTCGCCGAACAGCTCGCGGTAAGGCTCGATCCACTTCGTGTCGACGATCAGGCGGTCGAAGTAGTAATGGCCGCTTTCATGCCGGAAGTGGCCCAGCAGCGTGCGGTAGGGCTCGCCCATCTGCTCGCGCGTCTTTTCGCGGTGCGCAGGATCGGCCTCGGCGATATTGAGGGTGATCAGGCCGTTCGCATGCCCGGTCATCACCCGCTTTTCCGGCGTGTCTTCCAGAAACTCGAAGGCCAGGCCGGCATCCGGGTCGTTGATCTTCGGCGTCGGCTGCAGGCGCAGGTCCCACAGCGAATACAGCAGGCGCCGCTTGGCGGCTTCGAGCCGCTTCCAGTAGAGGCGGTTCTTCTCCGACGACAGCGCCGGAATGATATGCGTCAGCTGGCAGGAGGCGCAGAGCTCGCTCGGCGCGTCGGCCGGCAGCATCCAGTTGCAGACATCCTCGCGCGAATAGTTGATGCACTGCTTGTACAGCAGGCCTTCATTGGCCGGATTGAGGCTGCGCCAGACGTTCTCGCCGGCCGGTTCGAAACTGCTGATCGCATGGTGCTCCGGCTGATAGCCGAGCATGCTGCCGCAGTTCTCGCAGCGAACATTCTCGAAAAATACCTGCTGACCGCACTTGTCGCAATGAAACGTCTTCATGCCTGAATACCTGCCCGGGAGAAATTGAAAGATAGAGACGAGGAAAGCAAAGCCGCAGCCAATCGAGCTTTTCCGCAGTCAATCGTTCCCGCTTTTCGCCTGCGTCAATCATGTACTCCGGCTTGCCGCAAGCCTGGTGCTGCAATGCGGCCAAAACAGTGCGCATTGACAAATTGTCAGGAACAAACGGGCACTTTAAGTCTCTACATACGCAGACGAGGTGCGGGTTCAACCGGTTCCAACCTTGAGGCACCTCAGGGCTACGCAATATTGCGTTCGGAAAAGTCACGCTGCCTTTCCGTGCCGGGCTACGAATCTCGCGCCGCCATCCAACTTCCCCCCAAGAGGAGTGTGATCCCATGTGCGGTATCGCCGGAGAAATACGTTTCGATCAACATTTTGCAGATGTGCGCACGGTCGTCGACATGACCGAAGCGCAGTCGCGCCGTGGCCCCGACGGCGAAGGCATCTTCAGCCTCGGCCCGCGCTGCTTCGGCCATCGCCGCCTGAGCATCATGGACCTGAGCCATCGCGCTCACCAGCCCTTCGTCGATAATCAGCTCGGCATGGGCATCGTGTTCAACGGCGCCATCTACAACCACCATGAACTGCGCGAAGAACTCAAAGGCGCAGGCTATCAGTTCGCCTCCACCGGCGACACGGAAGTCATCATCAAGGCGTGGCACGCCTGGGGCCCGAAGGCGCTCGACCGTTTCTACGGCATGTTCGCCTTTGCGCTGTGGGAACGCGACAGCGGCGTCACCTACTTCGCGCGCGACCGCCTGGGCATCAAGCCGCTCTATTACTCGCTCGACACGCGCCGCCTGCGCTTCGCTTCCTCGTTGCCCGCCCTGCTGGTGGGCGGCGACATCGACACCTCGCTCGACATGGAGGCGCTGCATCACTACATGAGCTTCCACGCGGTCGTGCCCGCGCCGCACACCATCCTGCGCGGCGTGCGCAAGCTGCCTGCCGGCACCTACATGAAAGTCACGCCCGACGGCGAGTGCAGCATCAAGGAATGGTGGAAGCTCGAATTCAATCGCAGCGAAGACGACGAGAAGCGCAGCTTCGAAGACTGGAAATCCGAAGTGCTCGGCGCCTTGCGCGTATCGGTCAAGCGTCGGCTGGTCTCCGACGTGCCGGTCGGCGTGCTGCTGTCGGGCGGCCTCGATTCCAGCCTCATCACCGGCCTGCTGGCCGAGGCGGGCACGAAGGATCTGCGCACCTACTCGATCGGCTTTGAAGCGGTGGATGCCGAAGCCGGCGACGAGTATTACTATTCCGACCTGATCGCGAAACACTACGGCACCGTGCACGAGAAGCTGCACATTCCCGCCGATGATCTGCTGCGCTCGCTGCCCGATGCCATCGCCGCCATGTCCGAACCCATGGTCAGCCACGACTGCGTCGCGTTCTACCTGCTGTCGCAGGCGGTCTCGCGCCACAGCCGCGTGGTGCAGAGCGGGCAGGGCGCCGATGAAGTGTTCGGCGGCTACCACTGGTATCCGCCGCTCACCGACATCAGCGACCCGGCCAAGGGCCTGGATGCCTACCGCCGCGTGTTCTTCGACCGCAGCCATCAGGAACTGATGGGCCTGCTCAGCCCCGGCATCCGGCTGGAAGACGCCAGCAGCCATTTCGTCGAGCGTCATTTCGCCAAGCCCGGCGCCGACAGCGTGATCGACCGCGCCCTGCGTCTCGACACCACCGTGATGCTGGTCGACGACCCGGTCAAGCGGGTCGACAACATGACCATGGCCTTCGGCCTCGAAGCCCGCGTGCCCTTCCTCGACCATGAACTGGTGGAACTGGCCGCGCGCATTCCGGCCCGCCACAAGGTGGCCGAGGGCGGCAAGTATGTGCTCAAGGAAGCCGCGCGCGCCGTGATTCCCGCCGCTGTCATCGACCGCCCGAAGGGCTATTTCCCGGTGCCGGCGCTCAAGTACCTGCGCGGCAATTTCCTGACCTTCGTGCGCGACACGCTCGATTCGCAGGCCGCCCGCGAGCGCGGCCTGTTCCGGCGCGACGTCGTCGAGTCCATGCTGGAAGCGCCGGACAGCCACATCACGCCGCTGCGCGGTTCCAAGGTATGGCAGATCGCCCTGCTGGAATCCTGGCTGCAGACGCGCGGCCTGTGACGCGCGCATGCGGGCACTCACCGAATTCATCCATATCAGACAGGAAGCATGACATGACTGCTCTTCATCACGATCCTTCCATCCAGGGAAAACGCAACTCCAATCCGCCCTTCTTCGCCGAAGGCAGCGACATCAACAGCAATGAAGGCGAGAAGGCCGAGGCCGGCCGCCCCAATGCGACGCTGGAATGCGGCTGGGGCCGCCTGCTGTACGGGCCTTCCTTCGAATCGCCGCAGGCGCTGGCCCGCGCGCTGCAGGAGGAACAGCCGGGCAAGCGCGACATCGCCCTGCATGTGGAAGCGCCGCAGCTGGTGCTGGCCGAAGCGCCCTCGGCTCTCTTTCTCGATCCCTCGCTGATCTTCCGCAAGCAGCTCGACGGCTCGCCGGCCGAGCCGCCGCCGCCGGGCATCGTGATCCGTCCGCTCACCACCCGCGCCGACATCGCCGCCATCAACCGCCTCTACACCATGCGCAACATGGTGCCGGTCGATCCGCGCCTGGTCTGGCGCCAGCGCCACTCGGACGCGGTGGTCTTCCTGGTCGCGGAAGACGAGCGCACCGGCGACATCATCGGCTCCGCCATGGGCGTCGACCATTACGAAGCCTTCGGCGACGAAGGCCAGGGCTGCAGCCTGTGGTGCCTCGCGGTCGATCCGCAGACCGGCCTTGTCGGCGCCGGCCGGGGGCTGGTGAATTTCCTGATCGCCTATTACGCCACGCGCGGCCGCAAATACCTGGAGCTCTCGGTCCTGCACGGCAACGAGCCGGCCATCGCGCTGTACCAGAAGCTCGGCTTCGAGCAGGTGCAGGGCTTCGTCGTCAAGAACAAGAACGCCATCAATGAAAAGCTGTTCGTCGAAACCACTGACTTCGGCGGCCTCAATCCCTATGCCCGCCTGATCGTCGACGAGGCGCGCCGGCGCGGCATCAGCGTCGAAGTGATCGATGCGGCCGCCGGCATCTTCAAGCTGCGACATGCCGGCCACGAAATGCTGTGCCGCGAATCGCTCACCGAGCTCACCGGCGGCGTCGCCATGACCTGGTGCCAGGACAAGGTGCTGACCTCGCGCCGGCTGGCTTCGATCGGCCTGCGCGTGCCGCGCCAGATCACCGCCGGCGACCCGGAAGCCAATGCCGCCTTCCTCAAGGAATGCGGCCCGGTGGTGGTCAAGCCGGCGCTCGGCGAGCAGGGCAAGGGCATCAGCGTCGACGTGCGCGGCGAAGACCATCTGGTCGAGGCCATCGAACGCGCCGCCGCCCAGGGCGGGCATGTCATTCTTGAAGAGTTCTGCAGCGGCCAGGACCTGCGCATCGTGGTGATCGGCTACAAGGTGGTGGCCGCCGCCATCCGCCGCCCGGCCGAGATCGTCGGCGACGGCGAGTCCACCGTGCTGCAGCTGATCGAGCGCCAGAGTGCGCGCCGCGCGGCTGCAACCGGCGGCGAGAGCAGGATACCGGTCGACGGCGAAACCGAGCGCTGCCTCGCCGGGCAGGGCCTGAGCTACGACTCGGTCATCGAGGCCGGCCAGGCGATCAAGGTGCGCAAGACCGCCAACCTGCACACCGGCGGCACCATCCATGACGTGACGGCCGAACTGCATCCGATGCTGCGCGACGTGGCCGAGACCGCCGCGCGCGCGCTGCGCATTCCCGTGGTCGGGCTCGACTTCCTGGTGCCGGAGCCGTCGTCCGACGAATACGTGATCATCGAAGCCAATGAGCGCCCCGGCCTGGCCAATCATGAGCCGCAGCCCACCGCACAGCGCTTCATCGACCTGCTTTTCCCGTTCACCATGACAGGAAACACGTAACCGCCATGCAAAAGCTTCCTATCGATAACGCCTTCCTGAAGACCACGCTGCTCGAACTCCTGCACATCCCGAGCCCGGCCGGCCTGACCGACGAGATCGTGCATTACACCGGCGCCAAGCTCGATGCGATCGGCGTGGCCTATGAGCTGACACGGCGCGGCACCATCCGCGCCGTGCTGCGCCGTAACATGCCCGAGCGCCGCCGCTCCAGCCCGGCCTGCGCCATCGTGTCCCATCTCGATACATTGGGCGCGATGGTGCGCGAGATCAAGCCCAACGGCCGGCTGTCGCTGTCGCCCATCGGCACCTGGTCGAGCCGCTGGGCCGAAGGCGGGCGCGTGACGCTGTTTACCGAAAACGGCCGCCACCGCGGCTCGGTGCTGCCCCTGCTGGCGTCCGGCCATGTGTACAACGAAGCCATCGATACCCAGCCCGTCAGCTGGGACCAGCTCGAACTTCGTCTCGACGAAGACGTGGAAAGCGACGGCGACGTGCGCGCGCTGCGCATCCAGATCGGCGACTTCGTCTCATTTGACGCCAATCCCGAGCTGCTGGAGAACGGCTACATCGTCTCGCGCCATTTAGACGACAAGGCCGGCGTCGCCGCGGTGCTGGCCGCGGTCAAGGCCATCGTCGACTCCGGCGTGCCCATTCCGATGGACTGCCATGTCGTCTTCACCCTCACCGAGGAAGTCGGCTCAGGCGCGCGCGCCGTCATCCAGAGCGATGTGAGCGAAGTCATCGGCATCGACATCGGCCCGGTCGCAGCCGGACAGGGCGCGAAGGAACGCGGCGTCACCATCCCGCTGATGGATTCCGCCGGCCCCCACGACTACCACCTGACGCGCCGCCTGCTTGCGCTGTGCGCCGAGCACGGCATCCATACCAACCGCGACGTCTTCCGCTTCTACCATTCCGACGCCGGCGCGGCCGTCAGCGCCGGGCATGACGTGCGCACCGCGCTGCTGTGCTTCGGCGCCGATGCCTCGCACGGCTACGAACGCACGCACATCTCGGTGCTGAGCGATCTGGCACAGCTGATGACGCTATACATCCAGAGCGGTCCCACCCTGCCGGAAGACAGGCATCACCGGCTCGATTCCGTCGATTCCTTCTCGCATCAGCTCGACGCCGGGCAGCTGGCGCCGGTGGAGTCCAGCCAGCCCCAGGCCGACGTCACCGAACTGGTGCGCTTGAGCGAACCGCGCGAACCGCTTGAACCGTAGTGGCGCATCGGAACGCATGCCCGTGAAATGACAGGCGCATGACACTGGCTTGATTAGATTCATGTCAAACATCCCGCAGAACTAAACGCACCGTCCATCGGCCTTACACGTCCGCATCCGCACTCGCGGATGCCGACTTGAAAGGAGAAACGATGAGCCGAGCCAACGATGTCAGTGCGCTGCTGCAACAATACGCGGCCGAGACCGGCGTGCGTTCCGTGCAGAAGGTCGAACAGGACTTCATCGACATTGCGCAGCAGGTGCCTTCCGAGGCCGTCAGCCACGGCCTTGCGGAAGCCCTCCATTCCGAACAGACTCCGCCCTTCGAGCAGGTCGTGGTGGCTTCCTTCGAACGCGGCGACGCAAGGCAGCGCGCCGGCATGCTCAAGCCGCTGCTGGAAGCCGCCGGCCCGGCGGCAACGTCTCCCCTGCTCGGCCAGCACGCCCCGGCGCAGGATGATTCTCTGCCGGTCGAATCCCGCCTGGCTTCGTTTCTGCATCCGGACGCGGTGGAGCGGCTTGCCCGGCATGCGGCACAGGCCGATCCGGCCGTGGTGCACAGGATGAGCAGCCTGTATGCCGGCGATCCCGAGCTGGGCAAGACCCTGGGCGGCGCGACGCTCAGCGTGGCGCTGGGCAAGCTGGCCGAGATGCGATAGCGCAACACTTCCTCCCAATGCAGTAACCGCAGAGCCTGCCGTTACTGCATTCGGTTGCATGCCGACCCTGGGTCTTGCCGACGACATCGGGGTTGCAGAACATCCTCCTTGTTTCCTGCCCGTCATTCCCGCTCCTGCTGTTCAAACGTTTCCGCAGCAGGCGCGCCGTTCCCGAACAATCCGTATGGAACTATTTCGCCCGGATTCGCCACCCAAGCTAACCTGAGCCTGAGTTCGCCTGACAGCCATCATGTTTTTGTGTGCTTGGATTCTCGCTTGATCGAAAACCTTTACTCCGGCGCCATCATGTCCCCGTCATTCCTCAACCGGTTACGACTCCCGTTTAACGCACCCTCCGCAAGCACCGATCGAACGACCCATCGAAGGGAGCTGCAGGCAGCCAATCCAGCAGAAGCAGAGCCGGCAGCGGTCGAACGAAGCACTCAGGTCAGTAGAAACAAGTCGACGCCTTTGCAAACCAGCTTGCTAAGAGCAATGGGCGGGCAGGCTGGAGGCCGCCCTACCAATAAACTTAGGAAAAAACGGAACGATGCAGGCCAACTCGGCTCGCCCTCTGCTGGGACAGCAGTTGAACAAAGCACTCAGGTCAGTAGAAACAAGTCGACGCCTTTGCAAACCAGCTTGATAAACACAATGACGAGGAGGGCTGGAGACCACCGTTCCAATAAACTCACGAAAAAGCGGCCCGATGCAGCCCAAGCCAACGCCAGTTCTTCTGGCGGGGCGAAAGAAGCTCCGCGTCTCACAAAGAATGACTATCGGGACTACAAGCAGCGACTGGAGCACTGGGCGAACGTGCAGTCAGACGAAAATGCAATTGACCAAAGTCGTCGGAATGCGGCCAAGAGAATAGAGGGCTGGTGCGAGATGAGGCTGAAGGATAAGCGTTGGGAAAATCCACTTCCGCTTCCGTCATTCAACCTGCACGAAATACCTCCTCTCCCCGCTGGCGTACGAACGGTCGATCTGAGCGGGAATCGCATAACGGCGCTGTCGGGCCTTGGCCAGTTACCCGAATCCCTGGTCAGTCTGAATCTCGCCGGCAATCCTTTGTCAACCATGAATCGAAGAGATCTGGCCAGCATCAACCGGAGCATGCAGGTGCAGTTGGGAAGCACTCAATTTACACCTGAGACGAAACGCTTCATTCAAAAAAACGCACCCAATCTGAAATTCGAGACTGCGGCGTCCGAGCGTTCGGGATCGGTTGCAACAGTCGCCCCAATCCCTTCTTCCCAGTCCCCGGGCGCATTCCGGACTGTGCAAGAAGCACTCCTGCACTGGGTGCAAAGCGCCGGCGATGCTGACGTGGCGGCTCGACTCGATGTCTATGAAAGATTCATGCGCGTGAATAACCGGCTGGCGGATCATCCGGTGGAAACAGGCCGGAACGATGCCGCTCGTATTGCGTCGGCAGCGCCGGATGCAGAAGCGGATAAGCAGAATAGGATCTTGCTCTGGAGGGAAGGTGTCAATGCTGCTGGCGGGGAGGCCTCAAGCGAGATTCATGGACCTGTCACGGACCGGCGGACCCGGTCGACGAGTCCGGAAAGGCAGGGCCGCATGAGCAAAGGTAGTGAAGACAGGCCATCCCTTCCCTTGAAGACCACCGGCAGTAAATCCGAATCGCCTGCCGTCGGCTTACCTTACACCACGTCAGCTGAAGGGAGAACATCAGTCTCTGGCAATATTGGCGGAGCTTCTCGGCCAAAGCCCAAGCCATTACCCATACCCCCGGGAACTACCATCGCAACTGTGAAGCTGGATGTGCGCAGCGAATCCGCTCCCATGGAAAGCGAATTGCAGACTTGGATCAGGCAAGGAGCCTCACACGGCGGGGATCGCAAGGAGGCGGCACGGCGGATCATGGAGTGGAGCCGAGAGTCAACCGGGCCAAGTGATGACAGGCCGCTCGATCTCTCGAATCTGGATCTGGATGACTTTCCGCCCCGGCTTCCCGAAAACCTGATGGTCTTGCAATTCAAGAATAACAGGCTCTTGCAGGCGCCGCGGTTACTGAGCTCGCTTCCGCAAAGCCTCATGACGTTGAATCTTGAAGGAAATCCCATTGCAAATCTATCAGCCGATTTTCTGAATAAGAATCGCAGCAATCTCATCATAAGAATCGATGGCACCCTGCTGAAGGAAGACGACAAGGAAGAACTTGCTCTAACCGCTAATCAAAACACAGGGCCGATCTACGTCATCTGCAATCCTGAACAAGAGCGGCAAAAGCAAACGCTTAATGTATGGCTTAAATCCGGTCTGCCGGAGGAATCGCCTGCTCGCACGGCAGCTTTCAGGAAGATAACAGCTTGGGAGGTCGCTGCTCAAAAAGCCAGACAGGCGAATGAAACTGTTCCGCCTCTGGACCTTTCCGCCGCGCAGGACGAGGTCAAGTTTTCCGCCATGCCTCCTATTCCGGATGGTGTAAGTACACTGAAGGTTTGCAACCAAGGCGTTGAGAGCATCAGCATAGGCCATCTTCCACAAAGCCTGGGACACATTGATCTAGAAGGAAACCCGTTGAGGCAAATTCATGATCGGAATCTGCCTTCGTCATATACGGGCCTCACAGTCAGGATAGGTGAAACTTCTACATTGCCGCTTACCCTCATGCGGGAGCTGAATTACCGTGAAGATAATCCACGTTACATCATGCACCCTTCCCCAAGCAAGGATGCGCGAACAAGATACGGCGAATACCACGAATACTGGCGCGGGATGATGGCTCAGTATGAAAAATATATTGGTGAGGCAAGAGGAGAAGAAGAGACTGCCCGAAGGGAGGCTGTCAGAAGGCTCGAAGTCTGGTTCCATAAGGATCATGGCGAGACGTCGGAGACTATACTCGACTTCAGTCATCTCGGATTGACGCAGCTGCCTCCGAGTTGGCCTACAGATGCGCATATTCGTCATATCGATGCGAAGTACAACAGTCTGGAAGACATTCCTTCGTCTAATTTGCTTAAGGGGCTGGCAGCCATGGATTTGCGGGATAACTTAATCCGTACGCTGCCTGAGCTCACAGATAAACAAAAAAAGGAGCTAAGTAGCCTGGTGCTTCTTCTGACGAACAACCGAATTTCTGAAGACGTCAACACTGGGTCTGAAACTGACCGTAATGATGGTCCCGATTACATTATTGATGAGCGTGCGCTGCAAGAGTACATGGAAGATGTGAAAAATTATCCTGAAGCAGCATTTTTCAGAAACGACGGGATGCGGGCAGCACACCTGCCCAAATGAAAACAGGCATGGGCCAAGGGTGGAATGAAACATAGGCGCCCATGGCGCCATCATGTGCAAGGTCAATGCGCCCGACCTCTCCTTGATCCGCATGCTGTGCGACCGACATGCGAGCAGGGTAATGTGCGCGGCATCAGCCTGTTTCGGAAGCGAGGCTAATAAAATTGTCGGAGGAATAAACGAGTATTAAATATTGAAACATGGAACTGTGGTCTTGGAGATGTCACTCATGATGAGTGGTACGCCGGCGTTAATAGTTTATCGGCATGAACCGTTGAACGCCATCGCCAATCTCCCAAGGTAACAACCATGAAATTATTTTCGACAGGCCAGACCAGCTATCATCTGCAAAGTCCCGCCGTAACGTCTAGGCAAAGGGAAAAACGCAGGGAAAATCGTGAGAATGAGCAATCTCGCAACGGCACTACAACCAAGGATTACTTTGGCGTCTTTAAAAAGAAAACCCGTTTGCAGTTGCAGGTAGAGGCCACGCATACAAACGAAGAAAGACTCCGGGCATTGCTTCGCACCGCGATGCAAGGGTGGATATCCGACACCGATGATGAGTCTCGGGTAGACGCCAAAAGGAACGAGGTAGCAAACCTGTTCAGTAGCATACACGAGGGCTCGTCATCCATTTCCGTTTCAAGTTCAGGTGAACTGCGGCTCACGGCAGGTGAAGGAGTTACCGTTACCGGGGAACTAGAACTCGTGTTGAAAAGCGCAGGAATAAGGCTCATCCGGCCCGCCACGGTGGCTCATGCTTCAAGCGCAGGCGTGAATGCACGTCTGTGGGGACTTGCATATCGCGATCAATTAAAAACATGGGTTTCAGAATGCCAGCCTGACACCTCCGAATTTCATGCCAGAATGACAGTTGTCCAAAAAATCAGGGCTGGGCTGAACTATTCACGTCAAACGGGACAAGGTTTCACCTTAACAATAAATGAAATTTCCGACCTCGGCTCGCCTCCGCCAATGCCGGCCGAGGGGATTAAAATCGCGGTGGCGGAAAATCAATTCACACCTGCCGCTCTGAATAAGCTACGTGATACAGGCGTGGAAGTCAGCCAGGTTAGTTCTGAAAAATCAGAAGCGCGTTCGGCTCCTAATCCGCAAGCTGCTGTTGCGGCTCCTGCCAGACCTTCGAGGCAAACGACGCCGCACGTCCAGCCATATTTCGGCACTCCGGAAGCTAGGTGCCGTGCGCATCAACGTTCCAGTTCGACGGCGGCCGCAGTCAACCCGGCGGCTTTCTCCAAGGCTTCGACAAAGCCGCTGACACTGGAGGAGCAACTAGGGAAGTGGATATCTTCGGTAACCGATCATTCTGAAACTGATCAGCCTAAGCCTGAGGCCAAGGCTAAAACTAAGGCTGAAATCAAGGCTGAAATCAAGGCTCGGCAGTTGGCTGCCCAAACGATTCTCACCTGGAATGCCAACTTTATTGCCGAAGGTCCGGGCGGTGGTAAAAAAAGCCGAAGCAGGCCTGCTCCGGCGCTGGATCTTTCGTCACAAGGCGGATTGAAGTTCACAACCATCCCTCCTTTGCCTTCAGGCGTAAACGAGTTGATCATCAAGGGGCAAAACCTCCGTGAAGCTGACCTCAGAACATTGCCAGCGAAACTTGCATCTCTCGATTTAGAGGGAAATCCATTAGCATCCATTCATGATGAAAATCTTCCCGCTAGCTTAGACAACCTTCGTGTGAACTTGGGCGTCACCACACTTCCTCCTCGTATCGTAAGAAAATTAAACATGGCAAATAGAAAGCCGGCTTACAATGTTTACTTGCCTGCCAGCGAGACCGGGCGTACCAAATGCGATACCTACACTGAATCCTGGTTGGGAATGATGCCCTCGTACCAGGCTTACATTGACAGGGGTGGTGCGGAAAAGGAGAGTCGGAAAAAGGCTATTGAGAGGCTCGAAGAGTGGGTGCACGGCGATAATGATGAAACAACCAGTACCCCGCTGAACTTCAGTGAACTTGGCTTGACTGAATTACCTTCAGACTGGCCATATGATTCAAGGATTAAAATAATTGATGCCAAGGGCAACGCATTGAAAGAAATTCCGCTTTCGACATTGCCGTCAACGCTGAAGTATCTGGATTTGCGCGGAAATCCTATCAGCAACATGCCTCCAGAACTTACATCGGCGCAAATGCAAATCAGAGATTCACGCAAAGGCAGAGCAGAGGTGACGAGTTCGAAAAATTTGATTGAAGAAATGCAAAGGATGCATGGCGTCGGATTGCATGACCCCCATATCGTCGATCCTCGGGAAAGGGACGGACTGGCGATCCTTATAGGAGGCAGTTCTTCTTTGCAGAAGGAAACGGCCCAAGCCTATGAAGCCCGTACATTCGGTCCTACATATGCCTTCAGTTCGAAGAAGGTCAAGGAAATAGAAAACGATATGCGCAGTTTCTGACGCGGGCCTTCTAGGAAAAATTGACCGTAGTGGCCGTTTCAAAGACGTAAGAGCAACCCCCGTAGGGGTGGTGTCCTCAGAGCGATACAAGAAGCAGGCTCTGCCTTTCCCAAGGCAAGCCTGCTTCTGCGCATTTCCATATTGAATTTGCACCAGATCATCTGGTTTGCATGAAGCACCAATGCCATATGCAAAAAACCTTCTTGCATAGCCAATAAACTTCGTTTGCATGCATTACAGCCCGCCCTAGAATTTCTTGTCAAATTCTTTCACGGGTTGTATTCATGTCCGTCGTTGCTCCTGCAGCCGAAGCTGTCCATACCAATACCAATCTCGTCATCCGTCCGCTGGCGGCATCGCTCGGCGCGGAAGTGATCGGACTCGATCTGTCGCAGCCATTGAGCGCCGATGACTTTGCACGGGTGCATCGCGCGCATCTCGACTACCATGTCCTGGTATTCCGCGACCAGCGCATCACGCCGCAGCAGCAGATCGACTTCAGCCGCCGCTTCGGCCGCCTGCAGATCCATGTGCTGCACCAGTTCCAGCTGCCAGGCCATCCCGAAATCCTGATCGTCTCCAACATCAAGGAAAACGGCCAGCCCATCGGCCTGGGCGATGCGGGCCATTACTGGCATTCCGACCTGTCCTACAAGGAACTTCCGAGCCTTGGCTCCATGCTGCATGCGCAGGAGCTGCCGGCGGAAGGCGGCGATACCCTGTTCGCCAACATGCACCTGGCCTACGATACCCTGCCCGAACATCTCAAGCGCAAGGTGGAGGGCCTGAAGGCCGAACACAGCTACCTGACCAAGTATGCGGAGCTGCAGAAGCGCAGCCCGTGGCGGCCGAACCTGACCGAGGAGCAGATCGCGCAGGTCAAGCCGGTGGTGCATCCCGTGGTGCGCACCCATCCCGAGACCGGCCGCAAGGCGCTGTTCGTGAGCGAACACTTCACGCCGCGCATCGTCGGCCTGCCCGAGGATGAAAGCCGCGACCTGCTCGACCAGCTGTTCGCCCACAGCGTCAAGCCCGAGCATGTCTATCGCCACCAGTGGCAGCCGCATGACATGGTGTTCTGGGACAACCGCTCGCTCATGCATCTGGCCGCCGGCTGTCCGGACGACCAGCGCCGCAAGCTGTACCGCACCACCATCGAGGGCGACGCGCCTTTCTAGGCATCCGATGCTATCGGATTTGGCCGGGCGCTTTGGGCGCCGGCCGCACAACGAATAACAACAGGGAGTTTTACCATGTCCGCATTGAGCCACCGTTTCAGCGGCGCGCGCCGCCGTCTTCGTGCCGTCCTCGCACTGGCCACAGGCCTCGGCCTGGTCTGCAGCACGCTGGCGCTGCCCGCCCGCGCCGAGGGCCGCATCCGCATCGCCGAGCAGTTCGGCGTGGTCTATCTGCTGCTCAACGTGGCGCAGGACCAGAAGCTGATCGAAAAGCACGGCAAGCAGAAGGGCGTCGATATCCAGGTGGAGTGGACCAAGCTCTCCGGCGGCGCCTCGACCAATGACGCGCTGCTGTCGGGCTCCATCGATATCGCCGCGGCCGGCGTCGGCCCCCTGCTCACGCTCTGGGACCGCACCCACGGCAAGCAGAACGTGAAGGGCGTGGCCTCGCTCGGCAACTTCCCGTATTACCTGGTCAGCACCAATCCCAACGTGAAGACCATCGCCGACTTCACCGACAAGGACAGGATCGCGCTGCCTGCGGTGACCGTCTCGGTGCAGGCGCGCATCCTGCAGATGGCCGCGGCCAAACAGTGGGGCGACAAGGAATTCGCGCGCCTCGACAAGCTGACCCAGGCCCTGCCGCATCCCGATGCGGCGGCGGCCCTGATCGCCGGCAAGACCGAGATCAACGCGCACTTCGGCAATCCGCCCTTCCAGGACCAGGAACTGGCGCAGAATCCGAACGCGCATATCGTCCTCAACTCCTATGACGTCTTGGGCGGACCGGGTTCGGCCACGGTGCTGTGCGCGACCGAGAAATTCCGCAACGACAATCCGAAGACCTACAGCGCCTTCGTCGCCGCGCTGAGCGAAGCCGCGCAGTTCATCACGAGCAATCCCGAGGCGGCGGTGGATGCCTACCTGCGCGTGAACAAGACCAATACCGACCGCAAGCTTTTGCTGAGCATCGTCACCAACCCGCAGGTTCAGTTCAAGGTGGCGCCGCAGAACACCTTCACCTTCGCCCAGTTCCTGCATCGCATCGGCGCGATCAAGAACCAGCCGAAAAGCTGGCGCGATTACTTCTTCGACGATCCGGCCACCGCGCAGGGTAGCTGAGTCATCACACCACAGGAGATTGGCATGAGCGTGCATCCGCTTCCGATTACCCCCCCGACCGGAGGCCGTCCCGGCCCGGCCGCCGACAGGCCCTTGCTGCAGGCGGAAGGAGTTACGCTGGAATATCGCACCGCCGCCCATACCGTGCGCGCCACGCACCGCGTGAGCTTCGACGTGCACCGCGGCGACCGCTTCGTGCTACTGGGGCCGTCGGGCTGCGGCAAGTCCACGCTGCTCAAGGCCGTCGGCGGCTTCATCGCGCCGCGCGAGGGCAGCATCCGTCTCGACGGCCGCGTCGTGTCCGGCCCGGGGCCCGACCGCGTGGTGGTGTTCCAGGAATTCGACCAGCTGCCGCCCTGGAAGACGGTCAAGGAAAACGTGATGTTCCCGCTGCTGGCGAGCAAGCGCGCCGGACGCCGCGAAGCCGAGGCGCGCGCCCTGCACTGGCTGCACAAGGTCGGGCTCGACCGCTTCGCCGACGCCTTCCCGCATACGCTGTCGGGCGGCATGAAGCAGCGCGTGGCGATTGCCCGCGCGCTCGCGATGCAGCCGGAAGTGCTGCTGATGGACGAACCTTTCGCCGCGCTCGATGCGCTGACGCGCCGCAAGATGCAGGAGGAACTGCAGGCGCTGTGGGAGGAGGAGCGCTTCACCCTGCTGTTCGTGACGCACTCGATCGAGGAAGCCCTGGTCGTGGGCAACCGCATCCTGCTGCTGTCGCCGCATCCGGGCCGGGTGCGCGCCGAGATCAACAGCCATCAGTTCGGCCTGCACAGCCTGGGCGGCAGCGAATTCCAGTCGACCGCCAAGCGCATCCACGGCCTGCTGTTCGATGAGCCGGCGCAGGCCGGTGGCGTCGATGCCGCCGATGCCGGCCATCTTCCGCGCCCGCCGCGTGTTCAGGAGGCCTGATTCATGAATGTCACGAATGCACTCGTCCCTCCGGTACGCCCGGAGTATGAACGCGCGCCCGAACCCCTGGGCGACATCGCCGCCGAGCGCGTGCTGCCGCTGAGCGGCCGGCTCTGGCAGTTCGGCGCGCTGCGCAAGGCATTGATTCTCGCCGTGCTTGCCGTGATCTGGGAAATCTTTGCGCGCTGGCAAAACAATGACCTGCTGCTGCCGACCTTCACCGCCACGGCGCGCGCCCTGGTCGAGGGCATCGCCGGCGGAGAGCTGGTCGGCAACATCGCCGTCTCTCTCGGCGTGCTGCTGCAGGGTTACGCCCTCGGCGTGGTTGCCGCCTTTGCCCTGACGGCACTGGCGGTGTCGACCCGCATCGGACGCGACCTGCTGGAAACGCTGACCTCGATGTTCAATCCCCTGCCGGCGATCGCGCTGCTGCCGCTGGCGCTGCTGTGGTTCGGCCTGGGGCGCGGCAGCCTGATCTTCGTGCTGCTGCATTCGGTGCTGTGGCCGCTGGCGCTCAATACCTATGCGGGTTTCCAGAGCGTGCCGGAAACCCTGCGCATGGCGGGCCGCAACTACGGGCTGCGCGGATTGCGGCTGGTGGTGCAGATCCTGGTGCCGGCGGCGCTGCCGTCCATCGTTTCCGGCCTGAAGATCGCCTGGGCGTTCGCCTGGCGCACGCTGATCGCCGCCGAACTGGTATTCGGCGCGACATCGGGCAAGGGCGGCCTGGGCTGGTACATTTTCCAGAACCGCAACGAGCTCTATACTGACAAGGTGTTCGCCGGCCTGGCGGCGGTCATCCTGATCGGCTTGCTGGTGGAAAACATCGTGTTCCATTCACTGGAGCGCGTCACGGTGCGGCGCTGGGGCATGCAGCGGTAGCGGCTCGTCATGCACAGCAGCGCCGTTCCGCCGGCATATCATGCAGCAGGCAGTACGCAGCACTTATCAACAATGCGGGAGACGATCATGGACTGGCTCCATCTTGCCACTGCCGTACTTGCGGTTATCGCCGTCATCGCTTCGCTGGCGTTTCCCCTCCGGCGCGACAAGCCTGCCGATGGGGAAAGCAGGCGGCAATAGATCTTGCCGTCGATCACGCTTGCTGCTCCAGTTCGAGATCGCGGGTTTCCCCGCATGCCGATGGCCTGCGGTCGGCGAGCGCCCCGTGCTGCAACCAGATCGGCAGGCGCAGCGCAAGAATCGCTTCAACGACGGAGAGAATTTTCCTGTGCTGTTCCGCGGGGTCTTCAATGGCCTCCAGATCGTGTGTTGTCGGGTGGTCCAGCTTTGCGATCACGTCGGCGATATGCCGTGAAATCGCTTCGGCATCCGCATCCTTTCCCTGCCGCGCCGCAAACGGGTACACCAGCCGCTGGAACAGGCTTGCCACCATGGCGCTGCCCAGCAGCGGCGATGCCAGTACCTGGTACTGGTCGCCTGTTCGGGACCGCCTCGCCAGTTCCATGTTGAGCCGGTGCGCCGGTGCGGGGTCGACCGCTGCTGGCTGAACGAAGTAGGGGGCGGCTGCACCGCTGGTGACCAGCATTGCTGCGACTTTCAGCAGGGTCGAAGCGGGTTGCTGGATGAAAGGCGCAAGCGAGGCCAGTTCCGACAGGCGATGCGGCCGTTTCCTGAGTGCTTCCAGGACCGGAACATACAGCTCGTCGAAACCTTTTAC
>Ga0194137_10000374_pt1 | contig 30521 bp, 24 predicted proteins | sample TARM_MetaG_T3_14_FD_134025 | JGI IMG/M metagenome (GOLD analysis project Ga0194137, IMG submission 134025) | Freshwater microbial communities from Pennsylvania, USA, analyzing microbe dynamics in response to fracking - TARM_MetaG_T3_14 (version 2) | ecosystem: Environmental > Aquatic >... | reverse complement strand
TCATTGGTCATCCGGCTTCGCTCCGCGAGTTCCGCCGGACATATGGGTCCTTGGTGGCCTTTGACGCTGCATTCTGAAACCTCCAGCCCCTTTGTTTTATGTCCGAACCTATGTTGTATCGATCCATTGAAGAGTTGTCCGAAGAGATTCCGGCGTTTCGGGACACGTTGTTTTCGCCGAAGCGGGGCGGATTGTCGGGGGTGTGCGGGTTCGACGGATTTGTGGACACGTTTATTCGGATGCGGCAACCGGCGTCCATGGCGGAGTTCGGTCCGAAAGTGACGGAGGCGGCGGGAATCGCGGCCTCGTATTCGGTGGAGCATCAGGGGGATAAATTCGGCGGGAACGGTCCCTTGTTCGCCTGCGCGATGAACAACATCCACGACGGTGACATCGAGGTCACCTATATCGGCGGTCTGGGCCGGGGCGAGGTGGAGCCGATTTTCCGCGAGGGGCTGAACGGGCAGATTTCCAAGATCCATACCCTGGCGCCGCCGGCCCACAGCGATTGTCTGGAATTCACGGACGGCAAAATCATGCTGGGGGACTTCGACGCCTGCAACGAGATTACTCTGGAGCGGCTGCTGGAGGTGGTGGGGGAGGAGGCGCTGGAGGCGGAACTGCGGGACTGTGATTTCATCAGCGCGGTAAACTGGGGCAAGTTGCCGCACGTGGGCGGGATCTGGTCTGATCTGGCCGCGCGGTTGGAGAAGCTGGGGCGCACGCCGAAAGAGGTGTTCTTTTTTATGGATTTGGCCGAGTTCGAGCATCGACCGGCCGGAGATTTGGACGGTTTGCTGGAGCGGCTGGGTGCGATTACCCGGCAGTGTACCACCCTGCTGAGTTTCAATCTGAAGGAGGCCTGGCAGATGGGCGACCGGTTTGGAGGGGATTTCCACGGTCGGAAGGACGCCGCGTCGGTGGCGGAGTTGGCGGCGTTGCTGTTCGAGAATCTGGATGTGGACAAAATCATCATCCATCCGAACGACGGCGCGGCCTGCGCGTCGGAGGAGGGAACGGTGTATGTGCCGGGGCCGTATTGCAAGGAACCTCTGATTTCCACGGGCGCGGGGGACAACTTTGGCGCGGGATGCCTGGCGGCGGCCCTGCAGGGATTGAACGACACGGGGATGTTGCTGGCGGGCAACGCGGCCAGCGGGCATTTCGTGCGGTCGGGCCGGTCCGCCCGGTTCAAGGACATGGTGGCGCTGGTGGACGCGTGGTCGGCGGGATCGCTGCCGGAGCGCTTGTAGGGAGGATGGACGTTCGAGTCCGTCTTCCCCGCCTGAACCCGCAGGGGTTTTGGCTTTTCCCGGCCCACGGCAGAGGATATAAGCGCGGCATGACGGAGACCAGTGAACATATGAACGTCCAGGTGGGCGCGGCGGGGATCGACGTGGAGGCCCTGGTGCGCGAGATCCGCGAGGACGTGGCCCGCAAGCGGCGGGAGGGCGTGTACGCGGACGCGCGCATTGGCCGCGCCGAGCGGCACAACCTGATTTATATGGCCGACAGCGAGGAACTGCTCCGGTTTTATCTGAATTGCCTGCGTGACGGGGTTCACGTGGACATCAACGATTACACCATCGAAGACCGGCGCAGCGGCTGGAAAGGCCGGGCGTTGGTGAAAATGAAGACGGTGATCTGGAAGCTGCTGAAATTTTACACGTTTCGCATGTGGCATCAGCAGAATCAGATCAATGGACTGATGGTCACCGCGATTGAAAGCAGCTTCCAGCAGTACGAAAAGAAGATTTCGGCGCTGGAGGCGCGGATCGAGGCGCTGGAAGGGGAACGCGGTTCATGAAGCTGGCGTTTCTGACCCCCCGCTTCGTGCCGGAAGGCGTGGTGGGCGGGGCGGAAACCCTGATCCGGGATCTGGCGGAAACGGCGGCGGGCGCGGGGCACGAGGTGGAGTTGCTCACCACCTGCGCGGTGGACCACTTCACCTGGGCGAACGTGCGGGAGCCGGGGGAGGAGACGGTGGACGGGATGCGGGTGCGATATTTTCCGGTGAACGAGGACCGGAACGTGGAGGCCTTTTTACGGATTCAGTCGGACATCGACAAATCGCGGCCGGTATCGCGGCGGGATCAGGAAACCTGGGCGGCGAACAGCGTGTGCAGTCGGGAGTTGTGCGCCTGGTTGGAGGCGCATGGAGAAGAGTTCGACGCGATACTCGCGGGACCCTATTTGTTCGGCATCACGGTGCAGGCGGCCCGCATCCGGCCGGAGCGGACCTGGCTGATTCCGTGTCTGCACGACGAGCCGTTCGCTCGGTTGGAGGTTATCGCGGATTTGTTCCGGAGCGTGAAAGGGTGTCTGTTCAATTCGGAACCGGAGAAAGCGCTGGCGGAGCGCTTGTACGGGTTGCACCCCTCGTCGGGGCATGTGGTGGGGATGGCTTTGGAGCCTTTCGAGGTCGACGCGGGGGCGTTCGCCAGGCGTCATGGAATTGATCGTCCGTACGTGGTGTACTGCGGGCGGCAGGAAGGCGGGAAAAACACGCCCCTGTTGCTAGAGTACATGAACACCTACATCGAGCGTCGGAGTGGGGCGGTGAAGCTGGTGTTGACGGGCAGCGGAAACGAACCGCCGCCGGACACCCTGCGGCCCCATCTGTTGAATCTCGGGTTCGTCTCCACGGCGGAGAAACACGAGGCGATGGCGGGGGCGGCGGCCTTTATCCACCCGTCCACCAACGAGAGTTTCGGCATTGTGTTGCTGGAGGCCTGGCTGGCCCGCACCCCGGCCTTGGTGCACGCGAGGGGCGAGGTGCTGCGGTGGCAGTGCGAGAGCGCCGGCGCGGGGCTTTGGTTCCGCTATTATCCGGAATTCGAAGCCATGCTGGATCGGTTGGTGGAGGATTCCGAGTTGAATCGCGTTCTGGGCGAAAAGGGCCGAACGTATGTGATGAACACCTACACGCGGGACGCGGTGGCCGACCGGCTGACCCGCGCGTTGGACTCTGTGTGATCTTATGAAAAACGAACCGCCGAAAATCGACTGGAACCGCCTGCGCGCCTTGCGGGATCTTTTTTTACAGCCCGACCCCATTCCCGAACCGTACTGGGAATCGAACCGGCAACTGCAGGATTACGACATCACCCTGGGTGAGCGGATTGGCTGGAAATGGGACGCGGTGATCCGTGAACTCAAACTGCGGGGGTGGAGGCCGCCGTCCAGTTCCCTGACGGATCTGGGATGCGGCACGGCGGTGGCGTCGCGGCGGATGCTGAAGGCCTTCCCGGGTCATTTTAAAAAAGTGAACCTGTGGGACCACTCTCCCAAGGCGATGGCGTACGCGCGACAGAAGATTCGGCACGAGCATCCGTTTGTGAAGGTGGTGTGTCTGTCGGCTCCGCCCGAGGCGCCGTACGACCTGGTGCTGGTCAGCCATGTGCTCACCGAGTTGTCCGACGAGATCGCGGCGGAATGGATGGAGCGGCTGGACAAGGCGCGGGGGGTGATGTGGGTGGAGCCGGGCACCTATGCGATGTCCCGCATGTTGATCGAGGTGCGCGAGGGGTTGCGGGAGGACTTCGCTTTGCTGGCGCCCTGCACGCATCAGGAACAGTGCGGCTTGTTGGCGGAGGGTAACGAGGGGCATTGGTGCCATCACTTCGCTCCGGCTCCGGCGGGGGCGCACCAGGATCCATTCTGGGGGCATTTCCGGAAGGAGATGAACTTGGATATTGGTCCGGTGGCGTACAGTTTTCTGGTATTGGGCCGGGAGGCGCCCAATCAGGAGGCCTATTCACATTTGATCGGGGGTCCGATCAAGCAGCCGAAATTTTTGCGGGTGCTGAGTTGTCAGAAAGAGGACGTGGCGGAGCTGGTGGCCAGTCGCAAGGCGGGCGAGGTGTACAAACTCTTGAAAAACGGGACCACGCCGGCGCTGTACCGTTTTGAGCGGCGCAAAAACCGGATCTCGGGCGGCGAATGGATGGGCGGGGAGTCCGGAGACAAGGCGTAGCCCCGCTCAGGATTCGAACAGGATGCGGTCGCTTTCGGCGCGCATGTCCTCGAAGTAGGCCGGAAAGGCGTCGTGAAACCAGGTTTCCCGCCGGAGTAGCTTGTGAAGCAATGGGGACAACCGCACGGGTCGGCGGAGCCGGCGGCCGATGCGGTCGAGAATGGCGCCGAGTTCGTCCGGATCGGCGTAGGCCATCAGGAGACCGTGGTCCACCACGATCCGGGCGTGCCGGGCGGCGTTGGGGGGCAGTGGAACGGGTGGATCGGTGAGCAGGGCGTGGGCGTGGTCGATGAAGCGATCGAGGTCGGCGGGCATCACCCGGGTCCAGTTCGCATGGAGAAGGAGATCGGAGTACAGGTCCAGCACGATACCGCCGTATCGGCGTTCGGAGGCGGGCAGGAGCGCCTTTGCCGCGTGGGTGAACGAATGCCGGTCACCGACGGCGTCGATACGGCGGTGAGCGCGAATGCCGCGGAGGATGGCGTTGGAATAAGGCAATTCGTCCACCGACCCGCGTACGAAATCACCGAGAAACTGCCCCAGCAGGTGTTCGGGACGGTTCCCGCCGAGCGCGAGGTGTCCGAGGGTGTTCATGCCGGAATGTCCCGCACATCGCCGGTGTGGGTGAAGAGCAACTGACAGCGGATTCGGGCGGGATCGGAGTTTAGCATGTCGGCGAGCACGCGACGGTAGAGCCGCATCTGGGGGGCGTAATGGGCGACCGTGGCGTCGTCGCACCGGAGGTTGGTTTTGTAGTCCTGGATCCAGGCGCCGTCCTCGAACAGCACCACCCGGTCGAAAATTCCGGTGACCCATCCCTCGTTCAACACCGTTTCGAACTTTTGTTCGCGCCAGAGTGCGGTGACGGCGGAGGGACGGGCGAGTTCGCGAAAGTCGAAGGCGCGGCGGACGTGGTCCGCGGCCCGGCTGTCGGCGGGTTCTCCGTGTCGGGCGAGAAAAGCGTCGGGATCCGTGGCGTCGGTCCATTCCAGTTCTTTGAGCAGGTCGTGCACCCGGGTGCCGAGCGCGCGTCCGTCCGATGGAATATAGGCGAAGGCCTGTTCAAGTTTTCGGGGCTGGGCGTCGGCCTGGGAAGGTTCGAGGCGGGACACGGTGCGGGCGCCGGTGGGGATGGCGAAAGGAAGCGGGACGGGTGCGGGCGTCGTGTCCGCCGGGCCCGCGTCGCGATACCACTCCGGGTCGCCGAAGGCGGCGAGCGCCCGGGCTCCTTGGATTTCGCGTTCGGGCGGGTCTCCCGCGCCTTCCGCGCGATGGGCCATCCAGTTGTGGAGTTGGCTCAGGGATCCCCGGCTTTTGGCGGGCGGGGCGTTCAGCACGACGTGCAGCGATTGACGGGCGCGGGTGAGGGCCACGTAGAGGGTGCAGAGGGTTTCGTACGCGCCGTCGGCCTCGACCCGCTCCAGTATCTCCCGGTACTCGGGGATCCGGCGGCAGACGGGTTTTGGAGGCAGGAGGGTGGCCCAGGGGGAGGGGTCGTCCGGGGCGGAGGTGACGAGACCTCCGGTTTCGGATCGAAAGAATCCTCCACCTTTGATCGGCACGATCACGGTGTCGAATCCGAGGCCCTTGCTTTGGTGCACGGTCATGATGCGGATGACGCCGCGGGCCTCATTTTCTTTGATGTGGGCGAGGTCCACATACGAGAGGAATCGATCGGGCGAGGGATCCCCGAGGGCGTCAAACTCCAGCGCCAGATCCACGAGGCGGCGAAGGCGCGCGCGGGAAAAGTCGGCGTCGGGATCGAGGGGAAGTTCGGCGGCGAGTTCCCGCACGGCGGCCGTGACCCCGTCGGTGCGCATGGTGTCCAGGAGGGACAGGGGGTCGATGTCGAGTCCGGCGAGGCGGGTGAGTTGACGGCAGAAGGCGTCGCCGGGATGCGCCGCGAGGGTCAACGCGGCCAGGACGGCCTCCACGGCGGTATCGTCCCGCAGTTCGGCGGTTCCCTCCAGAGACACTTTGAATCCAGCGCCGCGAAGGAGGTCGGCGAGGTCGGCGCCCTCGGTGTTGCTGCGCACGAGAATCGCGGTTTCGGCTTCGGAGGGGAGGGTGCGCAACAGGTTGAGGACGACCTCGGCCTGGACGGGACCGTCGGGTTCGCATTGGAGGACCTCGGCGAAGCCGGGGAGGTTTTCTTTGGCTGGATGGTGCGGAGAAAAGGCGTCGTTCCATTGGTCCACGGCGTCGTCCGGCACCTCGTCGGAACGGGGCAGGTCGCCGAGCAGATGGTTCACCAGGTCGAGCACGGGCCGGGCGGAGCGGAAGGAGCGGTCGAGCTTTTGTTTTTTGATGGAGGGCCAGCGTTCCAGAATGCGGCCGAAGAGTTCCGAGTCGCCGCCGCGCCAGGCGTAAATGGCCTGTTTGACGTCGCCCACATAGAAAAAGCTGCGGCGTTGTTCCGGATCCTGCAGGACCTCTTCGAGGAAGGGACGGAGCACGTTCCACTGGAGTCGGTTGGTGTCTTGGAACTCGTCCAGCAGCCAATGGTGGATTTCGCCGTCGAGGCGGAAGGCGAGTTCGGCGGGGCCGAGGCGTTCGAAGTCCGCCATGAGGTTGCAGGCGTCGTCGAAGGACAGGCGTCCGCCGGGGAGGACGCGTTCGCGGTAGCGGGCCTCGTAGGCGTAGAGGAATCCGTACAGGGCGCGGGTGCGTCGGAGATCCCGCTCCAGGGCGACGGCGGCGACGTGGTCGATGAGGGCGTGGAGATCCTCCGCCGCGTCCGGGCCGAGGTCGATCTCTTTTCCGCTAAAGGTGAAGCTGGAGTCGCGGTTTTCCAGAAAAGCCTCGAAACTTTTTCCCGACGGCGCGTCGCGGCTCCAGAGGGAACTCTCGGTGAAGGCGGCGGCTTGCTCGACGAGTTTGGTGAGGGAGTTGAGGGCGGTTTTGTGGGCGACGCGCTCGGGCAGGAGTTCGCGCAGTCGGTCAGCGCGGGCACGGCGGTCGTCCTCGTCGAGGATTTCGGGGGGATCGGCCACGGGAGGACCCTGCCAGGCCTCGGCGTCGGGCAGGGCGAGAAAGGCGGCGCGGTGGTCGGAGAGAAAGCGTTGCAGGAGTCGCAGGAAATTCTTTTCGGCCTGTCCGAAGGTGGCCTCTTCAAAGAGGTGGAGGAAGGTATCGGATTGTTGCGGGTCGAGGCGTCCGGGGAGAAACAGGCTGTTGAGCACCCGGGCCTGGAGGCGGAGGTATTCGGCGGACTGGTTGTCCATGACCGAAAAATCGGGGGGGAGGCCGATTTCCACCGAGGCGGCGGAGAGCATTTGGGAGATGCGGGAGTCGAGGGTGCCGATGCGGAGGCGGTGGAGACGGGCGAACACGGTGCGCAGGTCGTGCAGAAAGGCCTCCCGGGAGTGGGGGGCGCCGATATGTTTCGCGGCCTCGCGCGCGCCCTCCTCGGATTCGGCGGCCAGGCGAAGGTATTTGACGATGTTGTCGAAGATTTCGCCCGCGGCTTTGCGGGAGAAGGTGTAGGCGCCGATTTCGTCGGCGGGAACGTCCATGGCGAGCAGGCGCAGGACCCGGTGGGCGAGCTGCCAGGTTTTTCCGCTGCCAGCGCTGGCGGAGATGCAGAGGTACGGCCGGAAGTCGCTCAAGCCGGGTCCGTGGTGTCGGTCAATCCGCCAATCAGTTCCCGGGCTTTGGCCTCCTGGTCCTCGGGGACGCTGAGAAAGACGTATTGGGACACCCCGCCCTCGCCGAAGATGGATTCATCGCTGTGGATGATGAAGGGGATGGCGGCCTCGTCCAGCACGTGGGCGGTGGTTTCGGCTTCCAGCTTGTTGTTGAAATCGGCGATGCGTACAAAATCCATGGCGATGCTCCTTTTTCTCTGATTCGATTGTACGCCCGTCCGGGAAGGGTGGAAAGGTGAAAAGAGTGTCGAAGCCGGACACGGGTGAATGCCCAGAAGGGTCCCCATGTCCTCCAATCCCGCGCGCACCTTCCGGGGCGGGTCTTTTATGGATCTCTTCCTCCAGACGATCTTGATCTCCGGGCAAGCCCGCAGATCGCCTCCCGAACTTGACGAACCAGGCTACACGCGGGAGCGCCAGCCCTCGGCGGCGAGGCGGTCGACTTTTTTCTGCACGCCTTCGTTCAGGTCGGCCTTGTAGGCTTTGATTTTGTCCCGCAGGGCGGGATCGGCCACGGAGAGGATCTGGGCGGCGAGGATGCCGGCGTTTTTGGCGCCGTCCACCGCCACGGTGGCGACGGGCACGCCGGCGGGCATTTGCAGAATGGAGAGGAGGGAGTCCCAGCCGTCGATGGAGTTGCGGGATTTCACCGGCACGCCGATCACGGGGAGGGGGCTGATGGCCGCGACCATGCCGGGGAGGTGCGCGGCGCCGCCCGCGCCGGCGATGATCACTTTGAGGCCCCGCTCCTCGGCGGAGGCGGCGTACTCGTACAGCCGTTCGGGAGTGCGGTGGGCGGAGACGACGGTGACCTCGATGGCCACGTCGAGGGATTCAAGAAACTCGGCGGCTTCGCCCATGACCCGGAGGTCGGAGTCGGAGCCCATGATAATGGCGACATCGGGGGTGCTCATGGGGAGCTTCTGCCATAAACGGGCATGAAAAAACAGGGGAAAGTGGAGGGTTTCAGGGAGCTGTCTTCAGGAGAAAGCGTTTTTCTGACAGGTTTTTTTAAAAACCACGGATCTGCACGGATGGTCACGGATACGTTTTATATGTGTTGCGGAGATCATGAATCCGTACACATCTGCTCCATTCGTGGTTGAAACCGAGAAAGTCCTGGACTCAGACCGTGGCGGTGAGGATGCCCTGGAGGTGGCGGGCGCGGCGGACGGCCTCGTCGAGGTCGTCGTGGCAGACGGTGAGGTGGCCCATTTTACGGAAGGGGCGGGTTTCGTGTTTGCCGTAGAGGTGGAGGAAGGCGCCGGAGGTGCGGAGGACCTCTTCGGTTCCCTCGTAGCGGACGGGTCCGGAGGCGCCTTCGGCGCCGAGCACGTTGACCATGACGCCGGGTTGGCGGAGGGAGGTGTCGCCGAGGGGGAGGTCGAGAATGGCGCGCAGGTGCTGCTGATACTGGGAGGTGACGCAGGCCTCGATGGTGTGGTGTCCGCTGTTGTGGGGGCGGGGCGCGACTTCGTTGACCAGAATGCGTCCGGAGCGATCCAGAAACATTTCCACGGCGAGGAGGCCGCAGAGGTCGAAGGCCTCGATGACCCGGGCGGCGAGGGCGCGGGCCTCTTCCGCCTTGTCGGCGGGAATGCGGGCGGGCGCGGCGAGGAATTCGACGAGGTTGGCCTCGGGATGGAAGCTCATTTCGACCGGATCGTAGGTGACCACCTCGCCGGAGGGGTTGCGGGCGGCGATGACCGCGATTTCGGTGTCCACATCGACGGCGTCCTCCACGAGGCATGTGCCGGGCAGGAGGTCGTCGAGGTCTTCGGGCGTTCTCAGAATCTTCACGCCGCGGCCGTCATAGCCCTCGGTGCGGGTTTTCTGCACAGCGGGGAGGGGGATGTTGGCGGCGCGGACGTCTTCCGGCCCGTCGTAGAGCTGGAAAGGGGAGGTGGGAATGTCGTGGTCGAGGAAGAAGGTCTTTTGGAGTCCCTTGTCTTGAATGACGCGCAGGGCGCCGGGGCGGGGGTGCACGGTTTTGCCTTCCGCCTCCAATTGTTCGAGGGCTTCGACGCTGACCTGTTCGATTTCGATGGTGAGCAGGTCGCAGCCGCGGGCGAAGTCGAGCACGGTTTGGGTATTGCGGAAATCGCCCTCGGTGAAACGGGCGCACAGATGGGAGGCGGGCGCGCCGGGGGTGGGGTCGAGCATGTGAAGGTTCAGGTCCCAGGGGGAGGCGGCTTGTGCGAGCATTTTGCCCAATTGGCCGGCTCCGAGAATGCCGAGGGTACGTGGGGTGCCGAAAAAGGAGTCCATGGCCGTCTTTGTGGGGAAAACCTTTGACGGATTCGAGCCTTTTTTCACGCGGAGTGGGCGCTGGCGGGTTCGGAGGCGGGCGCGTCGACCCACTCCAGATGGTAAACGTCGTGGGAAACCTCGGCGATTCGGAAGGCGTCCCGTTCGTGGCGGAGAATGTCGAATCCACAGCTTTGGTACAACCGGAGGGCGGTGTGGTTGCCGGTTTCCACACACATGCGGCAGGTTTCGAGGTTCCAGAGGTTGCGGACCCGTTTTCGGGCGGAGAATAACAGGGCGCGTCCGTAGCCGCGGCCCCGCCATTCGGGATCGATGTACATGCTGTAGATCAACCCGAACGGACGACCGCCCTCGAGGCGGGTGCGGATGCCGGCCATGCCGACAAGGTCGCGGTCGCGCCAGAGTCCGAGGTGGGCGGAGCGGCGATGGAGGCGATCGTAGACCAATTGCCGGCGGTAATGACCGACGGATTTGGCGAATTCGACGGCGGGCGGGGTTCCGAAATTCCACGGGCATTCGCGGATGGCGCGTTGCCGGAGCGCCATCATCGCGGGGGCGTCGCGCGGGAGGAGGGCGCGCAGGACGGGTTGGAGCGAGGCGGGGGGATTCCCTTCCCCGGGCGTCGAAAATTCTGCCGTCATTTTGGAATGAAAACGCTCAGGTGGATACAAAAGTGTATTGTTTTAACCGCCGGATGGCGGGAGTCGTTAAATTTTTACTTGTTCTTGTGGAAATACGCGTGTACAAAATCAAGCCCCCCTCCTGTCCGAGCCGTCTCCGCCGAGGACCGCTTTGTGCTCCGTCTTCAGTGTGCACGGACGGGCTTCGGGAATGCAACCTTTTTTTGACAACCCAAGACAGGGAAAATTTATGTCCAGCAACGACCAGTTTCGACCCGCGAACTACCCACCCTCGCAGGGGCTTTACGATCCGGCCCAGGAGCGTGACGCCTGTGGCGTGGGGTTCATTTGCAACATGAATGGAAAAGGGTCGCACAAAATCATTCACCAGGCGATGGAAATTCTGGTGCGACTGACCCACCGCGGGGCGGAGAGCGCCGACAACCGCACCGGCGACGGGGCGGGGATTCTCATTCAGATTCCGGACCGGTTTTTCCGTCGGGTGACGAAGGAGCTGGGCTTCGAATTGCCGAAGGCCGGGGACTACGGCACGGGTCTGGTGTTCCTGCCGAAAGACGAGCGGGAGCGGAAGCTGATCAAGGCGCAGATGGAGCGCGAGATCGAGGAAAGCGGCCAGGTGTTGCTGGGTTGGCGGGACGTGCCGGTCAACCGCGATGTGCTGGGGCATTTGGCGGCGGAGTCCGAGCCGTACATCGAGCAGGTGTTCATCGGCCGCGGCGAAAACGTGGAGGATCAGCGTGCGCTGGAGCGTGAATTCTACATCATCCGCAAAGGGGTGGAGAAGTACGTCACCGAGAGCGACGAGATTCAGGACAAGCGCACGTTCTATGTGCCGAGCCTGTCCACTCGCACGATCATTTACAAGGGGCTGTTGAAGCCCGAGGATTTCGAGCCGTATTACACCGACCTGTTGGAAAAGGATGTGGAGACCTGTCTGGCGCTGGTGCACCAGCGGTACTCCACCAACACCTTCCCGGCCTGGCGGCTGGCCCAGCCGTTCCGGCTGCTTTGCCACAACGGGGAAATCAACACGGTGCGCGGCAACGCCAACTGGATGAACGCGCGCCAGGCGCAGTTCCAGAACGAGGCGTTCGGGGACCGCATGTCGAAGCTGTATCCGGTCTGCATCCCGGGGAACAGTGACTCCGCCACGTTGGACAACACGCTGGAGCTGCTTTATCACACGGGTCGTGATCTTCCGAAAGCCATGATGATGATGGTGCCGGAGGCCTGGCAGAACCACATGACCATGTCGGAGGAGAAGAAGGCGTTTTACGAATACAACTCCTGTCTGATGGAGCCATGGGACGGTCCGGCGCTGATGCCGTTCACCGACGGTACGTTCGTGGGCGCCATTCTCGACCGGAACGGGCTGCGTCCGGCGCGGTATCTGGTGACGACGGACGACCAGGTGGTCATGGCATCGGAAACCGGCGTGGTGGACATCGATCCGGCGAAAATCGTCAAGAAGGGTCGTCTGGAACCCGGCCGCATGTTCCTCATCAACCTGGAAGAGGGTCGGATTGTGGAGGACGCGGAGATCAAGCGCGACGTCACCACCCGCCAGCCCTACGGCGAGTGGTTGAGCGAGAAGATGGTCACGATCCACGATCTGCCCTCGGCCGAGGCGGACGAACCGTTTTCCGGCGACGCGCTGATCAACCAGCAGCAGTTGTTCGGGTACAGTCTGGAGGACATGCGCATCGTGATGCGTCCCATGCTGGAGAAGGGCGTGGAGGCCCTGGGGTCCATGGGCGTGGATATTCCGTTGGCCGTGCTCAGCGATCGTCCGCAGCCGCTGTACAACTATTTCCGCCAGTTGTTCGCCCAGGTGACCAATCCGCCGTTGGACGGGATTCGCGAGGAAATCGTGACCTCGCTGACGACCAACATCGGCATGGAAAGGGATCTGTTCAAGGAAACGCCGGACCACGCCAGCATGTTGAAGCTGGAGCAGCCGGTGCTGACGGACCGCAAGCTGGCCCGCATTCTCGCCTCGGACCATCCGGCGGTGAAGGCGACCCGCCTGTCCATGTTGTATCGGGGTGATTCGGGCGAGGATTTGGAGGCGGCGTTGGAACGGATTTGCTCCGAGGCCTCCAAGGCCGTGGCCGAGGGATACACGGTGATCGTGCTCTCCGACCGCGGCGCGGGGGAAGAGGAGCTGCCGGTGCCGGCGTTGCTGGCCACCAGTGCCGTGCATCACCACCTGATCCGCGAAGGCAGTCGCACGCGGGCGGGCATCGTGGTGGAAACCGCCGAGGTGCGCGAAGTGCAGCATTTCACCTGTCTGTTCGGTTATGGCGCGGGCGCGGTGAATCCTTACCTGGCGTTGGCCACGGTGCGCGACATCGCGTTGAAGGACGAGATGGATGTGGAGAAGGCTCTCCAGAATTACATCAAGGCCGTGAACAAGGGTATCCTCAAGGTGATGTCCAAAATCGGCATCTCCACCCTCCACTCCTATCGGGGCGCGCAGATTTACGAATGCATCGGTCTGCAGCAGTCCGTGGTGGACAAATATTTCACGGGCACGCCGACTCGGATCGAAGGGGCGGACATGGACGCGCTGGCGCGCGACGTGCGCGAGCGGCATCGCCGCGCCTACCCGGGCAAGGACATTCCAGAGAATCTGGAACTCGACGTGGGCGGCATCTACCAGTGGCGTCGCCGCGGCGAGCGGCACCTCATTTCACCGATGCTGGTCGCCACTCTCCAGAAATCCACCAAGATTCAGGACGAGAAGGGCTACCGCGAGTATGCCAAGATGGTGAACGAGCAGAGCCGCAATCTCTGCACGCTGCGCGGACTGATGGAGTTCGACACCTCCAAGCGGGAGCCTGTTCCGTTGGACGAGGTGGAACCGTGGACGGAGATCGTCAAGCGATTCAAAACCGGGGCCATGTCGTATGGTTCGATCAGCCGCGAGGCGCACGAGACGCTGGCCGTGGCCATGAACCGGATCGGCGGCAAGTCGAATTCCGGCGAAGGCGGCGAAGAGGCGCACCGGTACGAACTGGACAAGAACGGCGACAGCCGCAGTTCGGCGATCAAGCAGGTCGCGTCCGGCCGTTTCGGGGTGACGAGTTACTATCTGACCCAGAGCAAGGAAATCCAGATCAAGATGGCGCAGGGCGCGAAGCCCGGCGAGGGCGGACAGTTGCCCGGTCTGAAAGTGAACCCGACCATCGCCAAGGCGCGGTTCAGTACGCCCTACGTGGGCCTCGTTTCCCCGCCCCCCCACCACGATATTTACTCCATCGAGGATTTGGCCCAGTTGATCCACGACCTGAAAAACGCCAACAAATTCGCCCGCGTCAATGTGAAGCTGGTGTCGGAAGTCGGCGTGGGCGTGGTGGCCGCGGGCGTGGCCAAGGGCAAAGCCGACGTGGTGTTGATCAGTGGCTACGACGGCGGCACGGGCGCCTCCCCGGAAACCTCGTTGAAGCACGCGGGTCTGCCGTGGGAACTCGGCCTGTCCGAGGCGCATCAGACGCTGGTGTTGAACAATCTGCGCAGTCGAATCGTGGTGGAATGCGACGGCAAACTGATGACCGGCCGCGACGTGGCCATCGCCTGTCTGCTGGGCGCCGAGGAATTCGGGTTCAGCACGGCGCCGTTGATCGTCATGGGCTGTATCATGATGCGTGTCTGCCATCTGAACACCTGCCCGGTGGGCATCGCGACCCAGAACCCGGAACTCCGCAAGAAGTTCAAGGGCACGCCGGACGACGTGATCACTTTCTTCCATCTGGTGGCCGAGGAACTGCGTGAAATCATGGCCTCGCTCGGGTTCCGCACCCTGGACGAGATGGTTGGACACAGTGAAGTGTTGAAGATGAACAAGGCCGTGGACCACTACAAGGCCAAGGGGCTGGACTTCAGCAAGATCCTGTACCGCCCCGAGGTGCAGGAGGGCGCGCCCCTGCATTGCACCATTCCGCAGGACCACCACCTCGACCGCGCGCTGGACAACGAATTGATTCGCAAATGCGATCACGCCATTGAACACGCCGAACCGGTGCATTTCCGGCAGAAGATCGTGAACGTGAACCGAACGGTGGGCACGATGTTGAGCGCCGAAATCAGTCGGAAGTACGGCGAGGCCGGACTCCCGGCCGGGACCATCCAGGTCGATTTCGACGGTCACGCGGGCCAGAGCTTCGGCGCGTTTCTGGTGCATGGTATCACCTTCCATTTGTTCGGCGACGCCAATGATTACTTCGGCAAGGGCCTCAGCGGCGGCCGCCTCGTGGTGCAGCCGCAGCCCCAGTGCTCCTTCAAGCCGGAACGGAACGTGATTATCGGCAACGTGGCCCTGTTCGGGGCCACCCGAGGCGACGCCTACATCCGCGGGATGGCGGGCGAACGCTTCGCCGTCCGCAACTCCGGCGCCCGCGCCGTGGTGGAAGGCGTTGGCGATCACGGCTGCGAATATATGACCGGTGGCCGGGTCGTGGTGCTTGGACACACCGGGCGCAACTTCGCCGCGGGCATGAGCGGCGGGGAAGCCTACATCCTGGACGAGACCGGCGATTTCAAGGAACACCGTTGCAACCGCGAACTGGTGGACCTGGAAGAGGTGGTGGATCCGAAGGATGTGGAGGAATTGCGCGGTATGATCGAAACGCACCACCGGACGACCGGATCCACCGTGGCCCGCAAGGTGTTGAACGACTGGGAGGAATTCCTGCCCAAGTTCATCAAGATCATGCCCCGGGACTACCGCCTGGCGCTGGAACGCCTCGCCCGCGAGCGGGAGGAAGAGCAGCAGCAGGCCCAGGAAACCGCCGAAGCCTTGAACAGTAAACAGGACTGAACCCTTTTACGGGACCGAACATTATGGGAAAAATCACCGGATTCATGGAGTTCCCCCGGGAACTCCCGAAAAAACGAAAAGTTGAAGAGCGGGTTCGCGACTTCAAGGAACTCTATCTGCCCCAGCCGGAGGAAAAGAAGCGGGAACAGGCCGCGCGCTGCATGAACTGCGGCATTCCGTTCTGCCACACGGGGTGTCCGCTGGGCAATTTGATCCCGGACTGGAACGACCTTGTGTACAAGGGGGACTGGAAGAAAGCGCTGGAGGAACTCCACGCCACCAACAACTTCCCCGAGTTTACCGGACGGCTGTGCCCCGCGCCCTGCGAAGAGGCCTGCGTGCTGGGGATCAACGAGCCGGCGGTCACGATCGAAGAAATCGAGAAGTCGATCATCGAGCGTGGTTTTTCGGAAAAGTGGGTGGTGCCCGAGCCGCCGGAGGAACGCACCGGGAAAAAGGTGGCGGTGATTGGCTCCGGCCCCGCCGGTCTGGCCTGCGCCCAGCAGTTGAACCGGGCCGGACACACGGTGACCGTGCTCGAACGCTCGGATCGCATCGGCGGCCTGTTGCGCTACGGCATTCCCCATTTCAAAATGGAGAAATGGGTGATCGATCGCCGGTTGGAGGTGATGGAAGCCGAGGGCGTCCGGTTTGAAACTTCCGTGCATGTCGGAAAAGACGTGACCAAAGACGATCTGGAAAAAGAATACGACGCCGTTGTGTTCTGTGGCGGCTCCACCCGCTCGCGGGATCTTCCGATCGAAGGTCGGGACCTCGACGGGGTTGAATTCGCCATGAACTTCCTGCCGCAGTCGAACATGCGGGTGGAGGGAGACGACGTGCTGGCCAAGGGGATCTGGGAAAAGGAAATTCTGGCCACCGACAAGAACGTGATCGTGATCGGCGGCGGGGATACCGGCTCCGACTGCATCGGCACGTCGATTCGCCAGGGCGCGAAAAGCGTGGAGAATTTCGAACTGATGCCCATGCCGCCCGTCGGCAGGCCGGAACATCAGCCGTGGCCTTTCTGGCCGATGAAGTTCCGCACCAGTACCTCGCACGAGGAAGGCTGCGAACGGCACTACAGCATTCTGACCAAGCGTTTCATCGGCGACGAGGACGGGAAGCTCACCGGATTGGAAACCATCCAGATCGAGATGGAAGTTCCCCCCGGCGGCGGGCGTCCGGAAATCAAGGAACTTGAAGGCACGGAGAAGGTGTGGCCGTGTGAGTTGGCGATTCTGGCCCTGGGGTTTGTGGGACCGGAAACCGACAGCGTGGTGGCGCAGTACGGCTGCGAACTCGATGCGCGCGGGAATGTGAAGGTCGACGACGACTGGATGAGCAGCGTCCCCGGCTTCTTCGCAGCGGGCGACTGTCAGCGCGGTCAGTCCCTCATCGTGTGGGCCATCTCCGACGGTCGCGAATGCGCGGTGTCGGTGGACGAATACCTGATGAAGGCTCCGAGTGAACTGCCCCGCAAAATGGGCAGTGACCTTCCACGGGTGTAAGCCCGCTTTCCGACCTTCGGAACGCCTTCAGATCCCCGTTTCCGAACCTCGGAAGCGGGGTTTTTGTGCGTGTGGAGGATGTGGATTGCCTTGAATAGGACATCCACGTACGGAAGTTTCAGGCCGGGAGCCGAAAAACGTGTTCGGGCCAGTGGGATTTCAATGCGCGGTCAAACGTGGCGACCTTCAGGTCGTTCTGGTTGGCGAGCCAGGTTTCAGTGTAGATGGCCCATCCTTCGGCTTTTCGTCATCCAGCCAGCTTCGGGCGCGAGAACGATGCGCATGTTCACCGTACATGGCGGCGAAAAACACGTCGGTGTCGGTCAGGTAGCGCACTTAGATGTCGTCCAACGCATTTCGTACATCCTCGGAGGTCACGCGTTTCTTTTTATCCGGGTTTGACACCACTGCGCGACCCTTCTTCATCTGGATTTTACAGGTGGCTTGGGCTTCTCCAGCATACACCTGGCGAATCGCATCCGCGACTAACTTGCTGTAAGAGGCGGCGCGTCGTCCACCGCGTCGAGCGGACTCCAAGCGAAGTGTCAGGGCCACGTCATCGGGCAGGTCCAACGTTGTTTTCATGGTGTTATGGTATAACGGTTTTATGGTTTAGTTAATATGGGTTGAACCGCGGAGGTGTGGAGAGGTGCATGACCATAATCGTCCTCATGTCCGAAACCTCGCGTGCACCCCTATCGGGGCGCGCCATTTTCTTATGAAAGTCTCTCGGGGGCATGGCCCCCGAGCTTCACGCGTCGGCTCCTCCGGAGCCTGATTCACGGCGATCTCATTTGAATGGGACCTTTGTGAACACGTTTTCCAACGCATCCCACCTGAGGCGTGGACGCCGGATTCAGGACTGTAGAACGATTTTGGTCATGCACCCGGTGTTGGAGGGACAGACTTGTACGGAGGGTTATCCTGTGTTCTTCATGTATGCGGTTATGCGGAATTTTCTCATATCGCATTCTACGGTTTCCCCCGCCGAAGCGAGATTCGGCACCCCGTGGCTGCGGCAAGCCGCGGCACTCCAGGGCCGCTACACGGCGAAGCCGCATTGGTGCGCGGCATGGGCTTGGGCTCCGGCGGGACGCCGGGCGCGACATTTTTTGGAACCGATTTTTAGGGCTGTCAGGAAGTGTGGGTCCGATTCCAGGCCACGCAGTCGGCGTAGGGGACGTCTCCGCCGAAAATATCGAGGGCGGAGCCGATGGTGAGGTCGACCCGGCCCTGGCTGAGGCGGTTGACGGTTTCCAAGTCGGCCAAAGAGGAGGCGCCCCCGGCGTAGGTGACGGGGAGGGGGGCATGGTCGCCGAGGTAGCGGATCAGATCGTGATCCATGCCGCTGCGCAGACCTTCAACGTCGGCGGCGTGCACGAGAAATTCGGAACAGTGGGGGGCCAATCGGTGAAGGGTGGTTTGGTCGACCACCAGGTCGGTGGGGGTTTGCCAGCGGTTCATGGCGACGCGCCACTCTCCGCGGGCTCCACGGCAACTGAGGTCGACGACGATGCGTTCGGGGCCCACGGTTTCGGCGAGGTGTTCGAGCCGGGATTCGAGGAAGCGGGCGTTTTCGTCGAACAGCCAGGAGGTGAGAATGACTTTTCGGGCGCCGCGGGCGATCCAGTCGGCGGCGTTGTCGATGGAAATGCCGCCGCCGAGTTGCAGGCCATCCGGCCAGGCGTCGAGCGCCTGTTGGGCGGCCTCCCGGTTTCCGGGACCGAGTTGGATAACGTGCGCGCCGTTTAGGCCGTCGCGTCGATAGCGGTTCGCATACCAGGCGGGGTTCCGGTTGCTGATAAAGTTGGTTGTCGGTTCCGCGTCGTCGCGGAGGGACCCGCCGACGATCTGCTTGACCTGTCCCGCGTGGAGATCGATGCAGGGTCGGAACTTGGTCATGTGCGGACTCCCGGAATCACTTTTTCCGTGCCGCGGCCTTTTTTTCTTCGATGGCGGCGTGAATTTTGGCGATCAGCTCGTCCTGCATTTCCTTGTTGTCGCGCAGAACCTCCCGGGCGGCGTCCCGGCCCTGGCCGAGCTGGGTGCCGTCCATGGAGAGCCAGGAGCCCCGGCGCTGAATCAGATTGTAATCCATGGCGGCGTCGAGGATGGAGCCCTCCCAACTGATGCCTTCGGCGTAGAGGATGTCGAACTCGCCCTCGGTGAAAGGGGGGGCGACCTTGTTTTTGACGACTTTGACCCGGGCGCGGCTGCCGACCGCGGTGCCGCTGTTGTCTTTGATGGTGGAAATGCGGCGCATGTCCATGCGGACGGAGGCGTAGAACTTAAGCGCGCGTCCGCCGGGGGTGGTTTCGGGGCTTCCGAACATGACGCCGACCTTTTCCCGAATCTGGTTGGTGAACAGCACGCAGGTCTTGGAGCGGTTGATGGAGCCGGTGAGTTTACGGAGGGCCTGCGACATGAGGCGGGCCTGCAGGCCGACGTGGCTTTGTCCCATTTCGCCTTCGAGTTCGGCTTTGGGCGCGAGGGCGGCCACGGAGTCGAGCACCACGACGTCGAGTTCCCCGGATTTGACGAGGGCTTCGCAGATGTTGAGCGCCTCTTCGCCGGAGTCGGGCTGGGAGACGAGGAGGTTGTCGAGATCCACCCCGATTTTGGAGGCGTATTCGGGATCGAGGGCGTGCTCGGTGTCGATGAACGCGCAGGTGCCGCCGTCCTTCTGGGCGTTGGCCACGATGTGCAACATCAGGGTGGTTTTGCCGGAGGCCTCGGGCCCATAGATTTCCACGACCCGTCCACGGGGCACGCCACCGACACCGAGGGCGATGTTGAGGGTGAGCGCGCCGGTGGAAATGCTGGGCACCTTCCGGGCCTTCACCTCTTCTTCGCCCAGTTTCATGATGGAGCCTTCCCCGAACTGTTTGGTGATCTGGGAGATCAGGGTGTCGAGGTTGCCGGCGGAGGCTTCGTCTTTTTTCTTTTTGGCGGGCATGAGGGATTCTCCTTGAAAATCGGGTTACTCGAACGGGTATATACGCACGTATAGACTCGATACGCGCGTTTGGCAAGGGTTTTATGCGGCCGCGGGCCGGCAGAGGGGCCGTCCGGCCGCGCTTTCCCGAAGCGTGGGACGGGAAGAGCGCGGCCTGTCTCCGTGGACGGTCCGGAAACGGGTTTCCGGGATCAGCCGCCGGGGTTGAGGCGGTCGATGATGCTGATGAGGGGCAGGAACAACGCGACGACGATGACGCCGACGATCAGGGCCAGGAACACGATCAGCAAGGGTTCGATGATCGAGGTGAGGCCGGCGACGGCGTTGTCGACCTCGTCGTCGTAGCTGTCCGCGATGCGCCGGAGCATCTGGGGGAGTTCGCCGGTTTCCTCTCCGACCTCGACCATGGAGATGACCATGGGGGGGAAGATGTTGGTGGAGGCGAGGGTGGGGGCGATGTTTTCCCCCTCCTTCACGGCGTCGTGGATTTCGTGCACGGCTTTTTCGATCACGGCGTTGCCGGCGGTTTCGCCCACAATAGTCAGCGACTGCAACACCGGCACGCCGGAGTCCATGAGCTCACCCAGGGTGCGGCAGAAGCGGCCGATGGCGGTTTTGGAAAAGAGGTTCCCAAAGAGGGGCATGTGGAGTTTAAGCCAGTCGACCGCGTACCGCCCTTTTTTGGATTTCTTAAAGATTTTGAAGGCGATGACCCACAGGACGATGATGCCGGCGGTGATGCCAACGGCCTTGGGGTTGAACATGTTTTCCGAAACGGCGACCACTTTCTGGGTGAGCCAGGGAAGGGGTTCGCCCTGAAGGATATCGTCGAAGATTTTTTGGAACCGGGGAATGATGAAAATCATCAGGAAGGCCAGAATCAGGAACGCCAGGGTGAGCACCACGATCGGGTAGATCATGGCCCCTTTGACCTTGTTCTTGATCTTCTGCACTTTCTCCATGAACTCGGCCAGGCTGAGCAACACTTTGTCGAGCACGCCGCCGACTTCGCCGGCCTTGACCATGTTCACGTACAGCTTGTCGAAAATCCGGGGGTGTTGCACGAGGGCCTCGGCGAAGTTGCTCCCGCTTTCGATGGACTCGCCCATATCGTTCAGCGCTTTTTTCAGCATGGGATTTTTTTCCTGCCGGGCGAGTACCCGGAGCCCCCGCACCAAAGGCAACCCGGCGTTCACCAGAGTGGCGAGCTGCCGGGTAAAGGACATCAGTTCCTTGGGTTTGACCCGTTGCATGAAGGCGGGCATGGTGATCTCCTTCTGGAGACCCTCGCCTTTGGCCGCGCTTTTCTTTTTTTTGCCTTTTTTCGCGCCGGTGGGAGCGGACGGGCCATCGGCCGGAGTCACAGAGGTCGGGAAAAGCCCCTTGTCCCGCAGGATGGCCTGCGCGTTTGCCTCGTCGGAGGCGTCCATGTTTCCGGAGTATTCCTTTCCTTTCTGATCAACGGCGACAAATTTGTATTTGGGCATAATCGGCCTTTCTGGGCGTTCGCATCGACGGGTGAGGGGAGTTTAGCGTATCCGTTTACCGCCGCGCAAGGGGATTTAGGTGTATTTGACGACCTCTTCGATCGTGGTGAGACCGTCGAGGATGCATCGGATCCCGTCTTCCCGAAGGGTCCGCATCCCCAGTTCCCGAGCCCGGTCGCGGATGACGACCGTGGGGCGGCGATCGGTGATGAGGGTCCGGATGGGATCGTTGATCCGGAGGTATTCATAAATGCCGCGGCGTCCGTGGTAGCCCGTGTCGTGACAGGTTTCACAGCCGGATCCGAAGAAAAAGTCGCGGTCGCCGATTTCCTTCTGGTCCAGCCCCAGCGAACGGATTTGCAGGTCGTCGGGCGTGAAGGAGGTTTTGCAGTCCGGACAAATGGTCCGCACCAGGCGGGTGCCCATGATGGATTGCAACGTGGAGGCGATGAGAAAGGGCTCCAGGCCCATGTCGATCAACCGGGTGACGGCGCCGGCGCTGTCGTTGGTGTGGAGGGTGCTGAACACGAGGTGACCGGTAAGGGAGGCCTGGATGGCGATCTGGGCGGTTTCGAGGTCCCGGATTTCCCCCACGAGGATGACGTCGGGGTCCTGACGCAGATAGGCGCGGAGGATGCTGGCGAAGGTGAGGTTGATGCGATGGTTTGCGTTCACCTGCACGATGCCGTCGATATCGTATTCCACCGGCTCCTCGGCGGTGAGGATCTTGACGCCGACCTCGTTCCGGCGTCCAAGCGCGGCGTAGAGGGTGGTGGTTTTCCCGGAACCGGTGGGGCCGGTCACGAGGATGATGCCGTTGGGCATATTGATGTCGTCGCTGAACTTGTCGTACACGTCGTCGGGCATGCCGAGGCGTTCGAGTTCGAGTCCGACGGCGCTCTGGTCGAGTACCCGGAGCACCACGCTTTCCCCGAACTGGGTGGGAAGGGTGGACACGCGAAAGTCGACGGGGCGCCCGGCGATGTTCAACTGGATGCGGCCGTCCTGCGGCAGGCGGCGTTCGGAAATGTCCAGGCCGGACATCACTTTGATACGGGAGATCACGGGCAGCGCGAGGTGTTTGGGCGGCGGCGCCATTTCATAGAGCGCGCCGTCCACGCGGTAGCGGATTTTGAACTCGTGCTCGAAGGGTTCGAAGTGGATGTCGGACGCGCGGTCCTGCACGGCCTGGTAGAGGACGAGGTTGACGAAACGGATCACGGGGGCGGCGTTGGCCGAGCTGGTGAGATCCTCTTCGGTGAGGTTGGTGGTCCCGGAGCCGATGTCGCCGGCGTCCTCGAGCTCGGTCTCCAGTTCGGAAAGCATGTTGCCGACGGAGTCGTCGTTGTCGTCGGCATAGTATTTGACGAGGTGTTCCTTGATGTCCTTTTCGCTGGAGATCACGAAATCCACGTCCATGCCGAGCACGAACCGCAGTTCGTCGACGATTTCGGGGGTGATGAAGTCGCAGGTGGCGAGTTCGATGGTCACGGCGTCGGCGTTGACCGGCACGAGGTTGTACATGCGGGCGATGGAGCCCGGCACTTTGCGAATCAAGTCGGAGTTGACGTTGTGTCGGCTGAGATCGAGCACCCGCACCCCCATGAGCAGGGCCTGCTGTTCGAGCAGAACATTCTCGGAGAGAAGTTCCATGTCCAGGATGATTTTCCGGACGGACCGCCCGGTGCGGTTGTGCTCGTCCATCACGTCGTCCGCCTGTTCCGGAGTCACGTAGCCGTGCTCCAGCAGGTGGTCGAGCAGCATGTCGGTATGGGTGGTGTCGGACATAAAGCGGTCGGGGGGTTGGCCGGTTATCCCTGTTGTTGGACTTTTTGAGCCAGGGATTCGGGATCGTTGGATTTGAGGATCATGTTTTCGAAGCTGATCACGCCCTGCCGGTAGAGGTTGAGCAGGGAGGCGTCGAGAGTCATCATGCCCCGGCGGGAGCCGGTTTGGATATCGGAGGTGATCCGGTAGGTTTTGTTGTCCCGGATCAGGGCCTGGATGCCGGGGGTGGTAAGCATGATTTCGAAGGCGGCGACCCGGCCCTCGCGGTCGATGCGCGGAAGCAGCACCTGAGAAATCACGGCCTGCAGGGTGGAGGAGAGCTGGGTGCGGATCTGTTCCTGTTGATTGGTGGGAAAGGCGTCCACGATCCGGTCCACCGTGCGCGCGGCGCCGGTGGTGTGGAGGGTGGCGAACACGAGGTGGCCGGTTTCGGCGGCGGTGATCGCGGCCTCCATGGTTTCCAAGTCGCGCATTTCCCCCACGAGGATCACGTCGGGGTCCTGCCGGAGGGAGCTGACGAGGGCGGAGCTGAACGAGCGCACGTCCACCCCGACTTCGCGTTGAATCACCAGGCTTTGTTTATGTTGGTGATAGAATTCGATGGGGTCCTCGACCGTGATGATGTGGCAGTCGCGGTCCTCGTTGATCACGTTGAGCATACTGGCCAGGGTGGTGGATTTGCCCGAGCCGGTGGGGCCGGTCACGAGCACCAGGCCTTTGGGTTTGTAGAGCAACTCCTTGGTCTGGGGAGGGAGGCCGATCTGCTCAAGGTTCATGAGCTTGTTGGGAATTTGCCGGAGCACCATGCCGACGGAGCCTTTCTGTTTGAAAATGCTCACCCGGAAGCGGGCCAGATCCTGGAAGCCAAAGCCGAAATCGGCGCCGCCGCTTTCCATCATCTGCCGAATGTAGTCCTCGCTGGTGACCGCGCGCATGAGGCGGTCGGTGTCCTCCGACCCGAGCGGCTCGGTGTCCAGGGCGTTCAGGTGGCCGTTGATGCGGAGCACGGGGGGGCTTTCGACCTCGAGGTGGAGGTCGGAGGCACCTTCCTCGACCACGAGGGCAAGCAGGTCTTCCATACGAACTTCGGACGCGGGGGTGGTCATGCCTTATCTCCCATGGTGACCCGGAAGACTTCCTCCAGGGTGGTTTTGCCCGCCAGCACTTTGCGGATGCCGTCCTCCCGCAGGGTACGCATGCCCAGCTCGCGGGCCTTGTTGCGGAGCTCCCCGGCGTTGACTTGTTCGTAAATCAGGTGCTGGACCTCCTCGGTGATCACGAACAGTTCAAAGATGCCCATACGGCCGGAATAGCCGGTGTAGGCGCAGTTTTCGCATCCGGCTCCCCGTTGGAGTTCCACGTTTTCCACCTGGCCGGCGAGGTCGCCGAGTTGGTGCAATTCGCGTTCGGAGGGGGTGTACGGTTCGGCGCACTTGGAGCAGATTTTCCGGGTCAGCCGCTGTGCCATGATGCCGCGGAGGGAGGAGGCGACGAGGAAGGGCTTGACCCCGATGTCGATGAGGCGGGTGATGGCGCTGGGGGCGTCGTTGGTGTGTAGGGTGCTGAAGACCAGGTGCCCGGTCAGCGAGGCGTTGACCGCAATTTCGGCGGTTTCGATGTCGCGGATTTCCCCGATCATGATGATGTTCGGGGCCTGGCGGAGAATGGAGCGGAGCGCGGCCCCGAAGGTGAGGCCGATGTCCGACCGGACGTGCACCTGGTTGATGCCGCTGAGCTGGTACTCGACGGGATCCTCCACGGTGATGATCTTGCGGTCGGGTTTGTTGATTTCGTTCAGACAGGAGTACAGCGTGGTGGTTTTGCCCGAGCCGGTGGGGCCGGTGACCAGCACAATGCCGTCGGCGAGCGTGATGAGCGAGCGGAAGGTTTGTTGGTCGTCGGTGAAAAAGCCGAGTTCGGGCAACCCGAGGCGCAGGCTTTCCTTGTCCAGAATCCGCATGACCACCGATTCGCCATGGTTGGAGGGGACGACGGAGACGCGGAGGTCGAGTTCGCGGCCCATGACGTTGATCTGAATACGGCCGTCCTGGCAGACCCGTTTCTCGGCGATCTTCATGTTGGCCATGATTTTGATACGCTGGAGAATGGCGGACTGGAGGCGCTTGGGCGGGCTTTCCACCTCGTGGAGCACGCCGTCGATGCGGTAGCGGACCCGGAGTTTCTTCTCCATGGGTTCCACATGGATGTCGGAGGCGCGGTTGCGGAACGCCTCGATGATGATCAAACTGACGAGTTTGATGATGGGGGCGTCCTCTTCGGTCGCCTCCTCGGTGTCGCCGAACAGTTCGGCGGTTTCGTCGGTGGCGATGCCGGAAATGGTGGCCTCGGTCAGCTCCTGCAGGGCGTTGCCCATGCGTCCGCCGCCTCCGCCCGAATAAAACAGGTTGATGGAGGACTTGATTTCTTTTTCGGAGGCGACCACCGGCACCACGTCGTAAGAGAGGGTGTAGCGGAGGCTGTCCAGGGTGTCCATGTCCTGGGGATCGGAGATGGCCACGGTGAGTTCGTTGCCGCGCTTGTAGACCGGAATGACGCCGTAGCGGCGGGCGATCTCGGAGGGCATGGCGTCGATGACCTCCTGCTCGATGTCCATGTCGCGCAGGGAGATCATCTCCATCCCGTATTGTTCCGCGATGGCCTGGGTGATCTCCTCTCCGGTGATCATGCCGGATTCCTCGAGGACCTCCGTCACGTCCATGCCCCGCTCGTCGGCGAGGTACGCGGCCTTTTCCGCGATGGCTTGATCTATCAACCCCGCCGAGCGGAGTGTCTCCAATGTGTATTCGTCCTTGGGTGTCAAATCGGATCCTTTGGTGAATCAGAAACTAGTCTCGCACTCCCCCTCCATACGCTAGACCATCCTTTCAAGACTAGGCAAGCATTTCTTTCAGAAGTTCCAGCACCATTCGGGGATTGGCCTTCCCGCGGCTCTGTTTCATGACCTGTCCCATGAGGAATTGCAGGGCGGCCTCTTTGCCGCCGCGGTAGTCGGCGACCACGGAGGGATTCTCGTCGATGGCGGCGCGCACATAGCCCTCGATGGCGGAGGTGTCGCTGACCTGCGCCCAGCCTTTGTCCTTCACAACCTGTTCGGGGTCGCCTCCGGATTCGACGAGAATCGCGAACACGTCTTTGGCTTTGTTGTTGTTGAGCACTTTGCTCTCGACCAACAGGATGAGTTTTCCGAGCGCGGCGGGGGAAACCTTGAGGTCGGCGGGGCGGCCGCCGGTTTCGGAGAGGACCCGCATGACTTCGGTCATCACCCAGTTGCTGGCGGCCTTGGCGTTGTCCTCGGCGGCGGAAACGACCTCTTCGAAGTAGTCGGCGACCTCCCGGTCGGCGACCAGGACGCCGGCGTCATAGTCGGGGAGGCCGAGGTCGTCGGTGAAGCGGGCCTTGCGGGCTTGGGGAAGTTCCGGCAGGTCCGCGCGCCAGGTTTCGACCTCGGTGTCGGCGAGCACGATGGCGGCGAGGTCGGGGTCGGGAAAGTAGCGGTAGTCGTGGGCGTCCTCTTTGCTGCGCATGCCTTGGGTGACGCCCTGGTCGTCGTCCCAGCGGCGGGTTTCCTGCCGGAGGGGCTCGCCGTTTTCTTTGGCCCGGCTCTGACGCCGGATTTCGTAGGCGAGGGCGCGGTGCACACCGCGGAAGGTGTTCATGTTTTTGATTTCGGCCTTCACGCCGAGGGTGTCGCTGTCGGCCTCGGCCACGCTGACGTTCACGTCGCAGCGGATGTTGCCCTGTTCGAGGTTGCAGTCGCTGACGCCGCCGTACTGGAGGATCTGTTTGAGCGCGGTCAGGTAGGCCAGCGCCTCGTCCTCGGAATGCAGGTCGGGCTCGGTGACGATTTCCATGAGCGGCGTGCCCGCGCGGTTGTAATCGATGCCGCTGGCGCTCGGGAGGTGGGTGGATTTGCCGACGTCCTCCTCGAGGTGGATGCGGTTGATGCGGATGAAGCGTTTTTTCCCCTCCAGTTCGATCTCCACGCCGCCGCCGAGGCAAAGGGGCTGGTCGTACTGGGTGATCTGGTAGTTCTTGGGCATGTCCGGATAGAAATAGCTTTTCCGATCGTGCTTGCTGCGTTCGGCGATCGTGCAACCGAGCAGGAGGCCGGCCTGTACCGTCTTGCGGATCGCCTCGCGGTTCAGCACCGGCAGGGCGCCGGGGTAGCCGAGGCATACGGGGCAGATGTTGGTGTTGGGCGCCGCCTCCGGATCGACCGGACACCCGCACCAGATTTTGGTCCGGGTGTTGAGTTGGACATGCGTTTCGAGACCGATGGTTGCTTGGTAGGACATAAGGTTAGCAGGTGGACATTGTTTTAAAACCACGGATAAGCACGGATGCACACGGATGTCTTCATACCGCGACGCGCTTCCATTCCAGTTTTCGACGTTTGAAGTTCAGGATCAGGCCCACCCGATGGCCGGTGATACGAAGGTAATTCATCATTTGTCCGATTTCGTGGTTTCCGATGCGGTCCACCACTTTGGCGTCCACGATCAATCGATCGAACGCGATGAGGTCTGGAATATACTCTCCCACTTTGGTTCCCTTGTACACGATCTCGTACCGCTTCTGTTGGTCGTAAGGGATGTCTCGGCGGGTGAACTCCGCGACCAGTGAATTCTCATAGGGTTTTTCGTACAAGCCATGCCCCAGAATATTCAGCACCTCCATGGCGCATCCGAGAATCGCCTTGGATTCCTCTGGAAAAAGCAACTTGGAATCATCCGTGTGCATCCGTGCTTATCCGTGGTTTTTCAATGGTCGAGGTTTGGCTTGCGGGTGTGCCAGTCGGTGGATTGTTCGTAGGCGTGGCCGACGCGGAGGAGGGTTTCCTCGGCGAAGGCGGGGCCGAGGACTTGCAGGCCCACGGGGAGGCCGGCGTCGGTGAAGCCGCAGGGGACGGAGAGGCCGCAACCGCCGGAGAGGTTGCTGGGAATGGTGCAGATGTCGCCGAGGTACATGGCCAGGGGATCTTTGGACTCCTCGCCGACCCGGAAGGCGGGGGTGGGGGCGACGGGCGTGAGCAGGACGTCGCACTGCTCGTAGACGCGGTCGAAATCCTGTTTGATCAGCGCGCGCGCTTTGAGGGCCTTCACGTAATAGGCGTCGTAGTAGCCGGAGCTGAGGGCGTAGGTGCCGAGCAGGATACGCCGCTTGACCTCGTCGCCGAAGCGGGCGTCGCGGGTCTTTTTCATCAGTTCCACGGGATCCTGGCCCTCCACCCGCGCGCCGTAGCGGATGCCGTCGAAGCGCGCGAGGTTCACCGAGGCCTCGGCCGGGGCGATGATGTAGTACACGCTGACCGCGTATTTCAAATGGGGGAAGGAGACCTCGACCGGTTCCGCGCCGAGGGAGACGCAGTGGTCGATGGCCTTGCGGACGGCCACCGCCACCTCGGGGTTGACGCCCACGCCGAAGAACTCCTCCGCCACGCCGATTTTCACGCCCTTGAGGTCTTCGCCCAGGACGGAGCCGTAGTTGGGCACGCCTTCGGGCTGGCTGGTGCTGTCCCGGGGATCGTGGCCGGCGATGACGCCGAGGGTGTCCGCCGCGTCGGCGACGGTTTTGGAAAGCACGCCCACCTGGTCCAGGGAGCTGGCGAAGGCGGTGAGGCCGTAGCGGCTGACCCGGCCGTAACTCGGTTTCAGCCCCACGCAGCCGCAGAAAGAGGCTGGTTGCCGCACGCTTCCGCCGGTGTCGCTGCCAAGAGAGACCACGGCCTCGTCCGCGGCCACGGCGGCGGCGCTGCCGCCGCTGGAGCCCCCGGACACGTGGTCCGTGTTCCAGGGGTTGCGGGTGACGCCGTAGGCGGAGTGTTCGGTGGAGGCGCCCATGGCGAATTCGTCCATGTTGACCCGTCCGTGGAAGACCGCGCCGGCCTCGCGCAATTTGGCGACGGAGGTGGCGTCGTAGGGGGAGACGTAGCCCTCCAGCAGCTTGGAGGCGCAACGGCAGGGCTGTCCCTTGACGTTCAGCAGGTCCTTGACCGCCACCGGGATGCCAAGCAGGGGGCCGGTCTCGCCCGCGGCGCGGCGGCGGTCGGCCTCGTCGGCCATGGCCAGGGCCTGCTCAAGGTCGGTGTCCAGATAGGCGTTCAGCCGGCCGTCGATGGCGTCGATGCGCTGTTGCAGCGATTCGACGATGTCGCGGGAGGAGCATTCCTTCCCGGCCAGGAGGGTTTGGAGTTCACGCAGATTTTTTTCGCAGAGGTCGCTCATGGGATTATTCCATCATCCGGGGCACGCGGAAGAGGCCCTGGATCGTGGCCGGGGCGTTGCGCATCATGTCGTCGGGATCCGGGGCGGGGCGCGGCTCGTCTTCCCGCAGCACGTTTTCGCGCGGCTGGGGATGGGACATGGGCTCCACGCCGTCCAGATCCAGTTCGTTCAATTGGTGAATGTAGGCCAGCACCGCGTCGAGTTCGCCCTGGAGCCGGGGAACCTCCTCCTCGGTGAGTTCGATGCGGGCGAGGTTGGCCACGTAGCGGACGTCCACGTGGTCGAGATCGGGGGTCGATTCGTTCATGCCCGGGTGGTATCGGGTGAGTGGAGGGAGGTCAAGCGAAGAGGGCGGGGCTTGCGAATTCGCCGCGGGATGGTATGCCCCAGAGTATGAAGACCGCCGATTTTGATTTCGACCTTCCCGAGGAGTTGATCGCCCAGCATCCGGCGCAACGCCGGGACGCCTCGCGCATGATGACCCTGAACCGCGCGACGGGGGCGTGCCGGCATCATTGGGTGCGGGAGTTTCCGGAATGGTTGCGGGAGGGGGACACGCTGGTGCTGAACAACACCAAGGTGATTCCGGCCCGCACGCACGGGGTGAAGGAAACGGGAGGCCGGGTGGAATGTCTGTTCGTGGAGCCGGCGGAATCGGGGGAACACGAATGGCTGGTGATGATGAAGAGCAGTCATCGTCCCCGGCCGGAAACCAAAGTCTTGTTGCCGGGGGATCTGACGCTCACGGTGCTGGAAAACCGGTCGGACGGGCTGAATCGGGTACGGGCGGAGGGGCCGCAATCGGTCCTGTACACCCTGCGGACCCATGGGGAAACTCCGCTACCGCCCTACATTCGACGCGACACGCCGATCGAGGAGGATCCGGAGCGGTATCAAACCGTGTACGCGGCCGCGCCGGGGGCGGTGGCGGCGCCGACGGCCGGACTGCATTTCACCCCGGAACTGTTGGACCGGGTGCGGGAGCGGGGCGCGGACATCGCGGAGTTGACCCTGCATGTGGGGCCGGGCACGTTTCGCCCCGTGAAAACCGAGACGGTGACGGAGCACCGCATGGACGAGGAGCGCTACGAGGTGCCGGAGGCGAGCGCGGATCTGTTGAACCGCACGCGTCAACGGGGCGGACGTATCGTGGCGGTGGGAAGCACCAGCGTGCGCACGCTGG